>Ga0181612_139361_pt1 | contig 21930 bp, 11 predicted proteins | sample HoacroProtozoa21_FD_119630 | JGI IMG/M metagenome (GOLD analysis project Ga0181612, IMG submission 119630) | Hoatzin crop microbial communities from Cojedes, Venezuel. Combined Assembly of Gp0051906, Gp0051904, Gp0051908
CTGGCTTTATCAGACATGGAGAAAGCTTCTCACAGCTTCTCACAGAAGCCACCCCTATAGCCCCCTGCTACCAAATCCTTGCCACACAAACCCACAACAGTAATTTGATTACATAGCTGTAAAAAAATTAGACTCAAAATCTTTATTTGTGTTTCAAATAGCTCATAACTTCTGCTGATCCAAAAGATGCCCTACTTTGTCTGCATTAACAGTGTCCATTGAATTGAAACATTCTGCAGAAGCCTTTCAGTTTCACCAGAGTTTCGAATAGACATGGAGTGAGTTTCAATACCCATAGGTTTCTGACAAAAAAAGGTGTATGATTTCCTGTCAAGCTCATCTCTTCCCACTCCTCCCAGCCTTGCAGCTCCTTGGCAGTGAAAGGCTCCTGAGATCCACCAGTCTGCCCTGAGTTCGGAGATCCTCTTGCCTTCAGAGATAATTTCAGCACTTGTGGATCTCATTCCATGGCACATGAGAAACAAATGTCAAAGTGCTGAAATCCGTTGTGGAATGACTTTACCATTCTCCACACAACTCTACTCAAATGTTATAGGAAGAACTAAATTAACTACAGAACTGCTGTTGCAATGACACATAAAGTCAATTCCTTGGGAGACATTTAGGGTTTAGTCACACACCAGGCTTCTGTCCCTCTTTCTATCTCTTCACCTACAACTAAGTACTCTCAGCAGCAGGCAGCGAGCAGGAGTCTCTCAAGAGAGGCATACATTAGCCTGCAACCTTACTGTTCTCAAGGGACAAGTACTTTCCCTGTCCTAGGATAATTGTTTTTAATTGCAAAACATCCTCTGCCTAAATAAAAATAAGATTCTCCTTGGCAGACTCAGACAGGCCAATCATTATTTATTACTTGCAGTACCATTACACAGAGGAACACAGTCATGAATCAGAATCCCAAGGGCCATCTCGCTACATATAGATGAATCTAAGTGTACTGTTTTGTATACTTCCATTTCTGACTAAGTTTTTCAATAAGTGGGTCATGGAATTAAAGAAATGGGCACAGGCAGTAAAGAGCGCTGGACAGTTGTTACCTGCAAAGTGCTTGTCTTCTATTAGTGTGCTACTTGTCCCTTTGAGTGTTTTTGAGCAAAATGTACAGGATTAGTTTCTGAGAACCAAAAAAGGGAATTGAACAAACATTTCAAATGGCTGAGAAGCTTTCAGAGACCAGAGAACAAACAAGAATCCTCCACCTACTAATTAAGAAAATGTATTATATCCTGTAACTTTACTGGATGGAAAAGTTTATGTTCTTATCAGGTACAACACTTATTTCAGCTCTGGTTTTAGTATTTTCTGATAAACATTTAGAACACAAATCAGGATTCTTTTCCATGATTTGTCAGATCACTGGTAACCAAGATTTTCTTGCAGCTGTTCACTTGTTTCTGAAAGGTAACTCAGAATGGAAGAGCTACGTGATGCTGTGTCCCTGCACATTTAACTAAGGCCTTTTCTGCTCTGCTCCAAACCTGCCAGCTCCATCAGGTGCACACCAGAAGCTTTTGTTTTAGTTCCCTGTCTAACTGTATCTCTGCTGTACCTCTACAGCAATGGAAAAATCTTTTCCCAAACACCGATTACCTCCAGAAAAAGAGTTTGGTCACCATATGCTTTCCCTACTATCTAAATGTTTATAAAATCAGTCCAATAAGCCTCAAAAGTCTGCCTGTAAGGGCACTGTCTGATGACTCACATTCATGTTACAGATGAGAACTAAGAACAGAATCAGCAACTCACTACGTCTTTGCTGAGTTGGCAGAAAGCTTGGAAATGGTAGCTCTTGATATGAAAAAACATAAGCAAAAAGGCAAAGTAAATCTCCCTACTCCCTGCAGACAACCAGCTCCCCTCAACTTTGAGAAATTAATGGATGTCTTCCCAGACGGAATGTAAAAAAACATTTTCAAGGATAAAGGATAAACTCGGTAGTATGTTATGTTTCCTGGGCTAACCTCACCTCCCTTAACTTTGCTGTTGTGTGAATGTTTATAATAGACATCAGCTCTGCTTTTCTATATTTTCCCATCTATTTGCCAGTTGCTATATGAACCTTTGCTGTGTTTTGAAAAGAAGATGTAGATGAATCAACCAGAGGTTCCTTCTAGGTTGATTTCTCAGCCTGGGTGAATGGGGGATGAATATTGGTCCTGTGGCTCTGAATACATTTCCATCCTTCCTTAGACACAGTCCCTTCAATAGTGGAGAAGGATACTGGACACAGAAAGGCTACGGGAAAAAAAAAATTTTCTCAGATTGCTCACAGACGCAGGGACAGTTTTCCAAATTTGGAGTCAAGGAAGGAGTTTCTTCTTGTTTCAGGTTCTTCGGAAGTTTGAGAGGTTGACGACAATAAATTAATTTGCCTTTTTATGAAGCATGGTTCACCAGCTGCTGTGATCCAGGTGTTTTTATAATTATACTTTTTTCAGTACTAGTGACATTGATTTCTTGCGTCTTCAGACAATGGCAAATCTGGTAGGTTGGTTTGTTCAGTTGGGTTTTGAGAACGGAGGCATATGTTCTGACTAATACATTCATAGGAATGGAGAGTGCTGTGTTAGATCGGGTGAAAGTGGTATTGGATGAAAATCCAGTAACCAGTTCCCAGCAAAGACCAACAGTGGATGCATAGGTGAGACTACAAGACCAGGATAAGCATGTGTAGAGATATTATCCCACAATACTTTCCCAGCCTGCAGAAAACTACCGTGCAGGGACTTCTTCAACCAGAAACACTGTCTTCATATTTAGTAACAACCCAGTCTCACTGGATCTTCATTTAATGAACTGGGTGTATCCAATTACTTCTTGAATGTCCCTAACACATCCACAGGTAGCAAGAAAGTCTGACAGTGCCTATGGTGGAAAAATTTAGCAAATTAGATAATCTTTAGTGGTTTCTTGAATTTAAAATTTGTGAAACTTTTTCCCATTGTTGTTAATTGACGTCTTCGGTCACCCTTTATATCGAGGTCAAAAATTTTGTGCTAGCAAAATTCATTACATTCCTTGTTTGCTTTTATAAATAAAGAATTCTTCGGTATCTGTATTTTCTTTATAAAGCAGTATAGAGAAGCAAAGGCTATGAGACGTCTAAGCTTATGTACATACTGTATTTGTTGCTTTGCACACTATCGTTACAACATAATATAAGGAAATCATTCTCCCACTCTTTTCTTATGGTCACATGCATATTCTGAATGGACTTTTCTTGGATTGCTTGCAGGAAATTCTGATTAAACAGGATGTGCCTCTTCCTCAGGGTGACAGGTTATATACAGAGATTTTTCATCAAAATGAAAACTGTTTCATTTGCTGCCAAACATATGTAAAGCAAGAAGAAAAGTCTGGCCTTAGTGACTCCTAGGAGACTGAAAATGACTAAATGGAAAACACATATATTTTAAATTTTCATTTAAAAATATAGTTTTACAAGACTTTCAAAAGGTGGGGAATTGCTAAATATATTCAAACAACTAGATAGTCATGGATGCATATACAGTTTTGAAGATGATATTTTGAAGATAGTCTGGTGGATTTTAAGTCTAGAAGGGACGGTTGTGATCACTTGTCTAATATCCAGCATACTACAGAAGGACAGGCGGGTGGGAGGAATCCACTCCTGCTTTAACTCCAAATTTATTCAAAGTGACAGCAGTTGATCAAATGCACCAGATGATCTGAAGAGTTGGCTGTTTTGGAAAAAAAGTGCATGAAATTTCAAGTGTCCAGAGTACCGAAAAGACCTAGTTTCCAAGAAGATCAACTTGATCTCAAATGTTGATGATAATGCTGGGTCTCTAAAGCATTTGTTTGATAGATTTATGTCTTGTCATTTTTAGTGATGTGTTCATTAATGGGTTGAGGCTTGAATTTCTGAGTATAGTCTCTTTGTTGTGGTAGATCAGTATTGATTTTGTTATGTAGTACCACTGATGGAGAAGACCTCTAATTATCTATCTTGGGATTCTTTATCTGAGGCTTAAAGACTTGTTATAATTTTATTCAAAAGACTGTGGAAGAAATATGTGACAAAAGGTAAAAAGCAGATCGTGTTAGTGGGTTTGAGGATGTTGTGTGATCTTCCCTCTTTTTATATTTTTACTGGAGATTTTTTGTTTGGTTTGGTGTGAAGTGTGGCAAGCTTGAACAAAAGTAAATCTTGCCTTGAGACAGGAAGAATAGTAAAGAGGCTTTTAGATCAAACCATCAATCGCACAACAAGAATTTTGTATATTTGTATATTGTCTGGAATATTCTTGTGTATTTTGCTATTACTTTTTCAATAATGAGTGAAAATACACATAAACTCTTGCAGATTCAGATGCAAAATCAATAAGTGTCCTCATTTTAAGACATTCCCGTTGGGAAAGGAAGTACACTGGGCAAGCCTCATACAAACCTGGAAGTTCTAATACTGACTGCTACAGAAGTTGTCTTGATGCAACTTGGTTTTTCAGACTGTGTATTATTTTTGTCCTTATGCCATGTTACTGATGTTTTCCAGTATTATCTAAGCCGTGCTGTTTGACTCTTTCATGATACCGATGATGCCAAAGAAATACTGCTATAACCCTCACCCTTGCAGTGACACTACACCTCAGACAAGTATCTGCAGGACTTAGGTTACAGAGGTAGGAGGCAAGGATCTCTGTCTTCTAAGTAGTCATCTACGGCTTAGCCTATGTGATCCTTTCGCATGGAGGTCCTGGTCCCATATGCCAAGAGGGCTACTTCATCCCACAAGGAAGGCTCCTCCAAGATGACACCAGTGGTGGGACCACTTTTGTGTCCCTCATGACGCCTGTGCTTCCTCATCTTTGATTGTCCTGAGCCCCACAGATTCTCATACACATCAGACATGCAACAGCTTTGCTCTGCTCAGGCACTTTGCTAGACAAAAAGTGAAAACTGTTTTGAGTAAGGCAGCATTGCGGATGGCAGGACACCTTCTCCCCACCACTCGAAGTGGATACAGTACAGAAGCAGGGGCACAGCGGGGCTAGTGGTGCTGCTCAGGATGATGCTCGGCAATGCACTGCTCACCAGAAGACTCTATCACAATGCCAGCCTTCTAACACTGGAATTTCAGTAACACATGTAACTCATGGGACAGTCAGTTTAACAAACACTTGCCTTATTACTTGTCTCTATTCTGCTTCCTAGTTCTGGCCAGTGAAACCGCCTGTGCTTCCTATACAACCAGCTCCACAAATATGTTACAAATTAACATGCAAAATGAATACATTTCCTTTTTTGCCCTAACTTGGTGTTTCTGTCATCATTCAGGTGAAAAACCTGTCCTTCTTTCTCACAGCATCAATACAAGTCACTAGGAGAAAGGTCCTACACAGCAAAGGAGGTAGATCATGTGCCTGACTCTCAGCTTTGGGCAGAATACTGGTGAATACAACAAGCTTGTATACAAGGGTATTTTCACTAGCAAGTGGACAGAGATCTCACTTTGCAGAGTAGCCCAGCAACCAAGAGTAAAAACTTTTCAGAGACAAGGCACTAACCTGTTTCACTGACTTCATTGGGAGCTGGTGCTTGCCTGCATTTCAGAAAAGTGGGGGTGGATTTGAACCTGAGATAACAAGTGGTTTAAGTTACTTCTGTTTATTTCGCACTTACAGCACTATCTTCCTATGATCTGTATCTAAGATAAATTGTTCTTCTGTGGGCATGTTACTTGTCTTAACAGTACTGCTCAAAACAACTAAAGGTCAAGTTAGGAGACAATAAAATGTATCAGTTCAAATCACATTAGCACTTCAGAAAGTCAAAGATGTGGACACCTGTGGGGTTGCTGTGGGAGGAACACAACATTTGAGGTTAACAACTGAACGCCTAGCCCTTGGCAGAATCATGTTCAAAATTCCCCTGTTGGCTCATGCACTGGAGCAGGATTCACAATTTAGGAAAAAAAAAATAAAAGGTCAAAATGCTAAAAGTTATAGTGACAATAGCAGATGCTTAATGGGACACTAACTAGCTATTTAAAAAGCACCTTTTTTTTCTGCTCCCTGTCAATATGCAAATGTTAGTCTCACAGTGCTGGAGAGTCATAGTTCTTAACAGAGAGAGATTTTCCCAACATGAGAAATTGCCCAAATTATATTCCAAATGCCTTATGAATAGCAACTATTATAATTTTGCCATTTTAATATGCAGGCAGTCAAACCACATTAATTTATTTTTATTACTTTGGTGTGAGGCTCAAGCCCAAAGTATTTTATATTACTTTGGTGGGGGGGGGAGAAATCGGTGCCATTGTGTCCGTACGTGCTGGAAGTGCAAAAGCTACAGAGAGTCATTCACCTACTACAAGGCATAAGAATACCTGTTATAAAGAGCTTTGTACGTATTTTAAAGCCAACACCTCAGAGTGAGAGCGTAACACAATGAGTTGTCACTCCACGTCGCAGCAGTGGGAAGAATGATTCCTGGTAGCAGTCAGCCCAAAAAGTAGGATGCGTAGTCTTTTGGAAAGCCTTTCCCCTGGGATGTCAAGGTAGTACATCTTCATAGCATAGCTTTGATGGATACCAGAGAAGGCCCAGCTGAGTAAGTGAAGCCATGATAGTGTAGCCCACACACAATATCCAGCTCACTTGCCTGAATCCCTAGGGATCAGGCTAGGATAGTGTCAGAATTTGTGATTTTCTCCTGTGGGAAGAAATGGGAGAAACTCCAGGCAAGATTCCTGCGGAATATTCTCCTTACTGAAACCTGTTTCTGCTGCAGGCTTTTCTTTTGTAGAGGGGGTGAAAGCATGGGCCCAGAGCTGCATCACCCACTTGCTGTGACTTGAATTTTTGTCCAACCTTTCTGTGGTAAGTGTGACAAACCTCACCAGGACAGATAAGCTGAGACCCAGCAGGTATCACCTTACTGGGACAGGAGCTTGGTGTGGAAAGAGGCAATAATGTCAGAGGGACACAGATGAAATATTTCTCCGTGGCACTCCTGCATTGCCTGAGCAGCATTTGGCAAGCAGAAAGGCACCCGTTGCGCACACAGGAAGGGCAAGATCAGCTTTGGACAACATGGTGCACAGCAGAGCAATTGTGCTTTTGAGGTCCCACACACAGTGGCAGTGGTGATTATTGACATCTCCTCTCAGGACTCAAACAGCTCGACCTGGTTTCATGTCTGAATGTGAAACCTCAGTCTTTGCCTTAAGTGCTAAGAAAAATCCATGCTTATAGGTGGCTACCACATGACAGCAAGTGCTTAGATATCTTGCAGCATGATCTGGATGGAAACCAAGTACTGTAGTTTTCTACCCTGAAGTGAACTAAGCCCTGTCAGCCACAGACCCACTGTTAACAGTCCCACAGTGAAAAAAGGTTTCTGTTATCATCAATGACAAAGTCTGAGGCTTTTAGTATTTGTGAAGACAGAGTAACCAAACGCTGTTTTGGGTAGACAGCCACAGACGCACTAGCACATCCAGGATCTTAGTTTACTTTCAAGAGTTTAGGAAGAAAATTGTTAGGAAATAGCCGCAATTTCAGTGCCACTTTTTTCCACAATGCTTTCTTCTACCTCTTTCCCGTGCCAGAGTTACTCTGGCTGCTGCTAGTGGAAATCACATAGACAGTCTCAGGAGCAAATTAGCAGCCTGTTTCTCACCTCCAGCAGCTGATTTTGGTCTCTATTAGCAAGCTGTGCTCTATTATGAGTGTAACAGTAGTTTTTCCCAACTGAAGCTTCAGTGTACCCTCTTCTGCCACAGACGCACCTCTATAGTGCAGCATCCTGCTGTCTGGACTGCACCTTAAGCAGGGAGAAAAAGCAATGGTGCTGGCAGCAACAGCAAAGCCCATGGGAATGCTGGAACAGGGACGATTATGTTAAAAGATAAAAAAATTTATACAAAACTAGTGTTTTCATAGAATGTACTGTAACAAGGGTGTTCAAGTCAAACGGGACAAAGACTTTCTGGCCTAAAAATATGTTTTGCCTCATAATTACAGTACTTGAATATTTCCTACAGCTGTCTATGAGAAATATTGGCTCTTAAGCATGAAGGAAAATAGTAATAGGTAAAATACTCTGTTTGTGACTAGAAAGAACATTTACATTACAATACAGTGACAATGTTATTTCAGGGACTAGATAAATAACTCAAGGTATTTCCAGAATAATGCCTCTCCAGTCATCCAGACTCTTCTTAAACTGGAAGAGCACCATGCTGACAAAAGCTCGCTACATCCCTTTGAAAATCACCCTCGAGTCAATGGACTCCAATGAGTAGCAGACCAAACTACTGCAGTAGCAACTCCCTGTAAACACTCTCTGCAGGATAGAATTTTACAGGTATTTTGCTTTTCTGTCTGCAAGCATTTTTGATTAAAATTTACTCGGGGACTTTTGGTCACTTGGACAAGGCATTTGATTTATAAAGCACTCTGCTTGCCACATAAGCTGATGTTTGATCATTGGCCCGTGCCTAAATAATGATATTAACCTAAGCCCTTGTGTTCTTTTCTCTTCATGCACGATTCTTGCTCACAAAGTTTCATGCAAAGGAGCTGAAAAGAGGACTTCCAGAAAAAAAAACCAAAACAAACTTCCAGAGGCAAACCCACCCCCCAGTCTTTAATACCGAAGCTGTCATTATAAAAGAGTCAAACAAGTTAACCTAGAAATAAGTTACACAATTTGCAGTCCTAATACTTCCAGTGAGGCCAAACAAATAGTCGTAAGAGACTTGGTCCGCGCATTCAGTGTTTCAGTTAACCTCCTATGAGTGATTAGCTCACTGTTGCATATAACAGAGATACCCAACTGGTCTTCATTTACATTATTTAGTTGTATACTAAGCCATGGCTAAATGCACATTGAATATCAAATTAAACTCTTAAGAGACAATGTGATCCACCAGATAAGGCAGAACACCAGGATCCAGAAGAACTGAATTCTGCTCCTGACTGACTCAAACGTATTTAACTCTCCCATCTGTGCCTCAGACACTCAATTAGTAATGCAAGAGAGCAACTTTCTCTGAGCAATGCTCTTTAATGCATACCAAATCTCAGTGTTGCAACTTGCAAAACCTTCAGAGTGTACCTGCCTTTGCAGATCAGAGAGCGGTAATGGGCTGTCTTTGTTTCAGGAATGATTAGTGTTAAGTGCAAGTGCTTCTTTACTGGTCCTCTGGGCATGAATGACTAAGCCACTGAGGTACCAAGAGGTGTATGTTGCAGTATAATTAGCCTCTTCTGCTCTCTGTCAGCAATAAAATCCTTTCCTTGCATGCCAGTGACCTGCATCCTTGTCTCAGGATCACCCTCTCTTTCTGCAGCGGCTGTAAAGATCTGCTGCAGAAGTGGTGAGTGTTTTGGTACTCAAGGCATGTGGAGGTCAGAGAGGGAGAATAATTAGATACATTCACCTAGATGAAAATACAGATCCTGAGCCAAGTGGGCAAACATTCCCTAACTATTTTTACCCAAATCTCACAAGCTAATGGTTGGGAAGAGCTTACTGCGTTATGGTCCTGCTGCCAAACAAACACTCTGAACAAGGATTACTGCAGATCACTTTGTCACAACCTAAAGGTCATGACACACTTCTACGTCTCCTTCAACTAGTGATAACAAACACAGAGTGTGCCTCCATCACTTGGCCATAGGATGTCTGCAGGTTATTTTAGCCTGGCTCTCCTCTGTAGTAAGAAAAAGAAGAGCACTTTCAGCTTTCAGGGAAGGTGGGATTGAGTGCCCAGTTTTAAGCATAGTGAAGGTTCTCTTCCAAAGCTTTTTTTTTCAACTGTATCACTTATCTTGGTTCATCCTTCCATTTATTTCTCTTGCTTTATCACCTAACTCATTTTGTTTCATTTTTTTTGGCCCTGCTTGGCCAATATGTCTCTTTCATTTTAAAGAAGAATCCTGCCTTTGGTCAAACCATGGTACCAGGGAATATCATGAAATTCCTACATTTTTCAATAAATACTCAAGATTTTTCCCTCAGTCCACTGTGTTCCACAGGGTGGAGCTCCTTTAAAGCATCCTACAAACAAATTTATTACCTGCCTTCAAACTTCCCTTTTCTGCCTATAAACATGTTACAACACTTGCGGTTCCATTCATTTCACCATCAGCTTGAGCCTGCAATAGAGAACACCACCACTAAAAAAGACAGTTCCTTCCCACCCATACGTATCACTCCTTTTTACCCCTTTCTGGTCCTCTGACATGTGCCAGCAGAAACAGTTATGTGGCTGCACCATGAAGAGTCGGGAAGCTGACATGACTAAAAATAACTGTATTTTGCTTGGTTAGCTGTTTTCTGCATCAATGCTTGAGCCGGGCTAGAGTAGCTGGCGAAGAGAGGGGAGCACAGGAGATGCAGAAGCCAGAATAATCAGCTGGAGAAAAAGACGGGGCAGGACTGCCTCTTTTGGCAGTGCTACTGGTTTCTGCTGGCTTAAACTGCTTGTAAAGCCATGGTACCAGACCAATGGCCCCACTGCCTGTCATGCAAAGATGTATCGCCTCACTGTTTTCTTACACCCCTCTGTCTCTGTCCTTCTGATCGTCTCCTCTTTTGCCCTTTGGCACAGTGGAATTTTAGAACATGTTGGATTTTGTAAGATGATGTAAGAAGAGTAACAATAGTTACAGTAAGAACAGGAAATACATGTAGTAAGAGAAATGTTTCAACTAACCTAATGCAATTTTTAAAGTGTGTTTTTTTTTAAATGATAGTATCCCCTCACAACGTAAGAATTCTGGTTCATGTAGGTCTTTTGGGCATAGATCTATCTTGCTGCAAACTGAAAAATTATCTCCAGAAGTCAGTGTCTCGCTGCCAAGGGCTGTTGTCCATATATCTCTTGCTTAACTTTTGTCTAATTTTTTTTAAGAGCTACCAGCAGTTAATCTTTCGAGAGAAAACGTTATCCTTCTGAGACAGACAGGCAAGTCTTGCTGCCTTGGAAAGTCATTTCACACAGCCACAGAATCCACCAGTCTGAAATCTTCCTGAAAGGGCTTTAGCAAAATTACTTCTTTTCTCACTTCCCCTCAGCTGTTGTCTCTCAGCTGCCTGCGTCTTTGAAGACCCAGAAGGTGAAACAGTATCTAGAAGCACTTCAATGTGGTAGTGGTAGGAGCAAAGTGACCTTTTCAGGCTGAAGTAGCAGCAGAGGAAGCACACGGATCTGATGGAAATCCTGGGGAACTCGAGGCATCTCCAGTGTCTTCAGTACTCTTTTCTCCCTTCCTTCCTGATGACGGGAACAGAGCCTCCCCAGGTCCTGCAGTCCCCTGGGAGGATTCCCGGGGCTGAAAAGTGACCTGTAAAATCAGTACAAACAGTCTTATCAGCAGGACTTCATCATTTCTTGGGAACAACATTTTGGAGATCCACCCTCTACTTGACTTGTCTCCTCTCTTCTCTCACCTACCTGTTGCCTTGGTTCTACAATCTCACCTTATTGCCAGATAATCATAGAGGTGGCGACCGTGCGTGAGGCCAAGAGAAGATGCCTGTGAAGATCTTAAAGGTGTACAGGTGTCTCCTTCTTCTCTGTCTTCAGGGGAGAGGTGAGCACAGGCCAGTTTCTTTGGTTTTGTTAAGAGCTCATGGCATTGCTGCACCCCAGGTTTTGCATACTACACTGAGGCAAGGTTGGGCTCATTAGCACATATTGCTGTGCCTATAGTAGCACTTTGGTTTGGGGTGTTAACACGCTGTGGAAGTGATTTCTTTGAGGGTCTACATTTACCACACACTGATTTGGCCCCAGAGTAGTTCTGGTGCACCTTGTCTAGATTCCTCCTGGGGAAGGCTAAATACTTATCCTTCCATGTGTTCCAACCCCTAAATCAGGCAAGGGGTTCAGGCCAAAACCACTTCTCTGGGCAGCTTTGAAGCATGTGTTCTGGGCATGTATGATGCAGGAAACAAGACAAAATCCAGTCCCAAGTGAATTCCCTCAGCCACATAACAAGAAGGTGCAAGGGCCTTCGTGCCACCTGTTTCTATATAAAAATCCAGTTCTCTTGTGCCAAAACACTTGCTAATGAAGACACAGCTACTGTTGCGTGATTATGTCTTCACTAATTTTCATCATCCAGGCATGTGTTTCCTACATTTCCTTCTGTTCTGCTTACCAAAAGCCTTGATTGCAGAAAACCAGCATAAAGAAACCTGCTGTAATACTGCTAATTTGATGTGTACATTGAACTGAATTTTGAAATGTATTTGAAAACTTACTATTAAAATGTTTAGCGTTCTCAATTCTGTCTTCCACTGATTGTTGACACTCAGTAGAAATAAACCCTCCTCCCTTTTACATGCATTTTGATGATTTTAATAGCATTGTCTTGCTTTGTTAACAGCCACATGAAAACTTCAGAACACAGATTTGAGCATGGGCTATGCACATTTGGCTCTGTAACCAGGGTCGCTAGGACTCTAATGGTAACTTCCCCTGGGGTTTTCCCCTTCTTTTTCACAAAACAACCAACTCGTTTCTTACTCTGTTAGGTTTTATATCAATATCTGATCTATGTCAGAAAACTCTCACATCTCTGCTGTTGTCTGAATGTCAGACCACTTTCTACCCCAGGAACTTATCACAAAAAACAGGCAGAGCACCGGGAGTGCTAACAGTATATTCTAATGACTCTGTCTCAGTTGCACTAGAGTGATAAACCACCAAACAGAGCGAGCACTCTGGTGAAAACTTGTCTTTGGAGGTGTATGATATCACATCAAAACCAGCTACAGAATTTTTACTGATAGCTCAAAAATATTTCTCACCTCTGTATAAGTGTAGCACATTTGAAGCAAGATAAGAGGGACTACATCACAGGCAGGAAGCATTAAATATTTAATTACTTTTTTTTGGCACAAGTTGTACAGCCCTGAGCTTCTTATAATGTATAAAATAGAGTACACCTGTCATGACTTGAATGAACAGGAAACCGGGACTTGCAAAATTAAATACATCTGCAACAAATTGTCTCAGTTTCAAATTGGAAGTTATATTTGTAGTAGGTAGTCACGTGGTAGGGTAAGTTGTTTATGCATGTGTTTTTTTCAGTAGGTGGATTTCTGTTTCTATCTTCTTAGAAGCAGCAGTAGTATTTTGGCACAAAGGCTTATACGGGGGGTAGGAGAATCAATATTTTTAAATTTAAAGCATGTCAGTGTTCCTAATAGATTGATACAGAGGTATATTCTTTATCTAGGGCAGAGAGAAACTACTTTTTGTCCTATACCTCACAGGGGTGAGGACCCTGGGCTCCAATCCTAGCTTGCATCCACTGTAAAACCTTGGTCAAGACAATGCCAATACTTTCACAGTATCCGAGTCTGTTGTTGTTTCCCACTCCAAACAAGGTACAGTTTGAGTGACCTAAGCTCAGGTACCAGAAATTTAACTGATATAAAATGGGCCTTTGCCTAGACTCATTTGCCAAGGTGAGAAGCCCCATATGGGCATTGCTTCCAGCGCCCTTTTTAGGTTAACCAGTACTCACTTTGGTATCTAGGTGCTACAGTGGGCTGCACTGTGTACAGCAGAGCAGTTGTGCCATGCACATGCCATAGAGCTGATCTGTACATGCCTTAAGGTAATTAGTTTGGGATTTCCTGATTTCCCACAGCCTAGTCAAAGCTGTAGCTTTGTCTGGGCTAGCAGACATCTAAAGAAGCATCAGCACTGTAGCTGATAACATGTGAAAGCAGAGAAAGGAGATGCACGATAGTAAAGAAGTAGAACAGATTTAGTGACCAGTACTACAGGAAACCTGGAGATGCTGATTTAAGAGAATGCTCAGAAAACCAACACAACCTAAATATCCTTTACTGCCAATGAGCACTGGTCTTGTTTTCCTGGAAATCAAGGAGTAGGGTTCTTTTCTATCTTTCTCTATTTTCTAATGAATGTAAAAGAGTTATTATAAAAAAAAAATAAGTATCTAGGCTGGAAGGGACCTCTGGAAAGCTTCCAATTCAAACTTTTGTTGAAAACGATGGCTTAGACTAGATTATCTAGGGCCCTGCTAAGTCAGATCTTGAGCATTTTAACCCCTTCTCATGGCAATCTATTCTAATGTTTGGTTTTTCTCTTGGTGAAGAATATTTGCTTAACACCAGATGGTATTTCCCCTGAAACAACACGTACCTATTGCCCCCATCCTGTCACCATACATCTGTGTGGTGACAGTACCTCTGTCTTCTCTGTGACTGCCTTTTAGATTTTGGAAGACTGTGACTATTTTTCCCCTAAGCCCTCTCTTCTCTAGGCTGAGCAAACCTAAGTGTTTAATTTTATTTTGTATGAATATTTCTCCAGCTCTTTAATCATCTTGGTGGCCATTTGCTGGACCATTTACATTTTTTCAATCTGTCTCTTAAACTGGAGCAACCAAAAGTAGGAACACTGTTCCAGGTGAGGCCTAGGAAATGCTGAGTACAGTGAAATAATTGTATTGTTTGACCCTAAAGATATTGGTGTTGAAAGTACAAGATTTTTTTAGCTCTTCTTTAACATCTTCTAGCTTCATCTTTCATTTTTCCATGTCATTCTCCTGGTTTCTCTCTACTTCCATTCTGTTATACTTTCTTCTCATCCCAAGGTAAATTCAGGCTGACAACACTCTTTGTGAAATATAAATCTTTCCCAGGGAACACAATTTGATTCAGAGTGAAATAGCATAGAAAGTTTTCAGTATATTCTCTTGGCAAAATGGAAGGCAGCCTTATAGCCTTTAAAATAATACAGTGGAGAAACCATTGTTTCCCCTCCCAACCAGAAAGGTCTTGCTAGAAGAAACTCATGTGTCGTCAACTACAGAACACAAACTTAACCAATTAACCTCCCTGGGCCTCCCTCAAAAATCAGTGGGAAGAAAGGGACTACTCCAGACTTTGGAAAAATAAGAAGCAAAAAAAAATTTGATCGGCTGTTAATTGCTCTACAGCAGACTTGACACAGGAGTAAACAGTGTTTATGACTGGAAGGACATCATCCTTTTTTGTAGCATTTTTTAACACCAGCAAGCCCAGGGGGTTGGTCGGTTCCTATTACTGAATGCTCTGGAATGGCTGCTTTGGCAGAGTTGTGGCCCCTCAGCTCCATGGCTGTCTTGCAATTTGGCAGCAGTGTAAATTAAATATGGAGAAGAGTCATTGGAAATCTGGGCACCTGTGGCAAGGCAGCAAGCCAGGGTGACTTGTGCGATCATTCAGTTTTTAAAGAGAACAAATTCATCAAGAAATGGGAAGGATGGGGTCTGAGAAATGTCTATGGGGTGGGTTTTTCTTATTAATTGTTGTTATTACAGCTCAAGAAGTAAAGGATCACTGGTCTCTTAATTTATTGCATATGTCAATTACTCATTCTTGGCAGAAATGCTTATAGTTCAGACATTGCTCAGCACTTGCTGGCGTTTTCCTCTGTTAAATCTCTCAAGTATGTTTTTATTCTTTGAAGGATAATGAGAGCTCTCTCCTGGGAAAAGGAAAGTTGTGAGTGATAGAGCCACTGAAACGGTACCTGAGGTCAGCTTGACAGCAAGCACAGCTGGTGAGCTAACAAAGACGAAATTTCTTATAGATTCTTTTAGTTGTGCCCATGCAACGAATGTCATCCTATACTATCTCCAGTTCTTCACAGGGGAAATAGAAAGTTAAAATATTTTTGGAATATGCTTCTGTCAGAACTTGCTCACTCTTTACCTCTGAAAAACCTTAAATTAATGCTAATTTCAAAGCCTGTAACATATGACAAAGTGCATCTTGATTCTTTGGCAAGAATTGATGATTACAGGGGCAGAAAAAAGGCTCTGATCCATTAGATCAACACAGAAGTGGAACTCTATGCTATGGAGTATGTGGTATTTCATTACTTATATTTCATTAGGAAGGGTATTAGGTCTTTGAAACTTTGTTTCTGTTCAGAATAATGGCAGAGTGTTTGTTCAGTTTCTGTGACATTGCTAACATTGATTAGACAGGGGCCTTGAGTTTTAAATAAACTGAAGAGTCTTTCAGATTCCTCTAGAAGTAGATTAAATAAGAATGATTTGAAAGAGCAGGCTGCAACATCACAGGGCTTTGTATCAGTGTGTTTCCATGGTCACAATCAGGTAGTGAGGAATCTTTTCGTACTGCATCTCAATGTTCTTTGTCAACATCTCCCTTCTGGTGTCCTATGGCTTTCTTAAATATTGTTTGTATTTCATTCTGAATTGCTTTCCATCACACAAGTCAGGTTACAGATAAGGAAAAAAACATGGATGCGTCTTGCCTGAGAGTTAGCATGACTAATATCTGGAGAACGCTTGGCAACCTTGGAGCAGACAGTGACTGTCTTTGGCAAGGGCTTGGGCTGCCTAAAGTTGCTGGAATAGCCATAAGTGGACTGATAACTTCAAGTGACTTGACAGAAACAGTGAGATCCAGTACAGCTCTATGCGTTCTCGTATCACTCATCTGACCCAGGTCCTGGACCTTCCTGTGCTGGAAATGTGACTTTCTGTACAAGAGGGATCCTCAGTTTGTAGGAAATGGTAGAGGCATTCATTTGCTATTTGTGAGTCCACATGACTTGGGCCCCTCCACCATCTGCAAACAGAGTCTCTGTAATGCACTGACTGGTGCCTAAACGTTCAAACACACCTAGTATTCTTGCAGTGGCCCCTTAAATATGCCAAACACAGAGGTCCCTAGTCCCATCTTCAGCTGCCTCATTGAGGAGAGTGAAGAGAGGCTTGAACCTGGTTTGTGCTTGGAAGGAAACTGTTCCAGGTTTCTTGTTCTCTTTCATTCTGAAGAGAGTGATCCACCATACAGCCCTAGCAGAGGTGACGGTTTTCAGGTAATGATGCTGAGTATAGACACTTTGTTTCCACCTGAGTCGTAGTTAAGATGTTTAAATCCTCATCTGATTTAACCCCCATACACTCACACTCCTTATAACACGAGGAAGGTAAACAATAAAAGGACGAGTCTTGCTGTGCAGTGTTACACAAACTTACGTAATTATTTCAGTTTCTCAACGGCTGTAGGCAAAACCCATCCAAAACTGTCCCCGTTGAAGCCTGAGCTTTGGACCAGAAGACAGCTGCTGAGATAAAACCATGTTTTGGGAAAAAAACAGTTGCTGAATATCTAATGTAAAGACTTTTCCCTCCCATGAGGATATGACAGTGGTCTTTAGTGAAGAATAGGACACCAGCACCTGTCTGGATGGTAAGATCACAGGTGTCTCCCAGTGCTGTCCTCTACAGCTGGAGGAAGTTAGCACCTAGAGTTTGGAAAATTGTTATTCTCTCAGCATCCCAGCACATTACATTCTGGAACTAATGTATGTGAAGGTTTCCATGTGGATACTGAAAATAAGTTGATGACTGTTTTTGAAGAACAGGAGCTGCAGTTGCTACCTCTTGGAATAGCTATGCTCCTAGTGATACCTGCTCTCACGTGTTCCCATGCCACAGCAGTGCTTCTGGCTTTCCAATGTTCTGACATTCACAGAACACAGATTAGTCACAAGTGCTATGACCAATTTGCTGGCCCAGAAAACTGTTGCTCTAAATAACTGCCTATGCTTACAGGCAATCCAGTGGTGATCAGTCTGACACTGGTGAAGTTCTTCATTAAGATGGACAGAATCATTTAAAACTGTGTCGGAGGGATCTTTCAGGCCATTTGTATTCTCTGTATATGAGAGATTAGCCAAATTTCTTCAAGCTGAAAGAAGCAATCTGTAATGGTTTGAAGAATATCTGTGTGATGATCTTCAAACTACTTTAAGGAGAGAAAACCAAGGGAAAATGTCCCACAAGTCTGCTTCCTGAGTTTGGGTATTTTCAGAATGAAGCACAGGAACCGTGATGGAAAGCAGCTGAAAACAGGTTTTCAAGAAATGCTGTGCATGAAGGTTGAATGCAGATGTGGTCTGGACACTGTGTAGCCTGGAGGAGACTGGCAGTGCAGAAAGCAGGAATGGGCTTGTGGTAGCGGGAAGGTCTGTGTGATGGGGGTACTCCTTTCTGAAGCCCCCTAACTTACAAAAATTAACACTTTTATATTTTCATGCAGGCTTTCTTTAAGCTTTCTTTAAGGTGTTTCAGTGAGGTAAATTTTTCAAGAGTGTGCAAACTGAAGCAGCTCTTCCTGTTTTCAGTGTCTTCAGTGGGTTGGCTAGGTTGAAAAATGAGGTTTTCCCTACAGACATGGATTAGCTTTTGGAAGCATTGAATGAATTTTTGTGTTTTAAACTTCAGATTCAGACTTCTTGACTTACGTGAAAGGTCTAAAGTGTTTCCACTAAATGCAATGAGCTATAGGATCATCCATAGACCTATTAGACTCCATTACTATTGTCAAAAATACTTTTATAAACTATGAATGCTTAAAAATAGAGCAAGCGTGCAATTTCTTGGTTCTCATGTTTTTGTTTTCCATAAATCTTTGAAATTTTTTGGAAAAAAAGTAAAAAAGAATACAAGTCATTCATTGTTGTTGGACTAAACTCATTGGGAGTGAAACATAAACTGGCTGTTTCAGGGGAGCAGAGGGCAAGGGGAAAAAAAGGGATTTTTTTCCTAAAGTAATAAAGCACATTCAATCCAAAATCTGTTGTGAACACTTCAGGCTGATAAATTTTTTTGCTATCCTGCATACAAACTCTATGATAATGATTGTAAGCTTTGCTATAGCACACTTGAAATCACTAGCACACTATAATTCTCTAATAAACTAAGAAAATAGCATATGTTCACCATCACCTGCTAAACAGATGGCAAGAAGTGTAAATTCATTTATCTGACTCTTTTTTTTATTGCTTTGGGCATCTTAAATTTAAATAATCAGATTCAAAGCTCTAGCTTCAATCTGAAACAGGCATGCTTTGGAGAAAGGAAGGATCCTTTTTCAAAGGAAAAAAAAGGCTCTGGTAAACAGTAAGCAATTAGCCACAACATGTTACCACGGGTTGTTTAATTGAGGCTGCCATACTAAATTAACCAGATACATGGCCTTGGAAGGACTAGTAAAGCAGAATTACTTACAGATGTTTTCAATTATTCTGTATGAAACCATGTGCAGCTTCTTTGATTTTTTTATTTGTTTTTCCGCTCCTAGGAAAATAAATATGCGAAACAAACTAACCTGGTCTTTCTTTCTTGCTAAATGGTAAGACTTGAATGATTGCATATTAGCTGCCAAAATCTCTTTGGGCTTCTCAGCGAAACTCTCTGCGGATGGATTCACGAGACACAAGTAACTAACAGTTTTTGCCTGACCTTAATGCCTACCCTATCATCAAGTTAATGGACTCTAGTTTCAGGCTTTAAAGAGCAATTGTGACTTCTTATCTCTACATATCCCATAGATCATTTGTTGTGGGAAGCATCTGGAGAACTGTAAACCAGTTCATCAAGTAGTAGGGAAAATGTCCTTGCTGCCACATCCAGCTTGAGTGCTTTAGGTATAGAGAAGTTCTCTCCAGCACCTAGCCAAAGATTTGTTGATTCCTAGTTAGAACTGCTCTTTGGATGCCCTTGGATCCTTGTCTCTGAGTTTCCTCAGTTTCATTTTTTTGTTTCTATTTTTTGGCCTGTAGATACCACTTTCAGGAATTTATCATCTTATGAGTTCCCAGATATCATGTGAACTAAATTTGTGGACCAACAACAAATTCTCTGTCCCTCAGGACAGTTTGTAACTAGACAATATACGTCTGCAGTAAGTGTGGATTAAGTGCACAAAAGCAGGCAGAGTAAACAAAGAAAAGGATCTTAATTCAACAAGTCATCAATGAGATGAGTTCGAATCTCATTATAATTTCTGTGGATACAAAAAACTCTAGTCTTTAAACTCATCAACATTGTTTTAGCTGGTACCTAGAAAGACTCTTGCAGCCTTATTTGAAGTACCAAAGTCCTCAAGCTTATGTCCCTAACTCTAGGCAGCCCAGTAGATAGATATTCTAGGTCATCCTCTGGGGCACCAGACTATCTCTGTGCACCACCAGAATTTGTATAATGTAAGGCTAAACATCTGAAATCCAGATATTCCAGCACTGAAATTTTCTTTTTAGTGCACATCATTCCCAGCATAGTCCTTAAACACAGGCCTAGATGATCACTGTCCGAGAGCACTGTGTGTAGCACAGAATCTGAGCCATATGGGGCCAGCACATGAGAGAAGCCAGCTGGGATGTGACTCTGACTCTGTGGTATGAGCACTCTGCAGGTGGATCCTAGATTCTTCATCCATTCTCAGCCCAGTTCTGTATGTTGTCTAATAGATAGTAAACAAAAAACAGCCAGACCAAGCTAAGTCTAAAACTTTACAAGAAAACAAGTGAAATCTTGCACTTATTTGCTCGAATCAAGAAAAGATTATACAAACCTGGTACCGTAAACAAGATACAGACTGCTTAACTACAGGCACTTAACAGGAGTGCAAATTTGGAGTTTATTTGCTGTTGGCTTCTCTTCTAGTCAGTGGTGAAAGTTTAGTACTTCCAGCGCAGAGCAGGAATTCACCCAGAGCAGAGATCTGCATAAACACAGGACGGGCATGAGACAGGTCTGGGATGGGGCATAACTTTGACCCCGTACAGTTTATATTCAAAGTGCAGTGTAGACTCACTCAGTACAACTCAAAGTATCAGATGGTCACAAGCTGTTAAATTTATTATTTAAAAACATTAATGAAGTCAGGTAGTTAGAAAGTATAAGAATGTAATACATAAGAAAAAAACATGCTTTAATTATCTTGCTTCCTACGACTCAAGAAACACGTAGGCCCTATCTCTAGAATGAAAATATGCATATACTCATGTTTAATTTAGCCTTCCTCCAGAATCTTGTGTCTCATACATGTAAAGTATGGTAAACAGTGATGGTCAGTGATTTTTAATATTAAGAATATTGATTGGTATATGTACTGTCCTACAACCACCATGTAAGTATGATGAGATCAGATGACTTCCTGCAGAGTTATAAAGGTAGTGTCCCCTATAACTTAGCAATATCTCCACACTCTAACAAGGTATTGTCACCCTAGGTTTTCAGATGACTTGCCACACAAATTCCTAGCTTCTGTGGGTTTGATTTTACCCCTCATGTTATTTTAATGAAGCTTTGTGAACTTTAATTTCCTTTGAGGATTTTATAGAAGCAAAAGTATTACCCAAATTCATTAAAAATATTAGTATTTGCAGACTGTGGTTTTTTTCCTGCAGTCTGGAAGCAACTCCCACAAAACAGGAAGCCACTAACTGCCATGAAAATACATAACTGTGGAGATATTGCATGGGATACTTAGAAGACGTTTACTGACGTAGATAAGGGGGTTGGAAGCTGGCTTTGGTTACGGAAATACTGACAGTAGCAGTATTCTTTTCATTAACGTCACAAGACCTTATAAAAAAAAAAAAGAGAGAGAAATCTACACTTCAAGGCCAATTGTGAAGATTTTCAGAGCTGGCAGTTATAGGGAAGCCCACAAAATAAAAAAGGTGCCTCATATATGTTATAAATATGGGCAAGCTTAATTGCTTTTCCAGTTCTGAAGATTCATAGCTAAGACATGGCCTGTCCCTGGCTCCCATGACCTTCACTTTTATGAAAAATAGGTAAATTGATGTCAGAGAATGAAACAGTGGGGGTCCATGGAATGTGGAAAGAGGGACAGGCCACTTGGGAAGAGTACAGGAATGTGGTGAGAGCATGCAGGGATGCGACGAGGAGGGCCAAGGCTCACCTGGAATTGAAGCTGGCAAGGGATGTCAAAAACAACAAGAAGGGCTTCTTCAACTACATCAGCAGCAAAAGGAAGGCTAGGGACAATGTGGGGCCGCTGCTGAATGAGGCGGGTGTCCTGGTGACGGAGGATGCGGAGAAGGCAGAGCTA
>Ga0181612_104549_pt1 | contig 21929 bp, 18 predicted proteins | sample HoacroProtozoa21_FD_119630 | JGI IMG/M metagenome (GOLD analysis project Ga0181612, IMG submission 119630) | Hoatzin crop microbial communities from Cojedes, Venezuel. Combined Assembly of Gp0051906, Gp0051904, Gp0051908
GTGTGATGCCTTAGCCTGAAAGAGAAAAATCTTGTTGGTTTTCATTCTGTCTCGTGTGCAGGTAGCCACAAGCAACTACCGCAGTCATGTTTTAACATTTGGAGCTTAAGAACATATCTCAGCATTTAAACATGCCTTTAACTTGGGGGAGAGAAACGTGTTTAGGAAAGTCAATGTTGATTAGAAAAGAAACCTCCTTCCCTCCCCAGCTCATCAGAGAAAATAGAATATTTTTCTGATATTTCCTGTGAAGCTCTTCTGTAAGAGGAAACGCCAGGTTGTCCCCAGTTTCTCCCAATGCTCAGTGTGCTTACTATAAAGACACCCCCCTCCCCCCCTTTTTTTTCAGTTCCAACCTGAGTGAACAATAGTGAGGAAAGCCTGAAATACCTAGGTGAAGCAGAAAGATGCCCAGGAAATGGAAGGCAGGAAGCTGTCACTTCAGAGGTAAGGGACCAAGGAAAGCTTACGTCCCTTGAAAGGTGTTTGAGGAGAGCAGTGCTGCCTGGGCTCTCCGTTGTACTCTGGCTACCCTTACTGACCTCTGGCACCGGCAGCTCCAGTGCCACGTAAACTTTTCAGAACCCCAGAACTGCTGCCTTTTGCAGAGCTACGGATTGACCATCCCTGTGCTATATTTAACCCAAAGTCAAGTCCAGTTTAAAAGCCCTACTGCGATGGCCAAATCCAAACCGTCTGTGAACGGCCACAACGTTCAGAGGGCCTAAGCACTCGATGCAGGTGGGCTGTGTGAGGTGCCTGTGTGCACCTAGAAAGGGGTTGTGCTGGTCCAAAGATTGAGCCCGTCACAGTCAGAGTGGTGGTGACTGCGGGGCTGGGGGTAGCTGCTGTAAGCATAGAAAAAACCTTGTTGTGCTTCACCTCCCTCTCCAGCTCTGTGCTCATCTTGGTTTTTTTATCCAAGCTCATTTCTAGCCCATGGCCTTCCCTACTGGCCACCACTGATTCAGCCACCTCCTCCTCCTCCTGAGGGCAGGCCGAGGGGTCTCTTGGGCTGCCCGGTTTAGACCCATCATCCCAGTGAGTGCCATTGCCTGGAAGAAGGACCTTAGCAGTGCTGGTGAAGTAAGGCATGTGGAGATGGCGGTGCTTACACAGGGTGTGACGCCGTCTGTGCTCTGTAGTAGAGTCAGAGGTAGAACAAAAACCCAGGGTCCTTGTTTCTCACATCTCTGCCCTAATTACCACGGTGCCTTTCCTTCTTCTTTCTCCAGCAGACATGAGCTTGCCCTCCTGCACTGGCTGACCACCAGCTCAATGCAAACGCCATGACTTCAGCACTTGCACCACTTCCTAAGCACCGGGCAGCCGCTGTAATGTTTGCAGCACGCATGATGTCACTGTTGGGTTTAAGCCAGTGGTCTATTTTATGATTAGAGATTTTGTTTTTCACTGGAACAATTTCAGGGCTTTTTCATCACTAGCTCATGTTTATTCCTTGCACCAGTGAAATGCAGAATGTGGGGAGAAAATGGATGCGTGGAAGAAACAGCCCAGTGCGTGGCAGAGACTGACACCAGTGCCTGACTAACAAGTCCTCAGCAAAGCCACTCTCACAAAAACTCAGAAGCTGGCTGAGAAATCTATTTCTGGATATGGGAAAACACCAAATGAGCGTTTCCAAGTGAGAGGGCTGGGGCTCGCCTCCATTTCCGCAGCATGCACAAATCACACCTTCCCCCACCCCAGCCTCTTCCGTGGGGCTCTGTGCATCCCGAAGGATGGAACGGGGCAGCTCCTAAACACAATAAACATTACACTGGCTGGGTTAGTTTTTACATTTCTGTGTTTTATTTCTTGTTTTGTTTGAAATGACCTGTACGACAAGAATACAATTTATTTAACAGGTTTTTCTTTCTTTTTTTTTTTTTTTTTTTTTAGGAGCAGATAATAGTTAAGTAGATATTTTTTTTTTCACTGACTGTCTACAACTCCCTGCATCATTCTCACAGCCTCTGTCTCTCTGGCTTCTCCACATAGCCCAGCCACAAGAACAGCAGAGTGGCGTTTTGCAACATGATGGATTATAGCGTGTGGATACAAAGTGGAAGCTCTTTTTCTCAGCTCTGACTGGTAATAAAAGCTCAACAAGTTACATTTTAGGGTCTTTCTCAATGACTTTCCCCTCTAATAGCTGCTTACATGTTCCTGGTGCAGCATGTTTTATTTTATATATTTGTAATAGTTTAAAAAAAAAGATGACTTAGCTTACAAAGAGAAAAATAATGCCCCCTTAGCAAGAGCAATACTGCAAGGCTCTGATTGTTGTGGGGGAGTTTCTTACAGCTTCACAGTTCTGCTGCAAGGTGTAATGCCCAAGTTTCCCCAGAAACCTAATTCTGTGTGGTATTTTACTACTTCTTTTAATTGATCCCCATGAAATTTGTTTTGCATTACAGGCTGTTCCCACAGAAGAATGTGCTCAAAACAGGACAGCTGGTCACTTGGGAAGGACTGCCTTTTGTAGAAGCTGGCGGGTACGTGGTTTCTGTTATCCGCACATGTAAATCAGGGGCTGGAGCTGCTTTTACCGTAGTTGCTGGATGTGGGCTTCATGCTTATTCACTGTCACTGACACACTTACCTCTACCACTTTGCTTTGCTTTTCCCTAAGTCATAGAGCCCAGTTGTGTCCCAAGACTCAAGCTCCATCATCTTTTTCCCCATGTAGAGACAGCCGTACGGCGCTGACTCTGTGACTCCTGTGTTGCAACTGAACGGCATCAAGAGCACTGACCCAGAACCCATTTCCTAGTTCATGTCTCAGCTTCCACATCTCCAGAACTTTTTGTAAAAAACCGTGAGCATCCAAAGACCTAAGCAGTTGCTGAAGCCACATTTTTCTGCTTCAAAGTGCAGCGAGGACTACACTAAGAGGTTACCCTTCTCTGCAAGCCCAGCTCACTGCGTAGCTGGACATGCTCCTCAGGTGTGGCCACGTGCTAGCATTAGTGAGGCACAGCTGACCAGAATAGCTGGGAAGAGATGCGTGCGATTCCTGCACTGGTCTAAAGGGCCCAAGGGACCTGACCTGGTTCCCCACGTAAGCTGGTGCAAGCCTTTTAAGGGTGAAATTTAGACAGGTGTTTCTGTCCCGGTTCCTGGGGAAGAGTTTGCATTCCTTGCTTAAAGAGATTAATGTATGCTAATTACTGTTTGGTTCAGTTCCCATCCTATTTCAGAAGCAATACAAACATTTCCAGGCATATTATCTTCAAGCAATGAGGGATATCCAGATGGGCTCCAAGGTTATGCAGCTGTAATGGAGAAAGCAGGTCCTAGAAAAAAATGCATTTGGCATCTTTATACTGTTCTGTCAAGGCAGGAGTTGCCTTCGTACCATAGCCCTACTCTAAATAGCCAGCAGTCTCTGTGGGCTAGAAACAAACTCGGCAGCTCTTCATAATCTTGTTTTGTAGATAGTTGTCCCTCCCTGTTCTGGAAAGCAGGCCAGAATCCAAATACAGCAAAGCTGGGAGAGGCTTTTTTCTCTTTTTTTATCTTTTTTTTTTTTTTTTTTTTTTTTTGGTAAATGACCTTTCCAGCCAGGGCCCAACAGAGTAAGAATTGCTTCTTAGGATCTTTTCACCCCTTTTCGGGACAGCTACCTTTGCACAGCAGGTCAGGAGCTGTGGCTGAGCTGGACGGGACTCGGCAGGGACGCAACAATGATCAAGTGAGTCAAACTTACAGGCGATAGCGCAACCCAGCACATTTGTGAGACCGTTCATGCCACAGCCAGAAGGAGCTGCCAGGGTGCAACATGTGGCAAGCTGGCTCTATAGTGGTGGCGTGCATTTCACTTTGGTCCCTCTCAGTCACAGATGGGTACAGGGATCATGAGTGCAATCAAAAGCTGCTCATTTTCTCCCCAGCTGCCTCTGGGAGGGAGCTGGGGAGAGAAGCACAAGTATCTGTTCAAAGCACAAGGCCACTGTGTAATTGCTACCGCTGTGAGCATGGAAGCAGTCCCAGCTCCCGTGTGCCTTCTGCCCCTTCGGTCTCTGTTGGTTTACTAACGTGCCTGAAGCAAGACTGAATTCCTTTATCAAGTGAGTACAAAATGAGTGAGAGTACCTATGATTGTGTAGTGTAGGCAAAACTCAAAGGAGACGGAACTGAGCTAACTCAAGTACCAGGACTGGGCTGGCTACAAGAGCTGAGAGGTGAGCATCAGTTAGTGTCGGCAGTCTCTGAGCTAGCCTGGGTGTTGCTCTGCAGCATCGCCAGCCCTGCTGTGACACATTCTGCTCCAGCAGAAAACAAGCACCCAGAGTCTCCCTGATCACACGCCCCAACCCTGGTCTGGAAGGGTTCCTGCTGGGGCCAAGTTACTCCTCTGCCACACCACCTTTCTCCTCGGCTAGGCCAGGAAGGGATGGAAGCTTGAGGAGAACAGAGGCAGTCGAGCTAGTGGTGTCTCACATGTAGATCAGAGGCTTTTTCTCACCCCTACTGCCATGATGCTGACCGCAAAACAGACAATATATTCGGGTTTCATCAGCTCAGGCTGGCCCAAAACTAAGTGACCTAGAAAACAAAATCTCAGAGAATGCCAAGAGCCAGTTTTGTCAGTCACCCACATTCCCCTCTGGCTATTGGGAATGCAGCAGTTGCAGCTTAGGCAGCAGATCTAAACCAGGGCTTGGAGACAGCAGGAACCTGGTTACATGAGAGGAATAAATAAATATTCCCCCACTTCTTCTCCCACCACCTCAAGGTCAGGTATTTGCTTTCCCATCAGCAAGAGAACCTCTTACCTGGCTCAGGTATAATCTATGCTGGCTCTTTTGCCACTGTTGAGGATAATGGGATGAGGCAGGGGAAGACAGTAGTTCGGATATTGGGGGTTTCATGCCGCCTTCTAATGTATTTCCCTAGGCTGCCACAAAAAAACAATCTCTCAGACTCAAGACCTGCCTCCTCCGAAAAGCAGTGCCCTTGATTCCTAACTAGCATTTGGCAATAAGCCTGAGTCTGTGTGGAGGCAAAGAGCTATCACTTTAATGAAGTCTAGAAAAGCCCTGGTTTGGGGTGTTTGTATACTGGGGCAGCAACCACGCAGACAAAGCCTCGTGTTCTCTGCCACAAGGAACAAGTGGGGAATGGCACTCAGCTGAGCTGAAGAGGCAGGTTTAATACACTACGGGGTGAAAAGTGTGGAAGAATTGTAGTTAGCACCACATAGGAGAGGATGCAGAGATTATCAAGTCAACCCAGCACTGAAGCATAACACCAAACTCTTATCTCTTTTTCTTGCCATCTGGGAAAGAAGATTTGCATTCCTTTGGGGACACACACCCTACCTCTTCAGGGGCCTGCGGGGATTGTACATGGGAGGGACTAGCCAGGCGTAATGACACACTGTACAAGGGCGCAGAATATCTTACACAGTTAGGAGCATCTTTCCCGGTAAGAAGTGGGGCCTGTATGTACAAGTGTTAGCTGTCGCCAGAGGAGCCTGGGAGGCAGCCATTTTGATCAGGAGAGGTCAGCAGTGCTCTTCTCCCAAGGAGCATCTGCTCTATGGTTAGAGCCAGAAAGGTGACAAAAAGAAGGACGCTGTCTTGCTTCCCTATCTGACCCTTCACAACACCAGCAGATAAAGTTTATATTGACTCTATTCTTCCTCTCTTTCTGCTTCCGTCCCAACTCCCCCTCCAGCACCTGCGGAGGGAGCTGGGGAGCAGGCGGCCTGGACAGCACTGAGAGCATCACTGCTCAGAGAGGCTGAGACCCGATGACTGCCTCAACAAGTGCAAGAGCATATTCTGGTATTTCCCACAGAGAAAACAAATGAAAAAAAGAGAAACAGGTGACTGATTAAAAGAGTTTCCCCCCTCCTGTACACGAGATTCTGCAGTCACGCCGACAGATAGACATTAAATAATTCTTCCATAATAAATGATTGGAGATAAAAGCCGGCGGTGGCTGCTGCTGCTGTTTGGATTGCTCCGTTGTCTGCATCTTTGTTTCTAGTTTGTTCCCCGGCCACTGTCGGCTGGCGCTGGGGCTGTCAGACCTTTGCCTCTAGCATTTCTAGGAAAAGTTTATGCATGGGAACCTTGCCCTGCAGTTTGATGCTGTAGAAGTGCTGCACAGCTTTGGCGGCTGTCTGCCGCAGGAGGGGCAAGGTCAGGAGCAGCTTGCCTGCTCGCCGGGGCTCCTCGTTGCGCTGACTCAGCTCGTAGTCCTGTAGGGCTTCGTGGAGAAGGTCCTGGAGTTTCTGCACTGCATCCATGTCCTCTATGTGCATGGAATCTGGAAGGAGGGAGAAAATACAGCAGACAGACAAGTCAGACATGCGGAAGGAAATCCTTTATGGTCCTGAAGCTAAAGGTGTTTTTTTTCTTTTTCTTTCCTTCTGGCATGGGTTTGGTTTTTTGGGGGGGGAGGGGTGTGTTTGTGGTGGTGTTATTTTGTTTTGTTTCTTAAGGCAAAAAAACCCACCTTGCTGGCAGGTGTTGGTGCTGCTGTGAAGTTCAGAATCAGCCCAACGAATTGGGCCTAGCAGAGCAGGTACTTTGAGGTTGCCAGGGATAGGTGACACGCTGTGCCCTGTTGCGCTGCCCATTTTACCAACCACCCTAAGGCTGGGCAGGGGTCAGCCGGGGGGCCTTTGTGACTTGCACGTTCACTTGCCCTCCATGCTCCTTAGGGGGAGAGTCACCCTGCAAGGGGCAGCAGCTGCTGTGCTGCCGCTTGGGAGCAATCTCATTAAGAATAATTAAAACTGCTACATCGCTTCATCTGTCTAAACTGCCTAATTGCCATGCAGCTGCTCGGGGTGTCAGCAAGACAGAAAAGCCCCAGTAGGTCACAACCAGTGTGCCCGGGGGTGTTGCCAGCTTCACCTTTGCGCATATGCCCCTGTTTTTGGAGCCTGCCAGCAGCTGCTTCAGTAGAGGAAACCGGCACCTCCTGAAAGGCCTCTTCCCTGAGGCTGCCAGTAAGATTTCTACAAGCTGCCGGAGGGGCTAGAAGGGTTTGCGAGGCTAGTGCAGCTCCTCCGTGTGTCTCTGGGGCAAAGGTAGCTGGTAGTGACCCAGCCCAGGGTTGAGCTGGGGAACCCAAGTCGAACACAGGCTGCTAAACTTTGTGGGTAAGTCATGGTGACAGAGGGCAGCACTGAAGAGCAGAGGGATCAGATTAGAGAAGCTAACCAGGCACAGCATTACTGAAGGTTTTTCTCCTTTTCATCTTGCTGATACTTGCTTCTTTCTTACAACCCTGACGGAGCTGGAGAACTGTTGCCTTGTCGTCATTGTTCAGAGACTTCTAATCGATACTGAACCCGTTGATAAAGATTCCTGCCACAGGGCAATGAATCCAGAAGCAGCAGCAAAGGGACACTATGGCAAGAACACAAGCACACATGCAGTTGCACCACCTGCTACTGCAGCTGGGCTTTGCAGTGCGGCAGCGCCCTGGCTCAGCCCACACAGATACAACACAAACATGAGGACATGGGTTCCTCAGTGTGACAGCAGTGAAGGGGAGCAGAGCCAGCTGAAGTGCCAAAAGCTCCCTAGAAATATGTGTCATCTCCATAGAGAGCGCAACACAAATTAGAGACTGTGAATTTAATAAGATACATGTATAGTAAATGCTATTTATGATGCATGATTTATAAAGTATTACCACAGTTGGGAAAAATTATGTATAGCAAGAAAGCTGTTTAAGAAGCTGATTAGAAGGAATGCACTAATTAGAGGATACTAAAGGGCTGTATTTCCAAGAAGCCTACTAAAGAAGGATTGTTCTTGCTGCATTTGCTTTTTGTATTCAAGAGACCAGGCAATGAGGCTCAGAGAAGGGCTGGTAGGTCATCACAGTGACCTGAACTAGCCACAGAGGTTGATTCGGAAAAGTAGGGAGGGAGAAGCATGTTGCCAAGTCAGTCTGGCAACCTCTTCGAGCTAGGTAGCACCCCTGGAAAATTTCCATGCACCATCCAGGAGAAGTAAGTGAAATCTGTTTCCTGCCCATTTGCAGAGGTCATTTTGAAGACTGGAGCTGGAACTTGGAGAGAAACGTCCTCTAGCCTTTCTGTTTAATGTCCTTCTGGCTAGGGGCACAAGGAGGAGAAGTAATCACAGCCCATCAGAGTCTGCAGATCCCAGCGGGTGCTACAAACACCAGGCAATGAGCCATGCTTCAGGCCAAAGTGAGTGCTGTTTTTGGGTACTGATGCTGCTGTACAGCTGACAGAATCCCAAAGCTGTACTCCTCTGCCTCTTTTGTGTGGCGACGAGACTTAAGAGCACCCAATACCTAGATGTATACAGGGAGAGGAACTGGGAAAATAAAGACCAAAGCCTGCCCCACCCCCCCACTCTTTGCTGAAAGAAGCTCAAAATTGGCAGCTGACTGGGGAAAATAAAATAACATTGCAGGATTAATTTCCTTGCAATCCATCAGTGAGGTGGTGTTGATGGCATTGATAAACTGTTAATTACAAAATCAATAGCTATGAATTTTTACAGCTGTCAGAGCACAGAGGTGGAGGGAGGCCGCCTGACCGTGTTCCTGAGGGTCAGCTGGCCCAGAAGTCAGGCTTCATGTCAGGAGACCTCCTCCAGCACTGCTGGCATGGGGTACCAGGCAGGTGTGAGAATAGTCAAGGCCCACTGCCTCTTCACCCAACTCTCTTCTTGCAGCTTCTGGCAAGAGTGGGAGGAGCAGTGACCTCACAGGACCCATTAGTACAGAATTTGCTACACATCCCCTTGCTAGATCCAGATCTTGTTCACTCCATCTCAGCACTAAAATGCATTGGGGGGGAAAAGGGGAAATAGGGTTTGGCCAGTCTGGGATGTCCTTAACTGAACACGTGCTGTATGCTAACCTGGAGGGCTCTTCAGTACACAGGTTGAGCAATTTGTATTCCTGAGGAAATAGGACCTAGGAATGCCTAAGAAGGGACTGCTGGCTCTGAAGAGTAAGAAGTTCAGTCTAGTGCACCCCTTCTCTGCCAAACAATGGGTGCTCGTATTGTTGGGACTTGCCTGCTGCTCTGGGCATTAAGAATTCATTTCTCGGCTCTCTAAAATTCACTTACTAAAGACAGAGGTCACTTGACTTATCTCTGCCTGTCCCAGCAGGTGTGTCCTTGGTGTGCTGCACTGAGGACTCAGAGATCAGCCACTGCTCTGGCAAGGTTGGCCTATTGTCAGCTCCTCCTCCAGCAAAGAGTGAGCGAGCTCCCACTTCTGCTTTCATTTGTTTTAATTCCTAGAAACAAAGGGTCAATGTACACAGGGCTGTGTGGAAGAGAGGAAAGTCCCTAGAAGCTTCCTTGCATGAGCAATTACACCCAGCAGGGATAGTGAAAATTCAGGAATTTATCTATAGGGGAGGCAAGGCACAAAGCAGGTCTAGGCAGCACAGGTGCTAATCTAAGTGCTCAGCTTTAAAACTTGTCTCTGACCCAAGGGAGCTGAGGCCTGGCCCTGAGGAAGTCTGCATTCCTATTGGTTCAGGCATCAGCTGTTTGCATGCAAGCACATACATGCAGGCTCTGCAAGCTTACTCCATGTCAAAAATATGCCAAGAAAAATAACTTTTATGAAAAGAATGTGAAGGTGGAATGTCAAGGTTACATTCAAAAAATACACTTGCCCTGTTCTAGCTTCCTTAAGTGTGTGTTGTGGGAGGCTTTAATTACACGAAAAACGAGAGCTTGTACTTTACTTTCATATGTTTCGATACGAATAACAAAGCAGGATTTTTGTGGATTATGCTCCTACATAGCTGCACTGGGAGAAACCAGTGAAGTCAGAATGGCTTTTCCCTTCCAGCTGAGAACATGCTTTGGCCTGTGCCTCCTGTCCCTTACCTTGGTTTCTTTACTTCACCGTGCTGGAAACAGAACCCCAAAGCAGCTGATAAGTGTTGATTGCTCTGCTCTGTCTTTGCTCAGTGTTTCTCCACTCCCGATACCGTCTGTCCCACAAGGCTTACTCTGGGCTTAGTCCTGATGGCACAGTGAGCAACATCAGCAGAGAGTGCTTCTGTTGCACCCTGAGGAACTTGACAGCACCAAGGCTCAGGTCCTGCAGTGTCTCTGCTCATAGCATGGTCCAGATAAATGTCCCAGTGTGGCACTTCTCCAGTCACCCTGTCACAACCACCACCTCAGCACTTCAGCCTCTCTGAGGAGCCCTTCTCCCTGTTTAATCCTGTGACCTTCTTGGTAGACAAGAGGTAGGATCTTTAACAAGAGTTGATTACATGGCCAAAACCCACCATCCCACAATCGAGACAGGCCATCCTTGGCCATCTGCCCAACCTGGTTCAGTGGCAAAGTGAAGGCAGCAATTAGAGCTAAAAAAGCAATATATGAGAAATTGAAAAAGGGAACTAGATAGCAATTTATATGAATCAAAAGTTATGAAGTGTAGAAAATCGATAAGGGAAGTGAAGGACATTGGAGGAAAATCCATGGCTGGAAGGGCTAAGGACAATAAAGAAATTTTATAAATGTTTAAGAAATAGAAGAAAAATGACCATTTGTAGGGGGGCTCTTTTCACTTAAAAATGATTAAACTATTAATAGCAGTGCAAAGGAGACAGAAGTCCTCAGTGAGTATTTCTGTCCTGTTTAGAAAAAAAAAAAGCAGTATGTACCTGTGTTATATGAAGATGATGAAGACTTCTTAGTCTGTTGTTTGTGCAAGATAATGTTAGATATCTGTTAGGGACAACCTTTACAGAAATCAGCAGAGATGGATAACTCGGCTTTAAGAGTTCTAAAATTGCTGGCTGAGGCCCAGCTACGGCAGATTAATGATTAACAAGTCTGGGCATTTTTGAGAAATTCAAGATCACTGGAAAAGTTCTAACAATTCACATATTTTCCTAGGTCTTCTCTGATAATTTCCATGCTAGCCTGATGTGAACCGAGGCAAAATAAAGGGGAGGGGATGAAAAAGTGATGTTCAATTAAGAATTAAAAGATTGTATTACAAGTACTGCCAGTCAACACAATACTTTGGAATAGAGGTCTTGTCAAAAAAACCTGATTTCATTCTCTGATGAGATTACAAGTTTGGTTGATAAAGTTAACTGCATAGATACAATAGACTTAGGCTTTTATAAGGCACTTGGCTTAGCACCACAGGACATTCTCATTAAAAAATTAGCACTATGCAATATCAATAAAGCACACTTTCAATTGATTAGTAACTGGCTAGATGACAGATCTCAAAGTAGCTATCAGTGGTGAATCTTCCCTGAAGGAGGAGTTTTCTAGTGGAAATCCACAGGGATCAGTAAAAACCAGATGCTACTCAACATTTTTATCAATAAGCTGTAAGTAAATTTTCTGTTTTTCTTTAAAATTGCTGCTGCTAAGAAGTATGGATGGCAAAGAGGAACAGAAGGGTGTAAAATGGTGAGGATGGGGCAGCCTCACAGCATTCTGGACCACTTGCTTACACTTCAAGTAATATATCTATAGCCAAGGAATGCAACTATGGAACAGGAACTTTATCATGTCACGCTGTCAGGTGTAAAAAGAAAGACCTGGAGTCACAGGACACAGCTCAAAGACTGGTATCTGGAGGCTGAACTCAAGCAAACTAATGTTAAAGACATGGTGACTTTTTTTTTTTTAAACTGAGACAACGTTTAATTATTAGAGTCAGCTACCACAAAAGATGTAGATTCCGCCTCCTGTAATCACTTCAGCTTCATGCTCAGTGTCTTTCTGGAAGGTGGCTTCAGCAAAACACAGATACTGGACTCACTGCTGGGCGCAAGAGCGAATTCTGCATCCTGCACTATGCAGTTTGGCAAGGAGATCTGATGGGAGACAGTGAGACTCCAGGGATGTAGAGGGAGCCCTCGTCACACAGTAGCTTTAGCAATTTTCCTTTCCAAAGGGACTCCTGAGCAAACACTTGTCTGGCTTTTGTGCAACGTGTGCAGCACACAGCACCTCTTGTGTCTCCCACAGCCTGCTGGATTGAAGGCTGCAGCCCTCCCCAGGCTGACACGGAAGGCACTGGCCTGAGGGCCCTGGCCTTTCTCATCCTCGTCACAAGAAGAAACAGAACAGGCAATATCAGGCTTCTGCCTGCATGTCTTACCCTCTACCATGCAGATGCACACTGTCACCCAGTTAAAGGGCAATTCAGTGTCTGCAGTCACTGAACACCTCCAGGGCAGGACCAGGCAGCCCCAGCCCCACAGCTTGTTGTGGTATTTGAAATGTGACCAAGGTTTCTCTGTTTCCTGTGACTGACCAACACTACTGAGGTGGATGCAGGAATGGCCCACATCCCCTTTTCTGAACTCACAACACTATAGTGGAGAAGGGCTCCACAGCCTTTCTTTTGTTGCCAGAAACCGGCAGCCAGCCCATTCCTGCCTGGTTCCACTCCCCAATACAGGGCCAGCGCACAGCTGGGGCTCCAGCAGCAGCAAGCCTCATTTCTCCCTGCTCTCCATCTTAGGTCCTGCTCTGTGGACAGAGAGGACCTTTGAGGATGTTGCATGACACAGGCAGAGCACAGTTTCTGGCAGCAGGCTCCAGTTTCCTCCCAGGCCAGATAACAGCATGGTCTTTGACTTCCCGATTGTGAGGCTGGCTGGGCCAGGGCTGTACCTGAGTTGGCGAGGGCCAGAGCTTTGAGCGTGACAAACTCCTCCTTTTCCACCTTGAGCTTCTTGTAGCGGCGCACCAGTTGCAGGATGGCCAGGTAGAGCTCCAGCAGCCCTGTCAGACGAGAGTGCTCTTCATCCATGATGTAGTCCTCAGCATAGACGAGCTTGTCCTCATACGGCAGGGAGCGGTACACAATGCCCAGGATGAGGATTTCCATCCAGGCACTCTGCAGGAGGCTCATCTGGTCTCCAAGGGAAAGGTTGGAGAACCCTGATGGAGCAAAAGACAAGCAGGGTCAAATGGGTGTGCAGCAAAGCCTCTAGGAGCCTGGGGGCCTTAGTTTTCCTGGGATTCACCCCAAGCACTCTCATCCACCGGCCTGCTGCTTTAAAAAAAAAAAAAAGCTTACTAAAGTGACCCTGTCTCTGCCGGTAATCAGCACACGTGGACCTTACCCTTCTCTTTGCTCCCATGCCCAACCACGGCTTCAAACAGGAGTCCTGATGCTCTGATTGCATTTATAGCAGCCCAAGGCTAATGATAACCTCTTTTCAATGATCTCTGCTTCTTCTATAGCAACAACTGTTTTGTACCACATCGTCCTGCTCACTGTTCCTCTGTAGTTTTGTACTGCAGCGTATTTAGTCTGCCCCAGCTGACCAAAGAGCAGAGAAGAGCTCCAGATGGCAGAAAAGAGGGCTTCTGATGGGATAGGAGGGAATGACACAGGCCTGAACTACAAGCACACCACAGTCTCTCATTTTGGCCAACGTGACAAAAGGTCCTGCCACAACAGAGCACCGAAATGTACTCAAAAGCTGAATACATTTGTGAACAGAATCTTCTTCTATTCCTCATCATTCCCTGAGCTCCACACCATCAGCTTTCTGCACCTCACTGTCAACAACCCTGCCCAGCATCAAAAACACCTTGATGGTACCATAGAAGTACCTAAATCACAGCCAAACACAGCAGCAATGGAACCAGCACCCAGCAGTGAACCAAGTCATTCTCCTCAAATACAGAAAAAGCAATCACCATCTAGAGATAGACCCTGACAACCCCAGGGCCCACCTGAGAAAATGGAGAGGCCAACACAGAGGCACTGTCTGCCCCGAGGAGGGGGAAAACGTGCGCAGGAAGGAAAGCTGTGTCTGCTATGTCCTCTGTGCAAGGCACCCTTGAAGGCCAGACCATGGAAGAACCTGGAAGACAGGCACTGTGCAACAGCCATTACAGACAGGGATGCCGGGCAGAGTGTATTGGTCTCATCTAGGCAGCCCCTGCCCAGCACCGACAGGCAAGGACTATGCTTTTGGCAGCTCCTTTCGTCTAAAGGTTCTCAGGGCTGTGAGAGAATGGGACACCCAGGCACCCCTCAGCTGAGGGGGCAATGCTCTACACCAGCTTCCCCTGCTGATTTTCTCCCTAGATGCTCATTAAGCCTCAGGGCTCACCAAGAGGGCTGTGAGGTCTTTAGCCTTCGACCAGGAGCCTCCGAGCCCTGCTGTCTGTGTGCTAGGCTCAGCGGGACTCCTTTATCCCACAGCCATCCCTGCTCACTGTTCCTGGCCCCGCATCTGGGCCTAGGTAGCCAGCCACCATGATGATCATTTGATTTCTCTTTTTATCAAGTTGGCAATTAACAAAAGAGCTGATGATTGCTATATTGACTGACTGTGGGTTCTCTTTTTCTATCTGCACTATCTCAGCTGGGGAAGGGAAGGCAGAAGGGTGGGTTAGTGGTATTTATTTATCACTACGCCACGTTTTGTGTTTGTGTTGCCAGGGGAAGCAAAGGGTGATAATGGCCTGGCAGCCCTTGGACATCCAATTTCCCTTATCAGGCCACTGAATAGAAAAGAGGCCCCAGGCCACATTAATTAACAGATACCAATCAGCTGTCACGTGTTGTGTGTGCAAGGTCTGAGGGGAGCAGTGGGTGGGAGGGAAGAATCAATAAACCATTGGGGAGGAGTGCCAGAGGAAACAGCTAAAGAGGAGTCCAGGCTACTGGGGAGAAGAGCTGCAAATCCAGCTCCAAGACTGTGAGATTAATTCCTGTACGACACCGCCTGTGCTCCACGTAGCCCTGCACCTGGTGATTCCACTCCTTGCTCAGGCTGCGAGTGCTCCAGGGGTGCCTTGTCCTTTGCCCCTCACCTCCTGCAGTCACTACTGTGCTGCTCCTGACTGCAGCCCTCCTGACTGAGTCCAAGTGCAGGTTGATGCAGCTCGAAGGCTTGGCATCCTTGTCTCCCCACGTCTCCTGCTTGCTGCGCATGGAACTGGTGAGGTCAGCCCTGAGACAGGGGTAATGGTGCTGTGCACAGCCGCTGTCACAGTCTCTAGCACCTGGAATCTCTCCTTTGATCACCTCTTTCCTGGCTCTGACCATGGAGAACAGCCCAGCATTTAGGCTGCTGCCTAAGTCCAGTTTCCGAGCCAGTCTCGTGGGCTTTCTGCATCTTTATTCCCCATGTGGATTACAAAAGGGGTTATGCCATCGCCTCACTGCAGTCTGCCAACAAAATTTGTTAAAGATTGAGAAACAGTCATGTAGTGGAGTGAGAGGATTCAAGACAGAGATGGCTCATACTTTCCTGCTAGAGAATGAAGTAGTAAATTTGACTTAACCCTAGCAGCAGCCTGTACATCCAGCATCTCTGTTAATTATTCTTTCCCAGAGGCCGTTACGGCAGGTGGGAACTGCACAGGAGAGACCATGATTTACCCTGTGCCAGGAGACCGGAAGAACCAGCTGCAATTGTCCTACCCACCTGGGAAAGCCCCCTGTCAGAAGCACTCCCGGGTAGCCAACAACTCCAGCTCCAGCAGGCAGGCGTGAGGGAGGGAGTGCTGCTGTGCCAAGCTTGGACTTTCATCTGACAGAATCGGGACCCTTTTCCACCAGTGCTTACACATATAGAGTGCGAGGGCTGGAGGACTGTGCCTGGATCATTGCAGTCTGCACAGGCAAGGGAAGATCACATAACCTGGGCTCTCCCATGCTATAAAACTGGAGATCAGGAAAGGTAAATGCTAATTTCACCCAGCCAAAATCACAGGCTTGCCATTGTAGGACTGTAACACTGGAGAACCTCTAGTTGTGCAATTCAGCTGCATTGCCATCTTACAGCTCCCAGGATAGAGTCCAGCCCCTTTGCATTCCTGAGCTGTTTGATGACACAACATCCAGAAAGTGCTCTCAGTGATCTGTTTCTTGCTGCTTTTCTCAGATCCAATCCTGAAAGGTGCTGAATGTTCCACTGCCATCCCTAGGCTGCCAAAAGACAAGTCTCTGTCTCTAGCACAGAGCTGCATGAGTGTTTCCCTCCTTCCCAGATGCAGGTTGAGAAAAGAGGTTTTATTTGCAATAGCTGATGTGACATTCAGGTTTTTTATTTTTTGTGATTTTTTTTTTTTTTATTTCAGAGTGGTTTGGCAGTGGGAGCTCCCAGAATTAAAAAAAAAAAGTCACATAATTTGTGGCAAGTGGAGTTCATAATCTGTTAATTTATTATCATTTCTGTCATCCTGGAGGGCCATTAGCAGAGGTAATAAAGGGAGATGTAATTATAGGATCTGAGGCCACTCCAGACACAGCTGCTGTCACTCCACTTGCCATATTTCATTCTGTGCTAGTACTATCGTCCTCCTAGTGAGAACAGCACAACAGCTACCCTGGGAGTGCCTTCATCGTCACCTCTCGAGAGAAGTCTTGTCTCCCTGCATCAAGGCACACAGAAAAGGTAGATGTTGTTCAAAGACAATTAGCACAGGGAGGACGGTGAGTAGTGCGGAGGGGGCCTCATACAGAAGGGGACAACTCCACATTGGCTAAGTATGGCTTTTGAGCTAATGGCTAATAAGGCTATTGAGCTAATAACACTTGCCAAACACCATTAAATCATGCTTTCTTGTTATCACAGGAGAGTGTCCTTAAGCTTAACTGGTTTTATTTGCTAGCACTATGGGGGAGAAGTTTGTGCTGACACCTGGGATCCTGAACAGCTGATATGACTTTACAGTCACACTGTTCTTTACTAATGCCAGTGCAAATATAAGGCAGGAATATGTGGTGTTTGTTCCTTTCTCCATCCCTCTCTGTCCAAGAGTTCATGCACACAGGAAGCAATGTCTTATTTTGCTCGAAATCCTTGGAAGGCAGAAATACCTGGCATGGATAATCTAGGCACCTGGCAGCCTCCTGGCCCTGCCCTGCTCTGCCCCCTTGCTGCCTAACTCAGTATGTTTCGTATTTGTTTCAGAACTACAGGGTATTTTGTTCCATTTTTAGGAACTGTCTTGTATTATGTGTGTTTCTTGGTACCGCTCCCTTGTGTAACAATCCCTGAGCTCTCTCCTGTGCACACAGTCCTGTTATAATACTGCTGCTGGTCTGAACTGTGCCAGGCTGATGGCTGCTACCGTGTTGCAGGGTCTTTGATAGGAAAGGAAAAAGCAGAGAGAAAACTGAGAATGTGGCAAGTATGTCCGGCCTTTCAGAAAGGAGAGGAAGAGCCCCTTTCACAGTGCAGGAGTAATCTCTACTATACTCCTGTTTTGGGATAGTATCATCATGGCAGGCCAGAAAACTCTGTAGGAACTCGGAGCTGAGCAACCCACACTCATCCCACAACCACAAGCTAAGAAACTACAGCAGGGCACCCTGTGCAAACAGAAATAGCCAAGGTTAGAAGAACATGCAACGCCACTTCACTGAACAGCCGCAGCAGCTAATTGCATGGTATTAAAACCATTCCTGTTAACACCCCAAGTACTGGGTTAGTAGAGCAATCCAGGCTGAGTTGCCTAATCGGCACTGTAACCCCACTCGTGATGAATCAGCCCCAGATGGATTCCAGCACTAGTGATGGGTGCAATCCCGCAGATACTGCAGATCTCGTGTAAGAAGGGCACCACTGAGATTAACCTCTACTCAGAAACACTGTGCTGAATAAGTTTCTCCAGACTTCATAGTCCCGCCATTTAACAGTCCATATTCCATATAGGCCAGGAAACCACTAACCCTTGAGTCACAGGAGAAATACTTCCTCTGAAGACAGAGATGCAGCCACCAAAAAGCCAAAAGAGGAGCACAAAGAGAAACAAAACATATGGGAGAACTAAACTGTCTGATCACTCATGCTAAGATGCCTCACCAAACAAGGATGAACTTAAAGCCAAGAAGCAAAGCAAGAAAACAGACCGACGCAGTGGAAGACAGGCAACGTGCAATATGGGTTAAATCCTGTGATCCCGTGGCGGAGCCTCAGATATTCTCCTGACACGAGGCAGGGGGACAGAAGGCAGGAGATAGCTGTAGTGAGCTGTTCACAGCAAGTGTCTGAAGCAGTCTTTGGAAAGCAGCCATGTAAGCCCCAAGGATATCCCCTAACTTCCCTGGCCCACGTACTCCACACTCAAATCCAACCTACCCATTTTTGGCGGGGGGGACAAGGGGGGGAACTAGAGAGAGGGAGAATTTTCCCTTTCCAGTCCAAATCTTTGTCCCCAGAACCCCCTTGAGGGCCATGTCTGCTCTTTCAGCCTGCGTCCATCCTACCTGCAGGTGTGAGACACTTGCTATGTCACTCAATCGTACAGGCACTCATTGGATATAGTCAGCGAGCCTTTGAGGCCAGTCACACTGCCAATAAGTTGTCCTCATCATTTTTTAGCACAGAAGCCTGGAGATTCACTGACAATAGTGAGTATGTCCTCCACCCCAATGGGACTTGTTCTGTGACGAATCCAGTATGACAGAAGCTTTCCTTTTGTCCTTCTTTGACAAAAGAATGCCCACTAAAGACAGGGTGGGTATCTGCCTTGTCATTAGTAGGAAAGTCCAGTCACTGCCATAATATTTATTCATCTGTAAGCACAACAGACCCAGGTCATGTTGATGCAGTCCAAAACCACGAAAATCCACCGTACCATCCCAAGGGCTGTTTCCCAAATACTTTCACTGTGCCACTCTATGCCAGGTACAACCAAGAGCTTTATCATATCATCTCAAAGCCTTCTGCATAATCCCAGGGCATGCATACATACACTCATCAATTTACACACCTACACCACGGGCTATATTGGAATTTGTTACCAGCGAGAGCCCACCACAAGCAGTTTTCTGTGACAGTAATGTCCACCCATCACTATATGTAAAAATTCTGGTTGAAGACAAAACTGATAAAGCACAATGATCAATAATAGCTCCCTTTGCTGTTCATGTTTACACACTTATATCCCTTGTTTACCTGGGATGTGCTTTGCCCAGCCAATGATCACCACCAGTTCCCTGTCTGCCAGGTCACAGAGGGTTGTCAGGGCTTTGATGTCACTCTCCGGCATGGTTGGATCAGGCATGGCATAAATCTTCTCTGGCTCAGCCACCAGCAAGTGGGAGACGATCTTAGTCACTGCACATTTCAAAGGAGAAGCTGTTGTCGTATCTCTCCTGACATAAGGTGTCATAACAGTCATTTCTAGAAGGACTTTTCTGGCATAAGACATGATTATAGAGCCCAGGACCTCAGACATGGTTTTGGTTGCAACAAGAGAAGACTACACTGCAGCTACGCAAGCTGCAGTGATCTGCCTATGCCAAGCCAGCTCTGTACAGGAATGACAAAAGCAGAAAGCTACTCTAAGGTTGTCAGCCATTGCCTCAGGTAGGTCCAACGAGAGGAGGAGGAGGCACAAATAATCAGTTGGTGGGATGTGAAAAAGTTTAGAGGACTATGTGTAGTATGGGAGAGAGGAATCAGCATGGCACCAGTTTTGTTAACATAGCTTGGATACAGGAAAAATTAGAATATCACTAAATGGATTTACATAATGTCCTATGAAAGGTCTGGCATTTAATGCCAGGCACAATGAATACAGCACCTGGGCTGTACCTTAGGCCTGCCTAATTTATCTCTGCACTATGATCATAAGAAAAAGATCCTAGTGCTGGTGACTGATACGGGAATCAGGAGAGATAACTGCTCCACTGTATGTTTTGGGAGACCAATAAAAAGAAACTTAGTGGTTGCTCAGAGAACCACAACTCAAGACAAATACGTACGTGGCTTTTTAGCCGGGGGAGGGATCTGCAAGCTCAGATAAGTGCTACTCTCAGAATCCAGTCTCCTCTTGTATTTCTGACGGCCTCCACGGACTCGATCCAGACGAACACCTGCAGGTAAAACAAGATAAATCCTCATGATTCCTTAGTGCCCCAGGGAACCTTGATATGCAGATGCTAAAATTCACTAAGTAAGATGTTCCCCACACTCTAGGGAGTTTCCCTCTCCCAAACACTCGAGATCTCAGCTGAACCTAGCAATCCCAATAATATCAGCTAGACTGCCTCCAGCTGTAACCATGCTGCTGTGAGGTTTACTTTCATTCAAGACATTAATAAAGGCAGAAATTAACCCATTCAAACTCTTGAATCACCATCAATCTGATTAGCAAATGCAAAGCTTCAGACCTCAATGCCCTCTAGATGATCTTGCTTTTGAAAAGAAAGACTTAAATGTCAATTCAACCTGCAGTTACAAAAATAAGCTTTTAGACTGTTCTTAAAAAAAGAGAAGTTAAATGTTCTGTGACCTCTCACTGTTTATATTTGGAAAAAAGTGACCTATAGAAAATAATTATGAACTATGAATTCAACAAAGATGTCTCAGCCTTGATCAGGTAAGGCAACTACAGTAAAAGCAGAACCCAAATAAACTGAAACAACCTCCACTACAATAAAGAAATGATAAAGCTGAAGTAGGGACACACTGGAAGAATTTGTTGGAGCTCTTTCAAAATGTGGTGAAGCAAACTGCAAATAGCACATTGAAAAAAGTTCCCAGTGACTGGGAACCACTAGTGATTGTCACCATGCAAAAAACCACAGCAGCATCAACAGACCAGGAATAGCAGCTCAACTGCTGTATTAGTACAAAATACAATGTTAAAAAAAATTGTGAAAAAAAGCCATAGATATTTGTCAAATTGTCAGTTATTTCTGGCCATTCATGTGGTCATCTCTGGTAATCAGTTCTTGTGAAACTGGGGTAACTCAGTCTTGCTGGGAGAAACTGCTATTGCAAAAAAAAAAAAAATCTTTCAAGGTAAATGTAGGAGCATTCAAACAGAACAAAAATTTGAATTTACACTATACAAGTACTTCCTTAGGAACACATGTGAGTTTATCTAGTCTGATCACAGAAACCAATTATGTGATACACTTACTAATCACATCAAGCCATTAATATTTTGCAATCAATCCACTACATAAACACAAACAACTAAAAGCAAACACTCCAAATCAGTTCTGAAGTGATGCTTTTTGAACAGCTTGTACACCTGAAAAAACCTGCAGTCTGCTGACAAATACTCTACCCTACAAAGCGGCATGTCTGTCACACTGTGCGTTTCAATGCCACACTTACTTACTATGTCATGGAAAAGACAAAGTTTTTGCTGTAATGCTCACACCAGGCCCACTTGCACCACATGAAGCCGTTACTTGCCGCAACATCTAGACACTGATACTTTCTGTGGCTGGAGCACCCAAACCAGCCTGAATGACAGACAGTACCAACAGCTGCCCAACAGCAAGAATAACCAACACCAACTAGGCCACCAGCACTCAGTTATACAGTCTGACAGCAAAAGATCTCCAGCAGTAGCAGCACCCATGTGGAGGTCTAGGTAGCATTACCTGTAAGCCATGGTGTGTGGGGACAGAGGCTCATAGGCATGGTGTTATTAATGCCGCTCTCTTTTAAGAGTCCTGCTGCTCCCATTGAGCAGGAGAAGCAGGAATGGGCAGACCTGGAGCTCTCCAGAGCAAAGGAACTGCTGCTGCAAGTGGCTGCTATGGGAGGATGGCAGATACTAAGATGGAGGGAAAGAATGAAGCCGAATAGGTGAACTCATATCACACTGTGTAATTTCCTTCCCCTGACCCATTTTTATTTTCTGACTCTGTGTGGAGAATTCACTGACATCCCTACGCCTAAGTACCATCTTTCTATTCCATTAAATGGTAGTGTTTCTGAAAACATTGTCCATTGCTTCTTTTACCTCTATTCCCAGCAGCAGGCAGCCTGTGAGCAAGACTCCTTCCTGCGAGCCCCAATATGTTCCAGACAGTGATTTCGGAAAGGGCAGAGAAAAGGAATCCCAAACCTGAGATTATCTAGGGAGATCCCTGAAGAACAGCACCAATAAAGTCCTGGACAAAGCAGGAAACTTTCATTTCCATCCATGATTTCTTTCTCTCTATAAATGTGCCCTGGTTTCTTAAGAA
>Ga0181612_165483_pt1 | contig 21925 bp, 16 predicted proteins | sample HoacroProtozoa21_FD_119630 | JGI IMG/M metagenome (GOLD analysis project Ga0181612, IMG submission 119630) | Hoatzin crop microbial communities from Cojedes, Venezuel. Combined Assembly of Gp0051906, Gp0051904, Gp0051908
AGGATACCTAGCTCTTACCTAACTTTCATCAACAGATCTTAAAGTAGATCTTGAACTTTAAGGCAATAAATATATGGAAGTTAATGTTCTAATGCATATTTTTTACCTTTGCAGAAACTGATACACAAGGGAGCAAGTGGCTTATTCAGAATCACTGGACAGACAGATAGTGTTTTTGGTGTATTTTACTGGTATGTTTGAAATGACGTTATAGTTTAAATGCAGAAAAAGCCAAGTTATTTGTTAACTGAGTAGTTATCTGAGGGCAAAGATGAGTGATCAGCTGTTAACTAATTGGTACACTGGGGACACAATTGCATTTTTTTGTGAAGACAAGTTATATTTTGGAAAGACAACTTTTATCTTTTTGTACCAGTGGGATAAAAACGTTTATTAAATGCATTAAATATCCCTGAGTATGTATTTTATTTCTTTTAACGGACAGCCCATTTCCATAAGAACTTTGCGTGAACTAGTAGGGGAAAAGGTAGATCAGATTTTTTCACAGGCACTTTTAAAGTACTAATTCAGATTATTAATATTCTGGGACATCTGGGAAGATGTGTTGTTATGCACAAGATACATTTTAAATTACATTAGAAGTAACTGGAGGACCTGGATCCAAGTTCTCCAGAGGTAGTAAAAGCAATATTGAGTGATGTCTGAAGTCATTGTTGTCTTTTCAGAGTGTCAGATGGAGAGGAAAAAATTACTTTTAAATATCAGAAGCTAAGAATTAACTACAGTTGGAAGCAGCGGTTTTTGAAAACCTGTAGCTGAAACAGATTTCGTGAAGATGTTTATTTCATGATTATTAAGACAAAAGTAATTTTCTGGGTGTTTTGTGCTTGTTCAGCGGGTCAAAGAAAAATTAAAATAGTTTATGCTTTTAACAAAATGCGGAGGAATAGGATCGATCAGTGGGAGATTGAATGTCAGTGTGTCGTATTTTCATGTCTTAGACATGGGACGAGGTCATAGAAAAGAGAAGAACATAGGTGCTGAAAGGTATAAAACACTAGGTTGAAAACTCTTGTGTCTTGATTTGTGAAGTCGTATGAGCAATCGTGCTCACTTTCTGGGTGTGGCAGAGAGTTAGTCAGAAGCAGGGTGTGACCCACCAAACCTACGGCAAGGAGAGCAAGTTTGACCATGGTGGAAAACTCAAATATTCATGTCTGCATACCTCTGTTTTAGTGCAGCTGAACCTGTGGCAAACCAGATGGAATCTTTTTCAGAAATTGCGAGGCATGGTTGTGGTTTGGACATTAGGTCACCCCGTACTCAAAAACTCGATGAACTTGCGTTCACGTACTTGGAGATGACAGGGATGGAGATGGTTTGTGCTCATCCGTTATTACCCAGACTGCTGGATTATGGCTATCTTGGGATGTTCAAAGCAGCAGTGTAGTGAGGAGTACCTTGGATATTCTCTTGGTTAGGAAATTCATTTTACTTAAAAAAACAGAAGAAACAAAACCCCCCCTACCCTCTCCACTTCAGTATGCTAGAAATCGTCTTTGTATTGTAACTTGAACATTAATCAACTCTCGTGCTTTAGCTAGCTGGTCCTGGTGATATACCTGACGGCACGTCCTTGTTGGTGAGGACTCCCGTGGTATGTGTCCTTTAGCCATGCTGAAAGACTCTGTCACTTCTTTTCTAAGGGGATAGATTGAGAATGAAGAAGTCAGTTTTACTCATTGATTTCTAGTTTGTGTTCTTTCAAAACTAAAGATTTGTCTCTAAATGTTATAGTTTGGTACTACCAGACTTTTAGTTATTATTCTGAAATTTAGTGATGGGTATGGGAGACATTACAGATAATAATGTACATCAGTGTCTTTGTAGCTTGTTCATGAAAGCGTGTATTATAATAAACATTTTTGCCATCTTTCTCCTTTTCATACAAAGCATAGGGATAAGTATGCAGCTATATTTATTTTATGTTTTATTTACTTACTCATTTTAGATTTGGTTTCTAGATTTATCATGACCATCATTCAAGTGCTTTCAGTGAAGGTGTGTTACCAGAGTTTGCCCCACTGCCTCTGCCAGACTCTCGCTGTTGAGCCTTAGCTCGACAGCTGATTTGCAGCGTTCATTCGGCTGTCACATTCCATTTTGCTCTTGAATCCAAGGATAATGAAGACTATGTTTTGCAGTCTAGACTACGGATGGTGTCCTGCTAACTCCAGTTATTTCCTTCCTCATTATTAGTGATAGTGCTTTCTGGCAGAAGCTGTGCTGGGTTCTGGTTGTTCTGGGTCACAGCTGGGGTTTGTGGGTCTCTCGTTTCTGTTAGATCAATGCAGTTGCGTATTGATCATACGTAAACTCATCTGTTGATTCTTCTGTGCTCTGCTGTTTCTTTGTGACTTTGGTATGCTTTCAGGCAACTTCTGACATGATTAAGATTTTAGTAATTTGTATTCTCTGCGTTCTCTCAGCATGTGAGTGTGTCACATTAGGAGCTTTGAGTTCAGTGTGTTGGTTCCTACTTCTGCAACTGCATTATTCATTTCTTGTTTTTTAAGTTTGCTTGTATCATGCATTTCTCTTTCTACTCCCAGAACATTTTCACGATGGTACTGTTAAGTAATAAGTTTCTGGGTTGAAACTGAAGTACTATTTTTAATCATTAAAGATCTAAATGGTTTGAGACCCAGTTACTTGAGGGAGCAGGTTGAGTGCAGTGCAATAGTTAGACCTCTTTTGCTATAAATGGGAGGAAGCGGTGGATAGACTACTCTCTGTAAAAGCTTCACAAATTGAAATTAATTTCTTTTCTTGTTCTAGCATATCCCAGTTTGGCTAATCTCTTGAGTGTAGTGAAAGCTCCGTCTCCATATTTTAATGTAGGTAGGTGAAAGTTCTAGGTGTGATTTGATTCCCTAGAGCTTGAATTTTTAAGATTGTCTGTTAACTGGAAAATAGAGCTTGGATTCTTATTAATATGTTTAAAATTTCAGTGATTTTTTGTTATAGCAGCTTTGTCACTACTTCACGGTAAAACATTTTACATGTTTTTGTGTCTTGTGCAGCAGGTGTCCTATCTTAAGTTAGCATTTGCGCTTTAGTATCTTTAAGACTTGCTTTGTACTTGCCAAGTTACTGTGGAGACTTAATATGCAGACAAGTGAGGCTCCACTGAAAATAATATCCTAAACAAAGAATAACCAGAAATAATTGCCTTTGTTAAGTAAACTCCTGCATTGCCAGTCTGGTTCCTTAGGCAGCTGCTCTGATGGGATCGCACTGATGGTTAGCCTGCCCTTCCGGTTTTTGAAGCTGTTGGCCAGTATATGTTCGTTTGACAGTACCTGAGATCTCAAAGACACTCAGCTTCTACGAATTTTGTGAATATTAGTAAGTCAGTAGGAGAGGGAGACTTGCAGTAGCAGATTTTCTCTCCAAGGTAATAGCTAACGCATTGCTTTACCTGCCAGCTGACCGCTTGGTGTAAACTTAGCTGAGAAGTAACTGCATCGCTGTGTTGCCTTTGGCAAGTAAATAGCCAGAAGAAATGAGGAATACTAGCTAATTTTGAGACTTGGGACCAGAGGCAGGGAACTGGAGGAGAGGCAGAGAGGTGGTCACAGGAGACCTGGGAGGGGTTGGGGTTTTTGCATGGGAAGGGGTAGAGATGGCGTGTAGGAACCTATGCGTTATTAATTTCTCTGCTGACGAAACAGCTTTAATGTTAGCCCTCATAAAGCTATGTTACATGCTTGTTCCTCTTTCTTAGCTTCATTTTTTCTGTCTCGCCTAGCCGGTTTAAAACTGGTTCTGTGGCTTACCTTGAAACGCAGCTGCTCTCCTGCCCAGGGTAGCTCTTGCAACGTCAGCCAGTAGTGACTAAATGGCCTCAGCAAGGATGTATTTCTGTAAGACCACAAATAAACTTGTGGCTGATGAAAGCCAAAGGTCCATACACAAATGCTTACAGTATTCAGAAGCGAATGCGTACACTATAAAATTTTGTGAGAGGTTGGTATCTGGGAGCTGCAGAGTGTGGTGGAGACCAGCTGGGTGGCTGCCGGTGCGTGGCACAGCGCTGTGCGAGGTGCGGGTGCTGTGTGCCTCGGAACGGGGATAGTCACCTCTGCTGCCGCTGTCGCCCAGGCTCGGGCTTAGACCCCGAATTCTGCTTCATCTAATTTAAACCTTTAAGGATGATCTTCTAGTCTAGATATGATTTGGAGTTGTACTGATGTACTACCTGAAGAACAGAAATAATGAGGGAGAGAAAAGTGTGGGGTTTGTTTTGTTTTACTAGGGTTAAATGATTCCTGAGATTGAATCGTGGTATTGACCGCTTCCTTTCCCTGGATTTACCTTGACAGGCTAACAATTACCAAAGTTAAAACTATTTTTGAAATGAGATGTGAACATTAGCTGGCTAGCATTTCATACTAGTTTTTAGTATTTAGTATTTTTGATATTATCAAGAGTGTTTATAGGTATTTATATTCTAAATGAAAATCACATATTATAATCACATAGAACATATTCTAAATAAAAATCACATATAACATTATAAATAATCACATAGAACACACTGAGTAAATAAATACTATATCATAATAAATACTGTATTTATTAATTTATTAGTAGTATTATCAGTATTTAGTATTAGTTAATATTTGTTAAAAGATATATTGGGGGACAAAACGTTAAGATGTGATGCAGGCAGCCTATGTCACTCGCAGCTTTCTGTTCCTGCAGCCAGTGGTCCCGTCCTCACCTTGTGTTTTTTTCTTGCATGATCTTTTGTACCTGTCTGATTGCTCACAGAAATGATTCAGCTCGCTAACCAGGCAGGCAGCTGAGCTAGCAGAAGGAAGGTGAGCTTTTGAAGGTGCAGCAAGCTGATTTGGTTCATGGGTGGGTCGGAGGAGCATCAGGAGAAGCTAGAAGGAGGTTGGAGTGGTGCAGGGGAGTGTGTGGGCCAGCCCCCAGGTTGCTTCTGCTGAGCTGGGTGATCGGGCTGCACCCCTATGTTTGGATTTCTTCAGGCTTTGCCACTTTCTAAATACCGTGCTGCGATAGTCTGTCTTCCTCCCTTAGGAAAAAGCCCTTTTTTTTTTTTTCTTTTTTGTAATTTTCTTGAGTACTTGAGACATCATGATGTTGAATTACCTGGAGTACAAATCAGATTGTTGTTGTTAGTAAGCCTGATGAACAAATGGGACTTCCATGATCATCTCCTGCCTTAGAAGTAAAATTATCTTTTGTTCTTAGTTTAAATGCTTACTGACTATTCCTGGACCTTAATGCTCGGAAATTGGTTACTCTGTTGTTGCAAGAGAGGATATTTAGTTTTTTTCCATGAGCTAAAATTAGTGGTTTAGAGAATCTTGGTGGTGTTGTTTTTTTTGTTTTTTTTCTAGTTCACCTTAACAGAAGCAGATCCTCCAAAGTTTGCTGTCTGTCCACTTCTTATGTGCAGCTCTGAAGTAATCCCTTGCTGCTATCTTTGCGTTTCTGTCTACGCTACCTCTGATGAGCACAACAGAACCCCCCCCCCCCGCCGCTGGTAGTGTTTAGGTGATTCGTAAAGGCGTCAAGACTGATGTTGGTAGTGTGTATAGTGCTGTTAATGAACACATTAGACAAAAAGTGTTGTACAACTGTAAAATCCACTTTCAGTTACTCCTAGCTGTATGTTTGACAGTCTGAAGAAGAGAACAAGGTATTGCAAAATTCTTAGAAGAAGGAAGAGCGTAATGTGGCTGTTTAAGCATTTTGAAGACGAAGATAACGTCAGTAGAATAAATTCATGCTGAGTTTATAAGCATCTTTATTTTGCTTTTTTTTGTGTTTATTTGCACCTTAGTCCTTTTGCAAGTAGGTAAGAGTAGCAGTGTTGTGGGTGATAGACAAAATACTGTGGGTTAGAGAACCAGAATGCACGTTCGGAAATAAATGCAAAATATTATACAAAAGTTTAAATTTAAATATTTTCATAGTTTCCAGTAATGTTTTCAGAATAATCATTTTTAATATTTCACACAAGCTGTTTATGAAGAGTTTGGTAGAGACTTCCCTTTTACTAAACTTGTTTCCTTTTTTCTGTAAGGGTATATACAAATAAGCCAATTAAGTAGGATCTGATGCTTTTTTTCCTTTTCAGAAAGATGAAGGCAGTGATGCTAGTTTGAGTGATAGCCACATATCTCCTCCTGCCAAACGTACCTCAAAACATGCTGATCCTGTGTGCAAAGACAAATCGAAATCACGCAGTACTGGGCAGCGAGAGGAATGGAGCATCTCAACTGGACAGTCCAGGTAACTTGGTATCAAGAGAAAAAATGAAGTCTTACCAATTTTTGCTGTATTGTTAACCCACTTACGCAATTTCTGCAGTGGGCTGCGGCTCAGGCTCAAGAGAGTATTTTTGAAGTGTGTTATTTTCATACAGTTTTCTTTTAGTTGAAGACTCTGGGAACATGGGTTACATCAGTCCTCTCATCTCTGTGTTTCCTTTCTATTCAAATCTAAAAAAAATGGAAAGTAATTTTATTTGAGATGCAGTCTGAATTCTAGATTCTTGACACATCCAAATTTAGTGGCTTAATTGGTATTTTTATGTACTCAAGCTTTAAGAAGACATGGCATTTTAATTAGGAAATCAGTGTTATCCGCATCTTTAGGGAATGGATAATGGTCAAGTTTCTTTCCATTGCTGTTTTCAGCCTCACTTCCATGTTTGGTTATAAGGACTCAAGTAAATTACTATATTTTATTAAATATAACTGCAATCCTGCCACATTTTTATAACTCGAAAGAGTTTGAAGTTATTAATTTCATGTTATAACTGTGATTAATATTTTACAAAGCGTACTAGTGTTCATAAGGTGCTTCACGTGATTACACATAATTAGGAGATAGAGTAGACAGTACGTTCCTGGGCCATGAGCTTTTAGTTAATACGGATTCTTTTGTGGATATGTATTTCATATTTATGGACAGATCAAAATCGTTCTTACAACACTTTGTGTGCAAGAGTGGATTGTTGTCTGCTAGGAGGAAGCATATTTTAAAACTATGCAAATCTGAAAATACATCTCCTTTTTGTGTGTTTTTCCCTTTTAAAATAGAAGAAATTAATTATAGCGTATTATGTGCCATGTATTAAAACTCATGTACCTTCCGTTTCTTTCGTTTATAGGTGTAGACTTGTACTGTACCTGTTAGAAATGCCAAGAGATCAAAACAATATTGAATGTGGCTGGGAGAATTTAGATCACTATGTCAAATGAAATTTGGCCAGGATACTGAAACTCATGTTGTTACTTGTGTAGAACCCACGGCAACACCTGAGGGGTTTTTTTTGTGGTTTTCTGCCCAAATCCAAAGCACTGGGCCCAGAGGTGGTCTTGAGTCACTAAGACTTTTCCCAAAAGTCTTGTTGCTAAACCTTTATTATACTCAAATTTCACTTCTGCAGTTGTGGTTTCTAAAATAATTGAAATATCTGACCAGAAAAATGTTACTGGAAAGTTGGATGTGGACATGATTTTTGTGAAAGTGGTTTTCTGTGTTGCTACCCAATGCTTGCAAAAATCCTTCCGTTACCTTTGTTTTGTAGGGATTTGTTCCACATTTTTTATGATGAAAATAACAGCAAATCCCACATCTTCTGTGCCTCTGAGTTGAACTCTTTGTAGTCTGTTGAACTCTTGGTCACGTTCCAGCTCAGAATGCATTTGGTGTTATTAAGATTGCCCCTCCTATTTCTCTCTCCCATCAAATTCATTTTAGTTTTCTAGTTTGAGATCAGGTAGCCCCTCCCCATCCAGTACTGGTGTGCAGTATATACAATTCACTTGTCTGTAAAATACGTAGTGTTTCTGAGAGTGGAAGTGAGCTAAAAAAATACTTTTTTTCCTTTTGCCTGATTTATTTTGCTTTTTTTTTGCATAGAAATGTTGACAAATTACTTTTAACAGTCTGTGAGTGGTTGTAGAGTTTTTGTTCATTTGTACTCTACTCTAAATTATCTTTCAGTAAAATCTGGTCTAAGAATATTGTAAATTTTTTAAAAGATAAGAAGTGAATGAAGGAACAATTTCTTACGCAATAAAATTGCAGAAAACTCTGGAATATGTTTTTGTCTTAGACTATGAAGTAGTAGAGGTTGATTTTCCTGAGAGTTAATTTAAAAAGAAATTCAAAATATCAGATTAATAGAGGACGTAAAAATATTTCTTACTGATTTTAAGTACACCTAGCGTAAATTATTCCCATCCGTTAGAGTTTGTAATTGAAAGAAAATGTTCTTTTTCTGTGAATACAGAACAGCTCATTGTGCTTCTACTGGTTTATCCAAAGCGTTTGAACGATAACTGCCTTTGAAGATCTGTATCAAGATCCTGTTCTTAAAGTTAAGGGGAGAGTTAGTAGTAGGACATGGCATGAGGGAACATTGGAGGGATTAATAAAAGAGGTGTTTAGATAACTGGGGGGCTTCATGGAACTGATGTTTGGTGGTTCTGTCCTCATTCCAGTGTCGGGCAGGAAGCAGACCCTTCGAGGTTCTGAAGTCAGAATGTAGGGTAACATTCTATGTTGGAACTTCTGTTCTCAGTAGGTAACTTTGGCTTGGCTAGGGAGCCTTACCATGACTTGTGTGTCTAATGTAATTGTTTCCTAGGTTAACTTCTCAGCCTGCTGCTACGCTACCAAATGGACGTAGTTTATGTAAGTGTGTTACAGCGGACCCTTTTGTACCTACTTTTACATTTAACAATTTTACGTCACTGATTTTCAGTTGCATGTATTTTTGGTAACTTTGCTGATTACTCTGATCATTTTGACCAGTAAAGTTACTGGTTTGGCTCAGTTTTCTGCTGTCAACATCTTGGATGCTCTCTGTGGACATGGGGAACATTCTTAGATGAAATTCCATTTCTCTTCTCAATTCAGACCTCTTGGCCATGATCTTGATGTTTTCCTTAATTCCCGAATTTAGTGTTGTGAACTGATTTTGGCCTTCCACTCCCAGCTGGTCTCTTTAATTTACTTACTCTCATTGCTCACTTAAAATTTGGCCTTCTGTGGTTCTTAACATTATTTAACTCTACTGTTGCTTTAGAGAGACCTGCCTTGTCTGCAGCTCCTGCTACCTTGAACAAATTTCCTGTATGCTTCTGCAGTGCAAACTTGCCATCTCATTGCATATCTTGGCTAAAACAACTTTGTTTTCATGTCCCTTTTTCGTCAATTCTGTCCCGTTCAGTTCTGTGTTGACTCGGTGTGTTAATCCATTAACCTTCTTTGGTATTTTTATTATTTATTGTGGTGCCTGAGGAACAATGAGGAGTAGGATCCCTTTTTGTCTGGCACTGTACAGAGCAGCTGATACTGATTTCACCAGCAAATCTATGTGTTGTATCTGACCCTTTCATACTCTATTTGAAAGAGACTAAGACTTGAAACAGTGGGTCAACTGTGCACTTTAGTATTGATGTTCACTTAAAAATGTTGAATGGGCATTTGAATGCCAAATTTTCATCATAAAATAAGATTAGCATATAACGAAACAAGCTTGAATCTGAAGAAATAGCTTGTAAAACAACTTTGATAGGCATATAAAAAGTGTATTTCTTCGGTGACTGTAAGGGTGCTTATACTGTGCTCCGTAACTTTTGGTTTATTGTCCTTGATAAGTATTCTCTTATTAATTCTTGTTTGTGAAAATGTTGTTTCCTGCATTTTGAAGTAGTAATACCAATTTCTCTTAGCTCTGAAAAGCCATCCCCTTCGAGGGGAAAAAAAGGGAGATGGGGACCATGCTTGCATAAACGGAGATATAGAAGTCAGAAAAAGTTGTCGGTCCAGGAAAAACAGATTTGAAACATTGAATCAGAGTTTATTGTTTGATCAGCTAGTAAACGGGTATGTGGGGATACTTCAGTTGTATTCACAAAGTGTCTTAATGATTTTTTTAAAAGTTAGAAAACCCTGTCTTCCAGTGCCGTCTGTGTGTTTTACTGTGGGAATGTATAAGCATTGAGGCAAGCTAGATGGTGGTTTGAGTTACAGGTGGGGTCCTGTGCTGTAACTGCCTGTGTTATCTATGCTCTAAATGCAAAGCAGCTTAACAGATTTTTCATCGAGGAGTAAGCTATTTTGTGTTTACACCTGGATAAATCTGTGTATGTTGGCGGTTATCGCAGAGTGGCTGACATGCTGTAAATCCACACCCTAGTTTGTTTCTTAGTAACCTGTTTATGTAGTGATACCCTAAATGTGATGTGAATTGGTGATTAGCAGCAATGCTTGGAAGCTTTCTAGATTTTACTTGTATGATTTTGATCATAAAATATCAGAAGTTTGTAGCGTTCTCTTTTTTTTTGTTTGTTTTTGTTTTTTACCATTTGTTAGTAATTCACATAGGGTGGGTGTCAATTTCTGACATTTACTGTGCAGACAACGTAGGTCAGAGAGGGAGGCACGGTCTGGTCTGAGCACAGGAATGGGAGCCAGAAATACTTTTCTTGAAATACTATTTCTGTGTGGCCTTGGGCAGGTCACTTAATATGTCTCAATTTTCCCACCTGTAAAACAGGTTTTAATAGTCACATCTGTGAGAGACTGCTTGCTCTAGTGCTTGGAAAATGATTTCAACATAAACATTTAATTGCCAAGTATGATCTTTGTTGTTAAATGTATTCTGTTGAATCTTTTATTAATCTAATTTTCTTTTTCAATTTACTCAGTAACTACTTGGTATCAGTTTACAAATTTATATTGAGTTACATTTATTTTTCCAGTTGCAGTTGAATCTCCCTCTCCTCATCAACAATAGGAAAAAGTCTACCATGAAGATTGTAGTTTGATAAGATCATGGTACTGAAGTCTATATATGAACTTATACTGCTAACAGTGTGTCCCATAATCATTGGAAGTTTTTAAGAACAGGTTAGACAAATGTGTCAGGAATGATTTAGGTATCGTGTAGTTTGTTCTTGCCTGGCAGAGCAGGGGGACTTTTCTAGGTCCCCTCCAACCATGTTTTCTTTGATAGTGAATGATAGCATGGTTTTACTTGAAGTGGTTATGTCACACATCACGGATATTTTCGAAGAATTGTTTACAATTGAGACGGGCACTGATAATGAAATCTTGACTTTACTGACTTTTGTGACCAGAACTTTATGATTGACTTCTTTCTAGGCAGGATTTCACCCTTTAGATTTACTTCTAAACAGCTTGAAAGAATGGAAGCGAAAGTTTCTGCCTTCTTACAATTATTATACAATTACAATAGAATTTCAGTAATTGCCATAGAGAGCAGTAACTAGGTGTTCAGGACAGGTGGCCAAGCAGTTGATTTGGCCTGGTGAATACTCTATTGTTTTCTTCCTTAGCAATAATGTATCTTGACCAAGGTTATTCTTGTTTGGACAGCTGTTTACAAGTACTTCAGATACTGAAAATGTAGACTAATTAAATAGTCGATGAGAGACGGTAGAGTAGTGAGCTCAAATAAAGAATGATGAAATTCTAGGTGTTACTGATTTAACATGAAAAAAAAAATATCCTTTATATGTTAGTGTCTTTCTGAGGCCAGGGTAAGGAGCTGTAAAGTTTACGGGACGGAGGCATCGATTGCTTTCCCGGTATTATAGTTACATAGGTAAAAACCTTTACCTTCTTATTCTGTAAGCTTAATCTTAGATTATCTGAGACCTGATCCACCATAGAATCACAGAACGGTTTGGGTTGGAAGGGACATTAAAGATCACCTCATTCCACCCCCCCTGCCATGGGCAGGGACACCTTCCACTAGACCAGGTTGCTCAACATCTAAACAGTTACAAATTTATATGTTACAATTTACAATTTGAAAAAAAAATTAGGTGTTTTTTAAAACGCTACAGCCTAATTTGAACCTTGTATTTTAATAGCATCAGCATTTCTTCTTTTGTATACACTTTAGTTTATATTCTGTAGGTTCATCTTTCAGATTTCTTTATTATGGTTGTTCTTGTAATTAGTTGATATATTCAAGCAGCTATCCTAAAATTTTCGTATTTTAATTCATTTGTATGTTTAGTTGACTTGTAGACCTTGGAATAGCCATTACAGACCATAGAATTAGATTGTTGTAGAATTAGGTTGTTGGATGCTATGTGAAAAGTTCTGCATGTCTGCTATTGTAAGACTGATTTTTTTTTGTGTGTGTGTGTGTTAACAATTGCATATATTTTAGCACTGCTGAAGCTGTCCTACAGGAAATGGATAATATTAACATCAGGAGAAACAGGCGGTCTGGGGAAGTAGAACGGCTACGGATGTGGACAGACACAGAATTTGTAAGTGCAGAGTGTCTCAGATCTTGAATAAAAGTAGTATCGGGGGAAGCATTTGTCTGTAGCTCTGTCGAAAGGTTTTGGATCCTCTTCAGTGGATAACATGAAAAAAACTTGATAAACTCAATTTTGGAGCAGAACTCATGGATACATACTAAATCGTTTTCTTCATTGATGAATTGACTTCCCTGCTCTCCTGAGGTACTGTGGTGGTTCTCCTTTGCTTTGAAGCACTTTGGTAGTCTGAAAACAGGACCACAGACTGTCATCTGCCTTGTTCCCTAAAACCGCTTGACACTGGTGTTAACTGTGTATTAGATGAGCTAGGTACTGAGGGACTTTACCACCTGCTAAATGAGACTGCTTTTGTAGTCTGCCTGTGGAGGGCTGTGTTGGAAAAAGACTTGGGGGCTAGAAACTGTGTGGAATCTTACCTTCTGAGCTGTGGGCTAACACTGTGAATGACATGGGATGGTACTGATAGGAGCGCATGTGAATTTTATTCCAGGAAAACATGGATATGTATTCTCGAGTGAAAAGGAGGAGGAAACCACTGAGGAGAAATAGCTATGGGATTCAGAACCACCATAAAGTGTCCACAGAAGGGGAAGAAGAAGGTATGGGCTGTAAAGAATTCTAAGGGCTTGTCTGAGATACTTGTAAAACAAAGCTCTCCTCAGCTGTTGCTAGAAGATAACAATATATTGCACTAAAGAGAGTAATTTGGTTTGGGATCTGGATTTGGAGTTATTAAATAGACCAATTAACAAGACGATTGCAAATAAGTACACACCGAAGGATTCCTCGTCTTTAGAAGGAGGAGGAGTTTTAGGGATCCCTGCAAATAGTTTTCTTTAAACACAAGCAAGTTTATCTGAAAGTAGCAGAACAAACCCTAGTTTCTAAATGTTTATATACTACATTCCCTTACTCCTGTTTTCCATAACACCGAGTAATTGGAGCTTTCCTTATATTCCCTGTAACAATACTCTGGTGGAAGCCAGGATGTGGTGCGTGTAGTCTATGACTATACACGTGCTGACTGACTCGCTATTTCTCATATGCTGGATGGCAGTTACCAGAAAGAAGGTGTAATAGTCAGTTCTGCATCCTTCTGTGGGGAAGGTATTAATTAAAGTCTCTGTTTCCTATCCCTCCACTGAATTTTAGAAGGCTCGTAGACACACAAATGTATTTGAAGTTCTGCCTTCCTTTAAAAATTTGGATGAAACTGGCCGGTGGGTTCAAAAAGTATTGAGAAAGAAGGGATTATGGCTAGCTCTGACTCGATCAACAACATGCTTGGCTTCCTTAAGAAATCAGACTCAAAACTTTAGGGATCCATACAGGGTTCAGCATAGTGTGTCTCAATTTTGAGCTGAAACTGCTGTAGGAGGTATGGTCTGTCCCAGTTAATAAGAATGAAGTCTTAATTCTGAGATCCATAGGTGGAAATCCTGTTCATAGATGGACCTAGGTGGTACCTTTAGACATTATGTTTATTTGCTTTGTGTAAAAATTATATTGTGAATCATAAAGTCGTACTTATTTTCATGTTCTATCAAATATTTGATTTTTTTTCTGAGGCTCCTATGGGAAAAGACTGAGAAGAAAGGCATTATTCTTAATTTGAAGGATAATTATTGAAGGAAAAAGATAGTGGGTAGAAGTGGTATTTGAAGTACTTTACAATTAAAATTAATTTGACTACATTTATTTTTCTTTCTGTTGCTTTTCCAGAACCTTCTGTGGGAAACTAGAAGGAAGTTTGACAATGTGCTATAGATGTTTCTTGGTCTTCAAATTTCGAGTGATTTGCCAGTTAGTGTTAATTAATAGGAGGGGAATAATTCTCAGTGACCATTAAAATGTTAATTTTTAGGATGAAGATAGCTCTGGCATCAAGTAGAAGTAATTCTGAAAATATTTTCCTCCCCCAACAGAGTCTCAGGAAGAAGATGGAGACATGGAAGTAGAAGAGGCCGAGGGTGAAGAAAATGACCGGCCGTATAATCTCAGACAGAGAAAAACCGTTGAAAGATACCAGGCCCCTCCAATAGGTATGGAACTAGGCAATGCTGATGCGGTTCTGCTTTGCTGACCTCCAAGAATACCGTGGGTGTGGGAAGGGAAGAGTTGGATGACTGCTTCTCACCCCTGACAGAGTTCCCGTGCAGCATTAGTGACTTTCATCTTGCCTTTATTTTTGTTCACCATGTGAATATGACTGCTGAGGCACAATCTGTCGATTTGTTATTGGCTCAAGGTTGGAGGTGAACGGGGTTTAGATCAAGGAATAGTTGGCAGAAATTGAATTCAGGCAGCAATCTAGTAAGTCAGATAATTACATAGAAAGAATAGTTACTGTTATGCCTGATTCTCGAGTGGCAAGTCTAATTCATAACTGTAGATAAATTTCATAGCAGCAGTTACCATGTTCTGCCAAGATGAGAAATTTAGAATAGAGTAGTTCAGTTGGAAGGAACCTGCAGTGATCGTCTAGTCCAACTGCCTGACCACTTCAGGCTGACCGAAAGTTAAAGCGTGTTATTAAGGGCATTGTTCAAATGCCTCTTAAACACCGACAGGCTCGGGGCATCAACCATGTCTCTGCGAAGCCTGTGCCAGTGTTTGACCACCCTCTTGGTAAAGAAACGCTTCGTAGTGTCCAGTCTGAACCTTCCCTGGCACAACTTTGAACCATTTCGACACATCCTGTCACTGGATCCCAAGGAGAAGAGACCAGCACCTCGCTCTCCACTTCCCCTCCTTGGGAAGCTGTAGAGAGCAATGGGGTTGCCCTGCAGCCTCCTCTCCTCCAAACTAGGCAAGCCCAGAGTTCTCAGCCGCTCCTCACAGGACGTGCCCTCAGTGACCCATACAGGTTTCAGCGTAGTGTCGCTTGATTTTGAGCCTTTTAGTACTTCTGTTTGAAGTAATGTATGCTGTGCATGTTTGGGTTAGATTACAATGGTGTGTGTAGTGTGCTGCATCTTAAGGCCACTTGGAAATTAGGACTGTGCTAGTGGTTTATTTGTTACGAGAAATTTCAAGATGTCCCATATTACCAGCTGTGCAGAGGTTTCTGTATGGAATTTCAGGTCCTGCAAATAAAGTAAGATGCTAGTGCCCTGCATGAATTACATTTTGTGCCATAGTAGCCATAGCTGTGACGATTTGAGGAGGCTGAGGGTGGTATTCCCCCACCTATATCAAGCGAAGTATGGTGATAGTGAAATAAAATGTAAGAAGTTTGATTTCTCTCCACCCCCTCCCCCCAGTTCTTTTCTTTGTTTGATTTTTTGGAGAAACCAGTGATAACGTTATTGGTAAAGCAATAATCTAGCACTTCTGCACTGCATTTATATTAGTTTATTAATCTTTTGTAATTGATGTTGCAAACGTGTAACTTCTCTTACTCAGTGCCAGCTCATCAAAAAAAGAGGGAAAACACACTGTTTGATATTCACAGATCTCCTGCAAGAAGAAGCCATATCAGGTAAATGTCAGCCTTTTGGTATATATTTGTTTGCTTCCCCTCAGTACATTTCTATTAGCTTTTGATTTTCAAAACATTCTTGAGTGAGTCATACAGTTCCTTCACGCAAGTACGTGGGTCTTGAATTGTATCTTAGATTCAGACCCTGATCAGCATGCAAAAATTAACTTCATGGCAGTTCACAAAGCTTCTACTGGTCTTACAACGAACGGAATGGAAACAGGTGTGCTGCGAGTACTGGGAAGAGAGTTCCGCGTTGCACGCTGTTGCTTTCTCTGTAAGGGCATACATTTAGTGTTTAAATCCAGAGCAGCAGTGTAACAATTATCCCTGTTCTATTCTACAAAAATAAACATATCAAGGTAATGTTTTTGGTTTTCTTCCAGTTCAGATTTCGTGGAAGTAATACTAACAATTTAATGAAATATTTACTGAGCATGGTTTCTGACTCTTACCTTTTGTGTCAGAGAAGTCTGGAAGACACCAAGTTGTCTTGGAAACTGTCAGTTGGCTTTATCTAATCCAGTAGATGAGATCAGAGCTTAATACATTTCTAAAAAAATGAACTTGCTCAAAACTTCAAAAAGATAAATCTGTTCATGAACAGAATCCAGGTAAACAAGTGCTAGTCTCAGCTGAAATGCTTGTCGTCTTACTGCTCAATTTGATGACATAGTGAAAATATGAAAAGTAATAGCAGAATCGTATGATTCTACAGATGTTTATTTGTAATATAGATAAAAACATTTAGTTTGGGGTATTTTAAATAAAAAATAACATTTAAAAAAATAACAGTTAACTAACATTTTTTAGTAAAAATAATTTTTCTTTTTCCGTAAAGTGCATATGGCAATTTGTTGGGTAATGTCAGGACTTGTACTTGCTAGTGAGATTTAAAGAGTATAAAAGCTATTATCCCTTCAGTTTTAGCATGCTCATTGCTTCACTCTCATTTTATCCCTTCTTGTCAGGACACTGTCATAAAAATTCTTCCTAATTGTATGATACTCGCTTTGATATGTTTCTAAGTGTATCGAATTTTTGGTCATCAAACAGTAGAACTGATTGACCATGTTATCATTCTGTAAAAAACAGCTAGTCAGTGCATTGTGGTGTTCATACAAATGATGCAGCTCACTGTAGTCACTGAAAATACATTAATTTTTACTAGTAGCCAACTTTTTTATGCCGAAAAAGTGCTGACTTTTTTCAAACTGGTATAAAACTAAACACCTTTTTGTACAGAGGATGTAATGTACATTCTCTAAATGTACATTCTCTGATATTTCTGAAATACTCAGTTTTCTGAAATACCATTATACCAAAATAAGAAATTGTTGATGCAGACTTTGAGTAGTAGTTCTACTTAGATTCAGATCAGCAGTTAAATTACAGTACAGGTTTTTTGTGAAACTGTTCTGCTGTTCAAAATTAATGACCTCATAAAAAGAGACCATATGCCTTAGAAAGTATGGAATTTTTTCAGAGAATATGTATAGGGAAGCATGAAACTGAGTAAGGAGATCTGGATTACTCTGTTCTGTTGGAGGTGGCTGAAGGGATTGGAAACTTTCCTAAGTTGAGTTGCTGTCTGATGTACTGCAGTAGCTCAATGGTTGCACACTCGGTCACGCTGGCTGAGGTGGCATGGACAGGACCACATACCTTATGGGGATCTACGGTTTTAGTAATGCTGGTGTTGAAGTCGGATATCGCTGTGACAGTAAGAGATGTTGTTCCCCTCCCAGACTATTTTGATACTTAATAAAACTAAAACTTGCATGCCATCTTAAACCTGAACAGTACTGTACTTGCCATTTCAATTTTGGTTTTATAAAAAAAATGAAAACATGCTGTTCTGCTTTAAAAAGGACTATTTTGCCACTTCAACAGGAGAAAGAAGCATGCCATTCACAGCAGTGATACAGCCTCTTCAGATGAAGAACGTTTTGAAAGAAGAAAATCTAAAAGCGTGGCCAGAGAAAGAAATAGGTATCAAAACATCCTTCATCTTTAGGAGGGTTGGTTTTTTATTATTCAGCAGAAAACAAGCAGAACTATTCTATAATGTTCTGTCAGTTCTGCAAACATTTTTGATTCAACCTGTGATTACCTGCAGACACAGTGTAAGGAGATTGCTGGTTATATATTAACATAGATTTTGAAGTCTTATGAGTAGATAATTAACAATCATGATAAAAAGCTGGAAAGGTAAGAGTATCTATTTGATTCAGTTAGGTTATAAGACAAACAACTTCTGTTGGTTAAAATGCATTTTTATTCTTGGTGTTACTTGGTCCCAGGTAGTACTGGGCGTACAACTGAACTAGCTCTTACTCTGCTCTCTCCCTGTTGTGTAATAACATATACAGTCTACACACCCAACAGGTATTTTTTTGGCTTTAAGTTTTTTCACCAGTTATCTACAAGTGGAAGATCTACAAGGTGTATCAGTAAATAAACTTACTGCCACAGACACATTATTAGGAAAACTGAACAGAAAAAACTGTGTTTCCTCATCTTCATTTATCTGCCTCTTCCTGTCTGCCACACCATTCCTTTTTAAAACCTGAGGAATTCTAGAGATGTACGACTATCAAGTGTGATTCCAAGTGTAACCTGTCTTCCTCCCATTAACTGTGTATTTGACCTGACGTAATATCTGTGTAGGAGCTTACAGCTTCTTTGTATACACTAAGAAGCTGGAACAGGTGGATGTGAATCATGGCTGATCTGCCAGAAATGTTTTTATTACCTTTCTTTGGACTCTGATGAGCTATGGTGTTTAAAACTTGGTTTCCTTGTGCTGTTAATCCTTTTCTTACTGTGCTGAACTTATGCAGTTCACCACTGCCAGTGGAGAGTGTCCTGTTCTTTTGGTCAACATTATTTCTTCTGTATTTGATCAAAGTAGTATCTTCAGCCTAGTTCTTCCAATTGAAAGATGTATATGGAAGCATAAAATTATCTTTATATTTAAGGAACTTCCAGATATACAAGAATAATTACCACAGTAAAAAGGTTAGATTTGATTACCTTATAAATCCAGGAAGGTAATCTCTTTAGGTAGTAAAGGCATTTAATCTCTTGGTTCTTCCTGTTCCAGCAAAATGATCAAAGCAGAACAATATTTGGTGATGTTTTATTTTTTTTGTCTTGTTGTTGAACAGATGCCTGCCTTTAAACTTTGGAGCAGAAGACTTAGCTAGTGGAATCCTGCAAGAACATGTGAAAGTTGGGGCAAGTTTGGCTGATGTAGATCCTATGCTTCTTGATAAATCGGTAGGTTTTGTTAAAACTTTGTATTTTCCTTCCCCCAATTATGCATAAGCAGAATTCATCACAGCCTCTCATTAGATTTGAAGTAAATTCATAATAAACTCGCGGATCTCTTTTGATTCCCCCTCCCCCAGAGCTGTTGTCTATTTATTTCTTTGGGCTACAAAGCACTTGCTTGTGGCCTGTAGGTAATCAACAGGCTCCATACGTATTGTAAATAAGCCAAGATATCAGCTGCCTGATGATATTTCTTTGTTTACAGTCAGTTTGTGATTACTTGTAATAGTAGAAACTGGGGTATGGTGAGCAGTGCAGAAATCAGAGGTACTGACCACTCGGGTTGGTTAACTCGGTGCTAGCTATGGGGGTCTTGTGCCTATTCAAAAACAGCGATGCACATGAGCTTATGGTGCGTGTTGTGCAGAGGCTGCTGAATTATTACTAGGGCTGAACCAGTGTGTAGAAGTGCATGGAGTATATTCATGTTAACGCTGTTCTTGAGCTCGAAAATGCTCTCAGACTTAGGCTGGCTCTCTGTAGATGTCCAGGCATCCCTGGCACAGTTAACTTGCGAACCAGATAAACCTTACGCGGGCAGCCAAGAGTTGACTTTCTCAACCGTTTTTACACTTTCAAAATTCAGGGGACTTAGGATGATCAGTGCAATGTTGTTTGTAATTTGTTTTCAGAAATGTGATTTTATAAGTAAAGGTTCTTTTGTGGAAAACTGTTACAATATATGGTTTGTACGCTTTGTTTTTTTTCTAAGGTGCGTTTTGATAGCATAGGGGGATTGAGCCATCATATCCTTGCACTTAAGGAAATGGTAGTGTTTCCTCTTCTCTATCCAGAAATATTTGAAAAATTCAAAATTCAGCCACCAAGGTAGGTGCATTTACTCTTGTTGTATTTTTATTTTATTAAGCCCTAAAGAGTGCTTCACTTGAAAGCACATAGGGGATTGATTCTTTTGCTGAAGTGTTTACAGTTCAAGTAGACTTACATGTTTGCTACCCCAGTTGTCTATCAGAATGTAATAAGCGGAATGAAGAGTTACAAAAATCTAGTTTATTTTTCTTGTGGTACGAAGGTAAACTTTTTGATTTGGTCAAAGAAAGAATTCTCAAGTGTTCTTGCATTTTTTTTCATTATGTTATCAAAGATATTGCTAAATCAAGCTAAATGCTGATACTTCTTTTACAGAAGTAATCTCAATAACGTTATATTATGGTTTTAATGTTTATTAATTAGGCATCTTGGTGTGTGATTTAAATGGGTACACATACTCTAAGTAAACTGAAACATTTGGGGTATTTAAAGGAAATATGTCTCTCCAAAGAAGTAACAAAAACTGACTCAAGTATTACCTAAGATTTAATATTTGAGGAGGTATTTAGTGTAAAACAATCCTTTGGGAGCTTAATATGCCTTTGATTAATGTTCTTCACAAAGCAAAGTTTTACTGATTTGATAGCATAAAACAAACATAGATTTTGTGAAGTCATGGTGAATAATACTAGAACTTAGACTTTCTTCTCCAGGCTCCCTGTCTTCATTATAAAATTTGACTTGGAGTTTTTCAGGAGATGTAAAATAAGTTTGTGACTGTGTTGATCCATTTATCTTCAGGGGCTGTTTATTCTATGGTCCTCCTGGAACAGGTAAAACCTTGGTAGCTAGAGCTCTAGCTAATGAATGCAGTCAAGGAGAGAAAAAAGTGGCTTTCTTTATGAGGAAAGGAGCAGACTGTCTCAGTAAGTGGGTTGGTGAATCTGAACGTCAACTTCGACTTCTTTTTGATCAGGTTAGAAGAAAATACATATTTTTTGTATAATTTCTGTATGTTGTTTTTTTTGTGTTCTGGGCAGCCAAAAGTATTTGAAGTTGAAACTAAGTATCTCTAAGTTTCCATGGATTGAGCAGGATTTGTCCAAATTACCTACTGAGATGAAGAAATAGAGGAATGCTGAGAACAGCTTCTCTTGCTCTGAAAACAGAGGAAGAAGTCTCTCAACTTGTCCATTAATGAAGCAGACAAAATGGTTTGAGTAAAAACTGATAAAAATATTTAAATCAGCGAGTTTGCTTTTGGCTGGCGTGTTGAAGATACAAACTGTGTGGAGGAGGGTGCAGGATTGCATCTGCTGTGTGTTTATTTTAGTATCCTTATTTGGCTTGGGAAATGATGGACAGAAGAGAGCGTGCCATAAAGCAGTGACATGCAGTTGCTCAAACAAAAGCTCTTTTCAGACACAGATGTCTAAACAAACAGGTTGCGAGCAGAGAAGATACTGTTTTCTGTAACTGAGTGTAAGGTGTCTCCGTTTGTCTTGAATCGCCCCAACATGAGTAAAACTGATACACTGGTGCCATCTTGCTTATTCAAAGGAGAATGCGGTCTCATCTGCTTTATCAGCAACAGTACTGTAGTCGAAAATTCAGTTTTATTTTCAGTCTGTATACTTTGTAACAAAGATGTCTCAATAAATGTGTTAGTTTAGCATGTCAGTGCTTTGTAATAAAACCAAACTGTTTTCTGTGTTGATGGATAAATTACGAATTAACAGTGAGTTCAAATTTTTTTTTTTTTTTGTGCTTACCAGGCATACTTGATGAGACCCTCTATAATCTTTTTTGATGAAATAGATGGTTTGGCTCCGGTTCGTTCCAGCAGACAAGATCAGATTCACAGGTAATATTTCTCGTATGAGTATCTTGGTGTATGCTACATTATCTTGGTGAACTCTTCAGTGTAATTTTACTCACTTCCCAAGAAAGGTTTTTACTTTTGGTTAAGCCCACTTACACTAGAAAGGACAGATTG
>Ga0181612_136565_pt1 | contig 21924 bp, 9 predicted proteins | sample HoacroProtozoa21_FD_119630 | JGI IMG/M metagenome (GOLD analysis project Ga0181612, IMG submission 119630) | Hoatzin crop microbial communities from Cojedes, Venezuel. Combined Assembly of Gp0051906, Gp0051904, Gp0051908
GGAGTTATTTAGGTGTTTTTGAGGGCCTGGGACCTTCTGCTGTGGAGCATGCCTGTCCTGGGTGTTGTAGCTGTAATGCTGTCAGTGGCCATTTTGTTTGTCTTCTGCAAACTGCAGGCTTCCATTGAGATATTAGTGGACTATACTGTGCTTGACTGATGCATGTCCCTAGAGGGATAGAGATTGAAAAATAAAAGCCTGAATTCTCTCTTACATTGAGGCCATTTTGCATCATTCTGGCAAGTGTAAGAGGTCTTTCAAGTGGGTGTAGAAGTAAATTATGGCCTGTTTACACAGCCAGATCAGTGTGAAGTGACCTTCACGTAAATGACAACCAGGCCCCAAATTGTTGCGTTACTTTTTTCAAAGATCCAAGTTGGCCGAGGATGCTTTCAGAGGGGAAGTGAAGTGTTTTTCTTTCTTTTTTTTCTTCTTCTCAAATTAGTCAAATGAGGTTGATTGCTTTAAAGGATGGAAGAGTTCACCACGACTCCAGAAAAACATCAAGTATGAGAGCCTAGATTATGTCAGAAGACATGCAGCAGCCCACGCATTAGACTTGAAATCTGTGCTCGCACCTGCCCCGACTGATTTTTTTCCCTTTGCATTTATTGAGATGACACAATGTCAACAGAATTCTGCAAACTTTATGACAAAATTGTGACAGATCTGCAATGGCAGAATGACTTATGGAAATGTTGAAGTGGCTTCTCAATCAAGCCTCAGGATAGCTTGTGACTCCATTGTCTTAGAGGTCAGAAGTCAGACTCCACTGAGGAGAGACATCGCTTGATTCTGGTCCAATTTCCTGCCATATGCTGGAGGTGGGAGGGGGGAAACAAGGCTTTTAATTGCTCAATCCCTATGTTTTCTCATCTGCATTCCTCAAGCTAAAAAAGCTTTCCTTAGCACACACTGTTGTTTGCAATGTGGTCTGATAAGTTTTTAAAATACTTAAGATCTGATTCCTTATGCTATTGACTTTTTTCAAATCATTTACCATTGCCCAGAACAAAATAAACTGCCATAGACGTAAGCAGGTAACTGTGTTGGTAACATTTCACTCCCAGTTAATATCTGTGGAAATAGCTTCACAAAGTATAAAAAAAGGATGGGCCAGACCTGTTGCACAGTGTGAACTGGATAGCTTGGATGAGCAATCCAAGCTTGGATGGATGGGCAGAGGCTATGTGCTTGTGGTACCTTGCTTGCTCCAGTGGAGGATGTCTCTTCATTTCCACCACCTTTGGTAGAATTTCTCTTGCTATTTCAAATGCACTTTTTAATATGATTTTCCTGAAGTGCTAAATATGCATTTCACACAGTTGTGAATTGAAAATGGAGAACTGAGAAATGAACTGCTTCTATAAATTATGTATAAAAAATGGTTGGAGAGCTCCACCCTATTGACAACACAAACCTATTGTTTGGTGAGACTGGCAAGAGGGAGACACAGGGCCCAGTACTCTGGACTCTGCTTTATGTCCGATTTAATTACTGGTTTCAGGGTCATGGTCTTACTCTGTTGAGCTCTCCATGGACTACAGTGGCCCTCAGGCTGCTCCTTTTGCTGCAACGAGCTACAGCTGGGTGCTTCAGAAAAGCTAAACCTACCTGCTACAAGAGCAAGATTTAGGAGTGCCACAGGTGGGGGGGAAGAGGACTTGTGAAGAAGCAGTCTTGATTTCTTTCCCAAGTCCTAAATTTTCAAGAGTAAGTAATATTACTCTCTGGAATATGTCTGCAGCTTTCCTTAACTGCATATTTGTCACAGAAGAAATTTAGTCCTGAGCTATTTTTCTAGAGTATCTTTCTCATAGCAGTTATGAAATCCCGCTTAGCTTTTGCGATTTGGATACACCACTTTTCTAACCTGACTTTCCCAGAAAACAAATAGGAAAAATCCTTTTGTGAGAATAAGAAACTATCAGTCCTCATAACAGCAAAACAGGGCAAGGATGAGATGCCTGGCAGTGTAACTGCGCTACCGTGGGGGCTGGGTACCACATAAATGGGCAGTGGCCAGCAGTCTACACTGTAATAACGGGCTCAGCAACAGAGAAAAACCCAACAAATCAGCCAGACAAAACTCCCTGCTCACCTGCCTGTTTCTGCTGCTGTCTCCTGCACCTCAAACAGGGTATTGCATCTGAGGCTCTTTAAATGTAGTTCTACAATGAGTGCTGAAGAGCTGAAGTGTTTGGAGAGAGAGCCCAGATTACATATTTGTGCTGGCAACATTAGCAAATGTTTTATTATTACCATTCCCAGCAACCTCTGTTCACCAGCAGACTCGGCTACTGAGATGCAATGAAAGGAAAAACTGTGAGCGAAAGAGATTTCAGTGACTTTCTCTGATAGGAACCTCTTCACAGTTCACTGAAAGAGCTTAAGGAAACACGGATGCTTCTGCACAACTTTAGTGTGGCAGACAGGTACCATGACCACTGCTTGTTTATATTTAATGACTGTAACATTATGGTACCATTTGTTTATTTAAAGATGAACTTCTGTGCTCAGTCAAACTTTAGACACATTATTTAAACATAAGCCAATTTGCCAATCATGTGTCTGTGGCTATTTTCCTCTATAAATAGTTAATAATTGAAGATAAATGTTTGTAAACAAGAAATTTTGTCCTCAACAATCATTTCCTTCTCCTGCTCATTCATACTAAGATGTCCTAGTAAACTTCTGGTTTTAGTATTTGATTTTGGAACCGCTTTTATTTTCTTTGGAAATGTCCATGACTAAACAACTCAATGGATGGATGGCAAGCATTCAGCATGAATCACATCAAAGAAGAGAGAGAAGGACAAGGAAGAAAACATTCACGCAGGAATTCATAGAGATGACTGAGAAAGGAAAAAAGTGAAAGAAACAATTTATTCTTCAGACATTATCAGAAGGAGAGGTAAATACAGTGTTGAACCATTCTTTAACCCATTAACTGGTCAAGATAAACAAATGAGATTTACTTAATCTGGCTAAAATGCATTAGAGCTGTACCTGTTTCTCGTCACTTTGATTTTAGCATTCATTAGGAACACAATGTTTTTCCCTGATAAAATATCTCCTGATTCAGCTGTAGGGGCTCAGAGACTCCTATTTCTCTCTTAAACACTACTGGAGAAGTGCTATGAGTCTGGCCAGCGGTAAAATGGGAAAAATGAAATGGAGTGATGCAAATCTTCTTCTGAAATGAGGCTGTCTGGAAACCAGAAATTTTACTATGTTTTTAAAGATATCAATATATTTCTGCTCATCCGGTATGAAATGGAGAGTTTTGAAATTTTTTTTCGATGTGGAAGATTGTGTTCAGGTTCCTGCTCTGAATAAGTTTGAAGTGAGATTTATTAAATATTCATTGTGAAAGACAAAGCCAAGCAGAGCAAAGATTTGAACCTGCAGTTCCTTCATCCCATACAAACATCCTACCCTTGCTAGGTCCCTCTGCTTGCATGCATGGCCTCAGTTCTCCCCTGTCACCAGCACAAATTTGAGTAGTTTTGGGGTCTTCAATACCCTGCTGTTTGTTCTTTTTGGCTGTCTGTCTTTCCTGTTTTTTTGCTTTCCTAAATAAGAATTATGCAGCTAAAGTAAAAATGGAGATGGGTCAAGGGGAAGGAAGTGCATGAAAAGTAGCTGGAGTTCCATAGAAGTACTGTATTATCATTCTATTTTTGACTTTTTGACTATGCTTAAAGGTTAGTATTTAAAGCATTAGTAAAGTTTTCACCATTCCTTTCCTGGATCCCTGAACAGATTGTCAGTATATGGAGAAGAATCCAAAAGTTACTAGTTTTGGACAAGATTTATGACGTCTGGTGCCTGATAAAAGTAAAGATTTTTAACAACAAAAATATGCATATCACTTTATTTTTAAAGGTGTTACTGCAGAGAAGACACTGTTTTAAATTTCTTGCTGCTGGGGACAGGACAATACGAGGGTGGATTCAGTAACTCATTTTCTTCCAGCATGTTGCTGTCTTTAAATATACCATTTCCTTCTCTGTTCCTAGAGAACCTTATGTGCCATGGGCCCAAATTGCTGATATACTGATTTTTTTTTTTTCTGGAAAGGTGCTGCGTGCCTGTGACTTTGTTACACATTGATGGCACCAAGCACTGCTCAGCCTCTCCTCAAATGGGAACTCGAGAAAGTCAGGATTGAGTCAACACTTCCGTGGGAGATGCAGGAAATACCAGTAACACAGGGATGGGGGAACAGCTCCTGCCTAAACCCTTGATGTAGTGGGACAACTGGCTGGGTAATTTTTTTTGAGGCTTTTCTGGTTTGTCATTTTTAGGTCTACCACTACTCTTTTAATACTGAACTGCTCGGGACTACAAATGCTGAAGAGTAGTAGCCGTCTCTTTTCTTTGTGTTGCACTAGGTGCAGAATCACTCTAGGATTCATAGCACTACAATACACACAAAAAGAAGGATTGAAATACTTCCTAGCTTGCAGGCATTCCAGTCATATCCTGGGTACATGAATTTTTTGTTTCAAATGGTTACTCCACCCTTTTCATTCAGAAAGGCAGGCACCTGAACTGGACCCACCATGTGTTATAGCTGCACTTTCAGGTTGAATATGTGCATCCAAAATGAAAGCCTCTGTCAACTCGCCTTTCCATGTTTCCTTGGTGACAGTGGTGCAATATTGGGCAACTAGACTAATCCAAAATGTAGTTATTTAAACATTTATTATTTTATAAGAATGCGTTAAAATTTAAACACATTTTAAAGCTACTGCAGCTACCTCTTTATTAACTCTATACTATCAATGGTTGAACTGGAAGGAGTTAATCACTTCTTCCTAATTTTCTTTTATAAATATGTGATTAGCCTGAATTATTAGGAAGGCACAATAGCTTTATTCTTTCTGTCAACTATATGCAGAGAAGTCGGGATTAGTAATCTCCAGGGATCATGAGCTGATTTGGTGGAGGCAGGCGGGAGGACAACTAACTTTTGAACCTAAGAGGGCTTTGCTGGGCAAGGGTGACAGCTGTAGCATCTTTAGCCTGGATTTAAATTTGAATTCTATCTACCAGTGCAGCAATGCTATGGGTTGGCAACATGTTATAATAATCTTTGTGACACAAATGTCGGGGGCTTTTTGTTACGTGTCCTCAAAGAGATTTAGGTAATTAATGTTAAATCGATGATATAAAACCTCCATTCTGTCTCCCTTACTAATTCAGATCTACTGTAAATAGACCGAAATATCACAGGCCAATAATCCAAATGCTGTTTGGGGGTTTTGATTTCTTTTTTATCATGAGTGTGAGGTCAATAGTTGCTGTGAGATACTCAGCTCTGAATCTGAAAGAATTTATATTGAAAACACTTTGAAAAAACAGGGATGGGACCTGAATATGTTCTCCTGCTGAGAAGGCCATATACTATTTCGTGCTGTAGGCTTAAGTGAGAAAATGGGCCAATGTGTCAGAATTTATCAGCTTTTCAACACAGTTGTGGGCTATTAAATGTTTATGTAGCAGATGGGAACAGTGGAGAAATACAGTGCATAGCACACATGGCATGTTGGGTCGAGAGGAAAGGAAGTTCTCCAACCTTCCTCCTTTGCTGTACTATGAACCGAGGACCCTCTTGCCCAGAGGCAAAAAAGCTACCCGCAGAGATGTCAGCAGCATGGAAAAAAGGAATTACAGTGAAACAAAAGCACTTTGCTGTGCAGATATGCTTTTCTAAGTGCTTTAGGCTTTTCATCCATTTGGCTCAGTCTTGGTGAAAACATTGAGAAAATATTCTAGGTAGGACTAGGGCATAGGAATCAAGCAAAATGAGTGAAATTAAATGAGTGGAAAATAACTCAGGATGGAATATTCGGAATGAACTTGCTGACAATGGAATGTAATGGGCCGGAGAATTGATGAGAAATGCAAACTATGAAAATCTCATTTAATGGGAAAGTCCAGGTGAAATAGTATCTTCAACAGGGAAAAGTACTCCTGAGTTAAACAGTAGCTCAGATCTGAAAAGATTTCCAGCTTGATATGTGTATTTTGTTAGGAACTGGATCCATTTTTCTCAACGGGAAAAAGCTCAGAGAGAAACCTCTGCCTGAGTTTTTCAGTCAATTAGCATATTCTTTAATTAATGAATTAAATTAGAGAATTAAACTTGGGCAATTGGTGAGGATAGATAGCAGTGCTGTAAATTTTACACTTTGGGGATCCTTTTGCTCTGGCCCTTTCCTTCCTGAATGATTGGTTAATAAATCTGACTAATGAAACACACATATAAAAGGTAAAATTTTCAAATGCATCTAATTGACTTAGAATCCAAAGCCAATGGGATTTACTGTTCTTAAGTCATTTAGATGCCTCTGGAAGTTTTACTCATCTATTCCATTGTTAACATTGATAAAATAATGAACACTTACAGTCCACAAGGGGACAAAAAAGAGAAAGTAAAAACGAGATTACTTATGGACTTCAGGAACTGAACTGACCACAGTAATAACTCCACAGATCTTGTGGCTGAAACTTGCCTAAGAGCTCCTGGCAGTTTACTCCAAACATGCATCCAATAATAAATGACTAAACAGGTGCTGCACTAGTATATGATGTTCTGTAACATCTTCTCATCTCACACTGAATCGTAGGAGTATTTCACACAAGCCTCTGCTGCTGGACAGGAAGTTCCTAAGTCAATGGTCTGTGTTATTCTCTCTCCATAATGTTAGATATGGATTGTCTACACCTTTGAAATGTTAATTTTCTCTTGAACAGTGTGTTTTAAGGCTGTTCCTGGTGAAACAATTTTTCCCCCTCCAGATACCTTCTTTGTTTCTTGAGAAACTGATGAACTATCTCTTGTTTTCTAACTTTCTAAGGTCTGGAAGCCCATTTTTTGCTACACCATGGCAGGGCTGCACTAGCTGGTGCACTCCCATATGTTGTATAGCACAGCCCCTCTCAGGCTGAATGATCTCCCACGAGGCCAGTCCTAGGTAACAACCTGAGTTTTTAAAAGAGCAAACATAAAATAACTAAATGTAAAATGAGTAAATGACAGTCCAGGCTGCGTGGGCCATGGAGCAGAAGAAAGTAAAACTGTAGGTGCCACAAGAAGGTGTGTGAGGCAGTCATGAAAAGAGGGAGCCTCCATGAGCAGGACTCCATGAGAGGTTAGCCAGTGGACCAGTTCCCTGGTTTACCATGTTTAGCTTCAGAAGTTATTAATAAATTCACTGGTGTCTGCAGTTTTTACAGCCTTGTTTTCAAATTGTAGGTTTTATTGTGATGGCAGTGATATTGTTCATTATGCTGTCAAAAAAGCCGTGCAGCAAGATGACTTCCAATAGTTCAGCTTGGTTGGATTGTATGTGGCTGTTCATAGTCCTCCACAAATCCTCAGAAGTTATTGGCATTGTATTAATATGTCAGCTGCAGTTAAAGGTTGCCTTGAAAGGCTGATTTTCTCCCTAGCTGTATGTTTTTCTCAAGGTAGTAACTTCGAAAGCATAGAAGAAATGCAGAAGCATTGCTCTGGTATTCAGTTTTAGAAAAGCTTGAGGTAGTGTCTGGTTTTCCATTTTCCTGTTCTTTGTTCAAGATTAAACGGACCAAATTCAGAGGTTCCTTATTCATTCATTTCTCACTCAAAATTTCCATGGGTTTGAGAACATTTAGCAGCCTGTGTAAAGACTAGAAAATAAGATCAGCAGATAGAGTCTTTGGTAAACAGAAGCTTTCACTTTTCTATTAAAATATTTAATTTTTAAAATATTCAGTGTTCAGTGATGCTGAGAGCAGTTACAGCTTACATCATAGCATCATCTCAGAAATACAGTACAATGATTCAGCATGTGCGATGAGTCCACTTAGTTTCTACTCTCCTTTTCAGATGAAAACCTTTCTGACATCTGAGGACAATGTGTATGAAAGGTTATATTCTATAGAAAGTTGAGATAAGCAGGGAAGAACTTCCTCATGTGAACCATGGGAGTTCCTCACATTAGTCACACTAATAAATAATAGACCGTACCCGCTGAGCTCCCCTTTGAAACGAACCTCCCTGTGCTCAAGGAAAAGCTGGTATTGGAGTCTTCCTTTTAAATTGCTCATTCGGTTTTGCATCTTGCTTTGTAGGCAGCTGCTATTAGTTGCTAGCATTTGTAGGGATAGAAAAGGTGGGAAAATACTGCTTTTTAATTGTTCTGTTTCCTTTCACTAAATGCCCAGCAAATTCCCAGTTGAAGAAAGCCTTATTCCACTCCCTCCTTCCCCCTCTTTCCTCTAAGAGGTTTTTGAGAATTCTGCTTCTAATTCTCTAAATATCTGACAACTCACTATCTTGGTCCACCATTTCCTTTCCATTGTATAGTTCTCCTTTGCAGATCCTTTTACAAACAGACCACAGTAGTTGCTATTGCACTAGTATACCACGGTCTCTGCTAAAAGCCCACTGGAAATCAATGACTTTTTATTTAAAAATTTGTTACAAGTTACTGTATATTGTATCTTGTATATTTAGCTGGTGAGATCCAGAACACCTCACAGCATCTGAAATGGCTGTCCTTTGAGTTGTGCCAAACAGCAGAACAGCTCTGGTTTACCTGGTCTCCCATGACAACAGACTTAATGGCAGCCAAGGAGATCGAGAGGCAGCTGAGCGTGACAGCCGACATCAAAGCGAGAATGCCACACCTTGATCACTCTACCTGCCGGGGCAGACTTATTAACGTGACCACCCTGAGAATTCAAAGGAGCAAATGAATACAGGCACACAAAACCCAATCACTCAAATTTGAAAATGAGAATAGAAGTCTAGACAGCTTTTCTTCAGAATTTGTTGCTGCTGACCTGATTATTTGGATCCTGTGCTTTATCTTGCTCTTTTCAAAGAACAAGAATAATAGTTAATTTTGCTTAATAGAATAATTGAATGTTATAATTGTGGTGTGTTATTTTTCTATACTTCAACAATAATGTTTTAGTTAAGCTGCCATCTCTTTTTGTGGAGTTGCTAATGACTAGGCTGCTCACACAATGAATTAGTTAATATTTTGTTTCCTTTCTGGACCATTTGGGCTAACTTAAACTGATGAAGATTTTGTGTATGTGCGTGTGCTGTAGTGATTGTTTTTGTCTATGATGTCCTGATCTGTAAATCAAATCTTTTCATTCATGATTTGCCACATGCAAGAACTACAGAGAAGTAAAGCATAATGAAGATATGGATTTGTCTGAACAACCTGGGATTTTTGAGATGGGATGGTTACATTTGTTTGTGTTGAACCAACATTGTATGTAAAAAGAGCTCAAATTCTGGTTAGTTTGAAATTTGCAGAGTGTGAGCCTGTTTTATTTTGCAAAACTGGGGATTAACTGGGCACAGGCCTTACTCACCCAAATTGTACAGAATTTTGAGATGGATAATGCCATTTAAATGAATCTGATGAGCCCTCTCTCCTAGTTGAAAGGATGGATGACATTTTGATGACTTCAGCAGTAAAGTGGCTGTGAAAAGATCTGACTAATACAAAGTGGAAGTTTCATAATAACTTTAACAAGCGCCACAATTTCTCACATTTATAGTGTCTTCCATCTTGTAAATCCCTAAGCATTTCACAACAATATAAAGCACCAGTGAAAAGCAGCTACCTCTAGGGCAGAAAGTGGTGACCAGCTGGCTCCCAACGAAGTACATAGCAGCAAAATGAGAAGGAAAAGTCATTTTGGCCAAGTAAACTGGATTATAAATTAAAAGTAAGTATTGTGTTGTCTAAAGGAAATGCTTTGTCAAACACTGTGCCTATTTTTCATTCCCCTTTAAAGAAAGCACTGTGAATGAAGAGCATGTTCTGGTTATTAAATGATTTGTCTATCTCAGCCTTTCCCCAGCTGTGGTGTGGAGTACGTTTATTAGTGGTTTGTGGAGACTTTCTGGTCAGAGTGGCGAGACAACTTCAGTTTTCAAATTGTGTCTGTAGCTTCATGTAGCCTCACCCAGGATTCTTCTACTCCTTCAAGTCCCACTGAGTATTCCAGTGCCATGTGGTGTAGTAGTGAGTATGAGTGCTTAGAAATGTTGGTGATACAGGGTGCTTAGGAAACTCACTTGTTTTGGTCAAAGCTAAATCTGGGACACTTCTGCAACTTGCGTATTGAATTCTGTGCAGCAGAGCATGCAGACTGAAATGATGGCCAACATTTAAAAAGAGAAAAAAATGAAACTAGATAATGTTCTGGTGTAGTAAGAACAGCACTTGTAGAAAGTGATTGATCCCAGACTGACGCCTAAATGCTTATTCAGTTTTATTTGGACCTGGTCTGACCCAAAACAGAGAAAACAAAAAAGGGAAGGAAAAGAGAACAAGCCACAATTTATTAACTTTACCAAAATAACATCTGTTCATTTGAAGCTCCTCTCTTCAGTGTTACCTTAACAACATTTTTTCCACAAGGGATTATAAATAAAGTCTATAACAGATATTGTGAAAATGAGAGAAGATATTGTTCATGAGAGATTCCTTATTTAAAGCATTTGAACAGCATAAATGTGTTTAGAACAGTGAACCTACCTAATAAATATCCTCTGGTCAAAAACTTAGCTCAAGCTAGGGCAGAACTGAATGTTCTTATGTAGAAGGTGCGCTTTGAAAGCCCATAGCTAAGATGAGACAGAATGAGCTCCTGCAAAAGAAGATCCCGAAAAGTAGCAAGGAAGGTTTAGCCCAGAGCAGAGGATTAAATCTGAGTTCCTTCCAGTGTCTCTGCATCCTGCTCCATTTCTTGCCTTGTCTTCAGGAAGAACCAAAATTAAATGGAATTACTGTGAAATGCAATTATATTCCAGTTTTGCTAATTTGGGCTCAAAATTTCAAGACAGTTCACAGATTTTTGCATAATCAGCTCCAAACTCCTCGCACTCCATCAGATTCTAGTACGAATCTGGTAACATCAGTCGATCTCTATGGGATGGAAATTAGGAAGCTTGTGTGTGAGTGTAGATCAAATGAGTTTGAAATTTTGGTCTGCAGTCTGCAACAATACTAACAGCATCATTCCTTTCCCCTGCCCATGAGATAAATGCTATCAGTGAGGAAGTAAGATACTGATCTGGAATTTTCTGGCCCAGTTTGGTCACATGTCTGCATTTATTTTCTTGCCATTTAACATCTATTGCATGCTAATTTTACATCATGATTTCCAGGGTGATTATCATGCCTGCTTAGTTGTGTATTCTCTCCAACTTTCATTGCACTCTTCGAACGTATCTAGTATGTAAATATTTCCATTCTGCATTGGTTTCCACTGTGTGCTCTTTGGATTTAGCTACTCTATGAAGTAAATAGTGGAGCTGGTTGAACTCTTTGTAACAAATAATTCATACAGCAAATTCAGCTTTTCTGTGAATGTAATACATACAAGCTGATTCCGATTTTCCCAAATTAGTTCATTATTTGTAATTGTCTGCTGAATTATTTTTGTGAGCAAACTGTACCCTGTGAATTATCTGTAATTTGAACACTATGATTATTTACTTTAAGTTATTCCTTGTATGTGACTGTTCACTTGGTTTTATTTCTGGTCTCTGATTGGGTAGGCTGACTTTGAGAAATAGGTGCTTTAGATGGATTTTTCACTCAAGAGTTTAGCGTGAAGAGGATTAATGTCTCTAGAATTGTTCTGGTTTTGGCTGGGATAGAGTCAGTTTTCTTCCTAGTAGCTAGAATGATGCTATGTTTTTGATTTAGTATGAGAATAATGTTGATGACATACTGATGTTTTAGTTATTGCTAAATAGTGCTTATACTAAGTCAAGGACTTTGCAGCTTCCCATGGTCTGCCAGCAAGGAGGTGCACAAGAAGCTGGCAGGGAGCATAGTCAGGACAGCTGACCCAAACTGGTCAAAGGGGATATGATGTCCTGCTCAGTGTATAAACTGGGGGGAGCTGGCTGAGGGGCTGTGATTGCTGCTCGGGGTTGGACTGGACATCAGTCAGTGGGTGGTGAGCAATTGCATTGTGCATCACTTGTTTTGTATATTCTTTTATCATTATTATTGTTATTATTTTCTCTTAATTTTCTGTCTTATTAAATGGTCTTTATCTCAACCCATGCATTCTACTTTTTTCTGATTCTCTCCCCCATCCCACTGGGGGTGTGTGTGTGAGCAAGCAGCTGTGTGGTGCTCAGTTGCTGGCTGATGTTAAACCATGACAAGCATAAAGATGGGAAAGAACAGTTCTGAGGAGGAAAGAGGGAGGGAAGGACAGAAGGAAGGAGAGAAAGTGTGTCCTCTCTTATTCTTAAAAGAACTTGGTATTGAGATAGATACACATATCGGAAAACAAAAAGGTTCAATTAATGGGTTATGGTGCTCAGTAGTACTTCATATTATTGAAATTAAGGTTTATTAAAATTATAGTAGTTTTGTGAGCCCTCATCTGGTGTGATACCCAATTAATAATACTGGCTTTGCCAAGAACAAGGGATTAATGGAGACCGGTTGTGCTCACGCCCCTGGGTCTCCTTGTATCACACAGACCACTAGACCATTAGAAACTGCCTTTTAATGGAACTAAATAATAGCTTAAAAATGCTACATGATTTTAAAAAGGAGAGAGAGTTTACCCTGAAATGGAAAGAATGCCAAAAAATTGACCAAAATAATTTAACTGAGGTGACACAGCTGATCACTGGCTGTACTGCAGATGGAACCCTATCTCCCAGATTCCTAAGCTGGTGCCATATCTTATAAGCCACCACTATCCCTGTTCAGTCACCATGTGTTCTTAAGGCGATATGAGAAGCTGTGGACCAAGCCTGGCCCATTTTATTCTAGGTGCCTTTTGACTGGCATTGGTGTTGTGTTCTCCAAGCTATTCACATAATGACAATCTGCACACTTTAATATATCTGCCAAGCACATGAGTTGAATCTGTTAATCTTTATTTTACGTACCTTCATCATTCACCCACCACTCCTCACAGTCACCAATCAGGCGTACATGTGTGGGGCTCTGCACCGAGTGCCGTTGCCAACATACCTGCAGGAGGAAATTTAACTTCTGATCTAGATTTTACATCTGGCTGGGCTTTATGTGAGCACCTGTGGTAGGAACTGCATCAAGAGAAAATTAATGAATCTTTTGCCTAACCTGGCTAAACTCCCTTTATATTTTTTTTTTCCTTTTTTTTTATTTTGTCTCAGGAGCTCGATTTTGAGAGCTGTACCACCTCCTTTTCTGTCTCAGGCAGCATAATATAAAGTTGACTTCTGGCACTATAAGTTCTTTCCCCTTCCTTGAACCAAGACACACCCTAAATGAATGAAAACTCGGATAATAATTACATCTGTATGCACGCACACATATATATACCTCACTCCAATAATATCCTAACTGTAGCCACTCTGGGGCCAGATTCACATAGGGTGGGCACATATTTGCACCAGATTTAGACCTAAAAGCATGTTTATTTCTGTGAAGTCACAGGCATATTCATTTCCTGGTTTTAACATGCTCATATGGCATGTAAAGTTTTGAAAGGCTAAGCTGAAAAGATCATAAGCCATGTTGTTAGCATGTGTGAGGTTTTGTAGCTGTTTGCAAAGTGCTGAGATCATCAGACAGCAGGTGATATATGTAACATGTATCATTATTTAGAATATTATCATTCATTTGTGTATCAGTCACTCACATGAATGAAAGAAGATTTTAGTGCATGATTCTGACTTCCTTTCCTATGCTTTTGGTTAATCTCTACAGGACATGATTATATTTGCTTGAACCAGATCTATAATAATGAATATAAACACAGAACTTTGGTTTTAATCTGCTACTCATGCTATGTTTTGTTTAAAGACAGACAGCCCTTTGTCATTCAGATGTGAGACTGCTGCTGAAAGTCAGTTGTCGAATACGTTCAGAGCTGTACCCTAACTCACTATGTGAGAGGGTGCGTGCACCCCCTTGAGACAATGGGGAAGAAGAGGTTAATCCTTAAGCTGGCTAGAAAAGGGACCATAGTTGTCTCTCCATCCTGCAGGAACTAGGCCAGCTGTGAGGAGTTAATTGCTTCCTTTACACACCCCTCCATGAACAGCCTAAAAGGGGTGTGTTGGGAGGGCAATGGCTTGGCAGGGAGACAGAGAGGAAGGAAGCTGAGTCTAGTGTCAGAGATCAGATCTGAGTAAGGCGATGTCCAGCTCCCTAGTGCTTGCCTGGAGTGGGCAGCACTTAGGCTGCATGGAAACAAGCTATCCTTACGTGAGGGCTGCTGCCGAGAAGGAAAATTTTTTGTTTGTGCTTGGCCTTTGAAACAGGGCATTTTTCCTGACTGATTTCACTTTCTAGAGTCATGCTCCTTATGAAATGCTGAGATTTTGTAGTCCCTCTTTCTGGTGGTGTGTCAATGTAGGTCACACTATGCACATAAGTGCACTTCAGGGCACCTATGTGTGGTCAGGACAGGAAGGATCCTAAATTATGGAAAGCAAGCAGGCAGATAGTGGGGAGTGCTGGTGGTATGTATACAGGGAATTGGGTAGGTATACAGAGAATTGGGTTCTTCAGGCTGTCTGTTGCTGTTAGGAAAGCTGTAGTAAAGAATATTCAGATTCTGAAAAAAGCACTCTGTTTTCCTTAATATCAAATAGAGTGGAGAGCTATATTTTTTTTTTTTATTCTGCTTTCACTTTTTTTCCCACCTTAGTGCTATGGAGTAGTGTTTGAGTCCAGAACCTAATGCTTTCTGTTTGTCTCTATTATTTAACATTACCCATGTTAGCTGGCCAATATGCTCTGAATTTAAGTTGCAGGAATGCTTCTAGGGAAAAGAATAATGTGTGTTAAGACCTGATTGACATGACCTAACTAGGCCCTGATCTGTTTGCTGCTGATTCCTGTGCTGCTCTGTATGTAGCTATTGGGGCTGACTGCATCCTTGCTCAGAAACACTGGCACACTGGTATGAACTGAGCATCTTCTGCGCTGCAGTGGAGGGTGTGCCTTGCTAATCCAAGAACCCTTAAAGAATAGAGTTTCTTTTACCTCTTGGGCCCTGACATGCCTGTTCAAGGGGTAGGATTTGGCCCTTAGTGAGCTGATTATCCGTTCCCTTGACATAACATAAAGCTCTAGAATTTATGGCTATATAAGAAAGTAATAATCTTGCTGGGATATGTGGGGAATTACATACAGTATGTAAATCCCATCTTGAGATAGGAGTATGTTCCTCTGAGAGTATAGCTGTAAGAGGCCTGCATTATGAAACCTGAATCCCTGTAAAATGTCATGGTTTCATTACAAACTTGAATCTCGCTTTACATCAGTTGAAAGTTTTGCTATGGTTCATGAACATTTCAAAGCAAACTTGGGCCCAGATTCTAATGATTCTTTTATTCCTCTGTATCATGCAAACTTCATAGCACCATGCAATTTCAGCACAAAACCAGATGAAATACAAGGCTTTTCACCGAGTGTTTCAATCCTTTTTTTTTTTAACTTTTTTTCGTGGTGTTTTCCTGTTTCAAAGTGCAATTCAGCAGCAACAAACTGAGTGAAATCTTTGGGAAAGTCTCTATAAAAGCACTGTGATCCGAAACAGCCAAGTTCTGCACAGCTGCACTACAGAGTAATGGGCAAGGCTTTAGCTGCTAAGCTTGCTGCAGCCACGCTTGCTGTCAGAAACAGACTGAAGGAATGCAGCTCCTCTGGTTTCCATTTCTGCCTGAAGGGGAGCATAGCTTAGTGAACCCACAATGAGACTTGGGGGAAAGGAAAACTAAATTACATTTAAAGAAAGAAAGGAAGCCTTCTGCTTTTTTTAAATGATTGAGTGATGCTGATCTCTTCCACACAACATAGATAAGGTTACAACAAACCTTTCATTATAAGCCTAATATTGAAGGCGACCCCCACCAAACTTTGCCAAGCCAAAAATCAAGCTGTCTGAAATTTCATAGGCAGCAGTTCAGACCAGACCAGACCAGAATGTCCCCTTCTGGCATGTTTGCTAAGGTGTATAATAAGGAAAGGAGAAGGAAAGCAGGGAGAGTATGCAGAAGGAAATAAGTTCCTGTAAAAGAATCAAGTTTACATTACTATACATGCCATGTTGTGCTGTTAATCATTATCTGATGTTCTTAAGTATAGTCTTACAAATTCATTTTCTTTACAGGCAAGAAAATGCTGAGCCTAATGAGAAGTGGTGTGTATTATTAGGTTTGTTAAAGAGGTCAGACAGAGGAAACAATGTGAACAGCAGGAGAACTTGCTCTCTTGCCCTGGTCTTTGATGAGGGTCAGTTCACAACACAGGTGAGTCTTGTCAAAGCCTGGAATAAGTGCTGTGCTTTGATTCCGGAGAATAGAAGTGGTCTTGTACACTGTTTGAAAAACTCCATTGTAGTGCTGATTTACATGTGCAAATTAAAACAAGTTATTGCTTAGATTTGAGTTAGACTCTGCTTCCCTTTTCCACTGGAAACGTATCTGCAGGACTCCAAGTATTTGTTACCAAAAGCAGAGAAACTACACTGAAGAGGATTTAGTGGTAAAAGCAAGAAGAAATATCTCATAGCAACACCAGTATTGCTGTCTTTAATGAGAATGAAAAACTTCATTTTTCAGTTTGTCCTGAATGTGAAAATGGCAAAGGTGTCAATGAGAAGTCACTGCTGTTACCTGTTATCCTCACTCTGACTAGCACCAACCCAAGAAATGAAGCATGACAGTGGACTGTGAAATTGCACAGGGCAAACTTGAATTTTTCCCATCCTCTTAGAAGATATTCTAGGAGATTCACGACTTCAGAAATAGACGAAAAATTTAAAACCATGCCAAGCCATTTTAAATTGAACTTCATGATAAACTGAGATTTGATATTCCTGGATAATTACTAATGAGAACACTTTCCCTTTAATTATCTTGTGGTCACCATTTCAAAGGTGATTAAAGCTATTCTTTACTAGATGTGGTTATAGATTTAATGCAAACCTGGTCTTTCTTGTGGTTTTATCACAGCAATTAAATTTGGCTTGTGCACAGACTTTGTGTGGCATGAGGGATTTCACCAAGCAAAATGATTTTACCCTTCAGGCAATGTTAAATTTGGGAAAAATATAATTAATTATGTCAGACAGGTATCTATTATACATTGTGCACACATACTTAGAGACCAGGGGGCCCACTTCTACTCAAAACAGAAAGAGTCATTCCTTCCAGCTCTGGTCTTAAGCACAGTAGCAACTGTTGCTCGTTCAGACATGCCTTAATATGATCATTTATATTATATGTAGCAAGCAATCATCCATTCTCTGAGAAGAAACAATAGAAAATCTCTAGTTTTGAACACAAGTTCTCCCTTTCTGTCCCATTTTCACCAAGCCTTTTATTGTTCTGTGCTTTCTTTCTGATTGTATGCAGCAGTTATGTCTTGGAAATAATGCAATGTTAGCCTATTATAGTTACAGGCTATGTAATATATTTCTATTTAGCTTTTATCTGCTGATTGTAAGATTACCTGATTGTACTTTATTTTTTTTCCCCCTGGACTACTTGACGGGTTTGTTCCTAACTTATCTAACACTGTACAATCCCTCAGCCCACAAAAATCTTCTGATTTAATCAAAGCTTTAGGCCTTCTGCTAAAGACAAAAGGCTGTGTTTTCAAAATGCAAGTATTCACTCAGGATGCCCATGTCAGTGATACTGCATGCTACTAAAATGTCTTTCATCAGTGGATCTCAGAGCATTTTAAAAAACATTTGCAAAGCATCAGGGAGAGAGAAATGTATATCCAGTTTACAGATGCATGAACTGATAGACTGTGTAAGTTATAGATATGCCATGCTAAACATCAAACTACTTTTGATTACATTAAAGAGATAGTGTTTGAGATATGTGGGCGAGATGAGCATTTTTATTGTTGGTGGGGTTCCTCCCTAATCCTTGGGATAGGTTAGCTGTAGGGGAATAGAGGTGGATTTAAAATGCTGCATCTGTATGCAAACATAACATGAAAATGAGGAGATAGAGCTAACTTCTCTTGTTTTGCTTTCCTCTAATCCTCCATAGAAGTTTATTCATCTATCTGATTAAAATAAAGTAAAATAAAATATTTAATGATGATCCTAAGGAAAAAACGGCAGTAGAGAACTAGTTTTACCATTGAATTATTGAAGTAGAAAGCTGTTTGGGAAAATAAGCTGTGAAATCTTACAGATTCATCTGTATCTTCTTTTATTGTTTCTTTTTAAATTCAAAAGCCTTAGTTCTTGAAAGAGTCTTGAAAGTATTACAGCATTCAGAGCAGTGACATTGTAAAATATGGGGTACTAATCACAGACTAGCTGTGCAACATACAGCTTTTTCTATCTGTCATATTTAATAACTAGACTATCATATCATTTGATTCTCATGTGCCAGAATCGGAGTCCTACCTCTCAACAGTTTGGAACTATGACAAAAATAATATCACTCAGCCAATCTCATGACTCAGGTGACCTTGGCCTTTGATCCAGTCAGATCTTATCAGATCTTCAGAGGGTCAAGGTACACCTGTTTTCAGTATTTTAGCATTTTAGCCTTAAGCATTAAACAGCTACAGGGGACACAGGATACTCAAAGGAAAAGGCACTGCCCTGCTCTCTGTGTGCATGCATTTGCATGTATGTGTATATATGTAGACATGTGCCTCTGCCTGGGGGTTATGTATAATAACGCAGTCCGTTGTTTAAAACTGAGTTTAATCCAAAGCAAAATGAGGTGAGTTTTTTTTTATTACTGATAGAATACACATTTGAAAGTACTGTTAATGAAAAATATTTCATTAAAAATGTTCTTTGCAGCATGCATAGAGAGAGACAACTTGGCAGAACAGGTATCATATACATGAAGTGCATTAGTGCTTAACAGCACAAAGACGTGCTTTGCTGTATGGGAAACAGCATGATCAGGTGCACGTCTGCCATATTAAAGGATTATGAGAAATGGGGAGAAAATAATACTTAATTCTGAATGTAAAAATATTCTGGTTTTTAAAGAGGCATCTCTTGAAGCTACTATATTACGAGATATAATACCACAAAATCTTCTAGATTTAGCACTATAGAGACTATTAATGCTTATGACTGCTTAATTTCTCTTTCTGAAGCATGCAAGAAAGCCGTATGCTGGAATGCAGGAGGTTTGTAGCATGTCCATTTAGTCAGGAATAATATGCAGCCAGAGGCACTGACAATGACTATTTTGTTGACAAAAACACGCCAAGCATTTTATTCCAAGTGATGAAGTGTGGAATAAAGTTTTGATGATCAATGCTGACTTCTATTGGAAAGTTGTGCTATGTATACACCAGACTAACGTGTATGCATTGTAAGCTATAGAGGTATTATCATACAGATCATTGTTTGCAAATGGGGAGCTTAGAAGTCTGTGAAGGTAATTTCTCATGAGAATTATTATGTACCGTAGGTGTAGAAATTGTTTGCCTGTGACCCTCAGTAATTGTTAGTGAGGCATGCCTGCACATCTATCGGAGAGAAAACGAGGACTCTTCATTTACAGAAATAGGATGGTTTTACTGGAAAGTATACATGAAGTGTTCCTGAACTTGCCTGTGCCAGCCACGCTGCAGTATGATCCCAAAGAGCAGAGCAGACGATGTTACAGAAAATGATGATTGTCCCATTACAGGTAAGGATCAAGACATAGCGTTTTTAATCTATTTAATATAAACAGGAGACTGCAGTTTTACGCAGAGCTTCTAATCTGCAGTCTACAACCCACTGCTGTGGGTTCCAAGTAACCATATCTTAATTTCGTGGGTGGTTTTCAGTAACAAAAAAATGGCACAAGAAGTTTCCTTCAGTGGCATTAGACCAACTTCCATCATCAGCGACTTGCACCTGGGGCCCTTTTTTAAAATCCCGCCATATAGCAGCACTAATTTCACTAAGCTCATGGGATGCTTCTGCTTGCAAAAGGACTGCTTGTGTGAGCCAGGGTTATGGAATTAAACCTTTAATATTGCTCTAACAAATCAGGAATGAACAGAAAGAAGCTCACTGTAAAGAAGAGGGAAAAGGGAACGATTACTTGTGCTTTTGCCCTAGTTTGGCTTCAGTTTTATTTCCATTGCTCTTTGTTGCTTGTTTTTTCTTTATTTTTCCCACTTGAGAGATGGAGGGAAATGATCAAGCTCATCCTGCATATATGTACTGAGGGGGATGCTGAAACTAACTCAACACCACCCACATCACAGAGCTGTTAAGGAGGTAAATACGTTAATGTCTGTGAAGTACTATAATGTATGAATTATCAGTAATGTTAATAATGATATTTTTATAAGTCAAAACAGGATGAGTCTGCAGTATATTCTTTGCCTTCTTTTCTGTGTCCCAAAAGAGAGAATGAGTCCGGTGAATTGAAGACCTGTTTAAACTGTAGAGCTATTTCTGGGTTTCCTTATCCATTTTAATTAAAGAAAATCAGCAATCAAATATTTTTTTCTGCCAGAGACTGGATCCTACCTAAATATCTTGGATTCTTTCCATTTCCGGTCCATCCCCAAACACCAGTTCTGTGCTCCCTACCACTTTCCTTTGGCCCCGTTCTCTGCAGCTCTAGATAATTCCAACTTTTCCTAAACTCAAAAATGTTATTTCTTAAGAGGCAGGGCATATAAGACACCAGATTCCTGTGGTCACTTCTCTGATCCTTCCCTCCCTCTTTCCTTTCCCACTGGTCTTGGATGTGCTGTGACCTTTCTGTGCACATCATAGAAACCTCAGTTAAGCAAAGCAATGCTCCTTTCTACTATGCAGTGTGCACCCCTGGATTTGAACAGCAGATTCCTACCTCGAAAGACAGACCTACACATTTCCTCACACCCAGTTGCCAGGTGTCTAGGAACATAGTTTCAGGTGAAATTAATTTGGCGGGATTGAAAAGCTACATTCCTTCCTTTTATATTGTCCAAGAGTATTCAATGGTTGCGCTGAAATTTTTGTACTAATTAGGAATTTCCTGTATCGTATCTATCAGGGAACAGATGCAGTTACACATGTAGCAAAAAGTTCTCCATGTCGGTGAGACAGAAGGAATGATGGCCTGGCTCTTGGACTTTGTAGGTGAGTATTAGCTGCAAAATCAAAAGTAAAACTTGTAAACAAACATGCTTTTAGCTTTGACCTTGAAAGTGCCTTTTACTTAATGGGACTGTCGTATGATTAAAACTAAATTTGTGGGCAAGACTGGGGACTTACACTTGAAACCTATTTCCCTCTTAAGGGAAAGGATCAGTAAACTGTATTTCTGTTAGCAACGGGAACAGATACTTGGATTTCATTGTTGTAAGCAGCATAAAGAATCTAATATTGTAAACTCAAAGAAGTGAGTGACTGTCTAGTAGTTGGAGCACTGGAGTAGACACTGGAAAATTTGGGTTATTCTGGTCTAAGATTGCTGCTATCTTTCTGTGTTGCTTTCAGCTATGAATTTGGTGACGACTACAGCTTCTCCATGGTATATTATCAGCACAAAAAACCTAATCAATACATAGACTAGCTCCCCTGCAATCCCAATACAACCTTTTCAGTAAGCTAAGTTAGCCTCAGCAGGACCCTATGCTAATATCACGCTTCCGGCACTGCTCCTTCTCAGCATATTCTGGAGGAGAGGTCTGATGCTTTTACTGCTGATGTGATGGCTTCAGGGCAAGTACAGACACTCCTGCCATTGAGTGTCTTTTCATACAACCTGTGTTTTACCTAAATCATTCAGGATCCTGAGAATGGTTTCCCCCAAATCCTGCTTCATTTCAGGTCAAGAAGTACGTAACTGACTTCATTATTTGCTCAGGAAGTATGGGCTAGACGAGTGGTTGGTGAAGTGGATTGAGAACTGGCTGAATGGCAGAACTCAGAGGGTTGTCA
>Ga0181612_107744_pt1 | contig 21923 bp, 14 predicted proteins | sample HoacroProtozoa21_FD_119630 | JGI IMG/M metagenome (GOLD analysis project Ga0181612, IMG submission 119630) | Hoatzin crop microbial communities from Cojedes, Venezuel. Combined Assembly of Gp0051906, Gp0051904, Gp0051908
AACAAAAACCCAATTGAAAAAAAAACCACCAAAACCCCAAAGAATTTTCTCTTTTCCCTAATTTTCTCATTGGAATAATACAGACAATTATAGACACTGTAGGTGATGTTGATGCAGACAGCTACTTGACTTTTTCTCCTTTTATTCAAAAATACATGTATTATTATTAAGGTAGGAAAAAAAACCCCTGAATTAAGGCAATTAAAATGTAATTTAAACAAAACAATACTTTTGAGAGTTAGGAATTGTAGTGAGCAGCTCATTGTGCTGTAACTAGCCAAACTGAATTCAATGATAAAACCTTAATGTGCTGTACAGTGTTAGGTAGCTTTGTTGTAGCACAGCACTTCCAGAACAAGCTTTGGAAAATGAAGGTTTAAGGTGAAATTTTGTATAAATGTAATACTTCTGCCTTTCCTTAGCCATATCAGCAGTGGACAGCAGAAATGCAGCTGCAATTGTAAAATGCACTTGCAGCTTTAAGTGTAAAAACACTTACCTTAAAAGTTTTTAATCATCCTAGAGCTGGATTTTCAGTACAATGAACTGGCTTGACAAGAAATGCTTTTACACAGCCAAGACTGCACTGTGCAGGTGCTTTGAGCCGAGGCAGTGCTATCCTGGACTGATGTCCATGCAACACACTGCAGCATCCACACAGCGTGGGAGAGCAGACTGAGGTGAGGACAGGGTGCAGAGTACACACATAGCTAACAGATTCCCTATGTAAAGACTGGAGTTCTGCGTTTTGACCTATGCTGTGTCCTGTTTTCTGTTCCATGAGAGTCAGATGGTAAGTCCTGAGACTGAAGTGTCTCAAGAAAGACAAAGCAAAAGAAAGGCTAGGCTCTCACAGCTTGCTTGGGGAAAAGACTAAAATTCAGTTTCATCTTTTAGCTAAGAGGACCTGAATACCCATGACAATCTGTGCGAATATTTCAACCACCAGGGCTTACACTATTAGAACTGATGTTTCTCTTAGTCCATCTTTTGGAGATGTTCCATTGTCAATGTTTTTATTTGAAGTAACGTTGCAATTGTGGTCTAGTTTAGATACTCACCTGGGTTGTTGCAGTGAATATGTGAGAAGAGGGTCAACCTCTGTTGAGAGTTTCAAAGCTCGTCCTATGCCCTGCTTCAAACCACTGTAAATTATAACTCTTATGATACATGGGGCTACTTGTCCTCGTGGTTACCATTGCCACAGAAGGCAACACTATGCTGCACCTGCGTGGACCTAATTTCCCCCAAAGATGTGTCTAAGTAGACAGTGAGGAAGCAACAGCTCTCCAGACACTCACAGGCTCATTTTTAACAGTGCTAACAGAATAAGGGGAGAACTTTGCAGTGAGCGCTGTTTGTGCTAAATAGAGCTTCCTCAAACAAGCTTCTGGGAGCTCTGCACAGATATCTTGATATTTAAATATTAATCCCTTGAAAGGGGAAGGAAATGAATCCAAGGCTCCTGTATTCATTTATAAGTGTCTTCAAGTGAACCAAAACTGTGCAGCAAACTCAAAATGCTACTAAGAGTAGAGATGACTGAAAGTTTTGATGTGTTTGTTAAATGAAAAAAAAACCCCATGAACCTTACAAGTAGACATACATTGGTATCTTTTCATCCTTGATTAGATGATCCTCTAAGGCCTTGTACTTACTGACTTAAAACTGAATTACTGTGTGGAGAGTCTCATATGCCTTTGTGTCGGCTGTCCTCAGTCTTCCTCTGTCATCTGAATGCCTGTGGGAACAGAAAATCAGAGGGATAAATTGGCAGCAGAGGCATATTTGTTGAGGTATCTGAATGTGAGTGCATGCAGAATCGTTCTCCGTTTCCCTTGCGCGCTGCTCGGTGTCAGCTTTATATGCTGAAAGTCTCTCCTTAAGTATAATACTGCTGAGTCACCACAGGTGGATTGTGTCTGTCATCTTTCTTTATAGTGTAGTGATGGAAAACATAGTGTATGTGTGTATTGGGGGTAGGGAGTTAGGCTGCTTGTGACTCACTGAGAAAAACAATAGTTTTGTGGCATCTTCACAGAAAAAGATAACAAACCAATCTCATATTTGTCAGCTGAGAATTACAGACTTGGCCAGGAGTAATGTAAGTATCAACTTTTTAATTTGCTGTGTTTTCTAATTTTCCTTTTTTTTTGTCTCCCAAAGAAAGAGACTTCTAGGCAAACACTGGAGGACATGTAAGAGAATTACACTTTTAATATTATACTGCTCATTATTTTAATTAATGGCTGCAAGAAGTTGCTCTGAGACAATTTTTTAAACTTCCTGAAATGATCGTTAATATTTGATGAGAGGAAGAACACTATCTCCTCAAGTAATGAATTGGTGTGTTATGAAACCATGCATCCGGCACGCTTCTTGGGCAAAATGTGTTCATTTCTTTGACTCACACTGCTCCCAGATGACTGTAACCTCCATTTAAATCTAAGTTTTCTACCTGCACAGTACTAAGCTATTGCCTACTATTTTTTACCACTGCCACACCTTTTTGAAGTGGAAGCTGGCTGTTCTACAGCATCCTCTAATTCTGAAAAGTTGACGTTGTTAGGCATGCAGTTGAAGGAATTTGTATATTCTAGAATAATTTGGGGAGTGAGCTTGGGAGATTGAGCCGAACACCTTAGACACCAGCATATTGTAGCAGGCAGCTGTCTTCTGTGGATCAGCTACAGCCAGGACAGAGATCTGCTCGGCTGACATAATACCTAAGCACAAAGGGCTTTGAAAATCCTAGTCCCGTAGCTGTGCGAGTTGAAAGTTTGCAGTATGTGCTAGCTATTGCATTCGTAACCAGGTAAGTCCAGATAGAATTATCAAAATATGTGGGCTCATTAAGAATCTCAACTGCAAGTTGTATGGGTTTGATTTTGTGTGTAGGGCTGGTTTGAGTGTGTGGTGAAAAAAAAAAAGCTTGCAATGACCAGATTCTGCTGCCCCTTTTCACTGTTCAGGTGGGTTTTCTTTAGTTTTCTGTTCATTTTTTAACTTTTCATATTGCTCAGATGGTACTGTAGGGAGGTCTTCAGCCTCTCGGTCCTCTGGTATGTGCTTCAGTGTTTCACCTTCGGATATTCCATTGTCTGCCCTATTGTCTATTCCCTTCTCTATATTCTTTGTTACCTGATGAACTGGCTTTCTTAGTGCAGTTTCTCTGGTTTTCTTCCCTTTTCTATAAGGCATAATTCATTTTCTGTTTTAAAAAGAAAAGACAGAAGAAATTCATGACATAAACAAGCATTTTGTTGGTGGATTAGGCAGTATAGCTCTCTTGCGCAAAACCTATAAAGAGAATAGCTGATTACAGTGATCATATGTGCTAGGAAATGCAGGCATGGACTCAGGTCATAAAGTCTTCCTTTAACATTGGTAGCTGAATTCAGCCTTTAATGGATGATGAAGCAGCAGCATAAAGTATACGTACTCTTAGTATGTTATTAGTTGACTAAGAGAAATATCCATGCCCAAAATTATCAGTTTAGAAAAGCAGCCAGATTCTTTTCATATTTGTGGTGATAATCTGAGTACCCACCATAGAGAACCTTGAAAAGGTATCCACTTCAGAAGATTAATCAGTCTGGTTAAGTTGGACCTCCAAATGCTGTGCTATCCAGAATCTGTAACTGTTTTCAGAAGAAATCTGAGTACACTTTATTATTTTTGGTGTTTTCTATTCATTTGGGTCTTTCAAAATAAACCTGCATTTTCAATTAATTCAATTAACGTTCACAATGCAAAAATAAAGAAAAATATTAATTTATTGTTGTCCTGTTTTAATAACAAAATTTCTTTGTTTGTATTTAACACACATGTAATGACTGTACCAGATAAAAGGCATGAATTTCAGAATAGCTGAAAATTATTATAAGAATGATCTGCAATAATTCTGCAAGTTATTTTGAAATAAGAAGTTATGGTTTTGTTTTGTTATTGCATTGGTCTCAGTGGACATAATTAATAGTGAAGTTGTTTTTCATTTTTAACAAGAATATTTTGTAGTGCCCCTGAAAGTGAGGGCATTTTTTCCTAATTAATAATTCTCTCTGTTTTTTTTTTTTTTTTTTAAAAAAAAAAACCAAATATAATAATGGCCACATTTTTGCGTGACTGGAAGGCAGCTGCTAAGCGTACTGTGAAGTTGTATCTCAAAAGCACAACTCTGAAAGAAATTCTAAGCTGGTATAAACAGGCAGAATTTCATTAAGTTCAGAGGAGTTAAGTTGGCCTGCAGTAGTCTCGAAATGGCCTTTATTATTATTCAAGATATTAAGCATAGCAGTAAGTCACTGACTTTCTTGCTTTCGAAAAGCTTTTATAGCTTTTGAATGTACTGTAAACAAGAGTGGGGTAGATTGTCAATTTAAAATGATCTAATGGCACCATTTCAACAGAGGTGTGTTATTAAGCAACACAAAGAGTCTTTGAGGCTGTACAACTAACTCTGGAGTCATCTGTGTCTTTTGTTGTGTGACATGATGCAACTAATACAGAGATTCATTTTGCTAATTATGTGAATAAAGAAAGTGTGGTGGAGGAAACAAAAGACTATTTCTCATTTAAGTCTATTGCTAACAAATGTTATTTTAGGACTGTAGTTCTCTCAGCACTTCAGAAAATACTGTTTGTTCTCATTGGTGATATGAAAAGCAAGGTAAGACAAAAACAATACCTTACCCACTAAGGAAGACATCTTCCCCATCCCCTCTAAGGGTGTAGATTTATGCGGTCTGTGTGCAAATCTATAACTGGTTGCCAAGTCATCGTTGCTTGATGTGGCTTTACTTATATTTTGAAGCTTGTTCTTTTTGTGTGGGGGAAAAAAAGGCAGTTGGAACATTTCAGGGAAGAGAAATAAAATCTTTGTCTTGCCAAGTTCCAGTGCCTATTTAGAACGAAACTCATGACTGACTTTTTTTTTCTCAAATTCCTTGGTGTTGAATGTTTTCTGTTTTACATGCCTGAGGTGTTACATATGTTGTTACCTGGTCTAATGACTGTCTGAAGTTCAGGCACCACCCTGAGCTAGCAGAGATCTTACGGAAGACTTGGACAGGTTCACTCTGGTCCCTGGAGGCTGTATATTCACCGCACTGCAATCATGGATGGGAAAGTACTAAGCGTTCTGCAAAGCTTCTCTCTGTGATAGTGTCAGCTGAGTCTAGAAATAGCAGCTTCAGTAGCCCCACAAGGGGCTGTAATTGAGTGGTTTCCAGCCTAATGTGGCAGGCTTAAGAGGTATGAGAAGTATGATGCATTTTGAACAAATCTTCCTGAGAACTATCAGAGTAACTGGTTACTTGAACCTAACTTTATTCAAACCCCTGACAGTTCTCCCAGCACCGACATTCAACATGCTCTACAGGCAGTCTTCCCTCTTCTCTTTATACAACTGCAGTAGGACATGATAAATTTCATGTAGTTGTCATTATAAATAGGTGTGAATTATAAGTACTTGTCCATGTTACCAGTTTATAACATAATAGCCTGATACATAGCCCATTGATGTGAATATCTCCATTGACTAATGGATTTTCGATCAGACCCAACAGAATAGAGAAAGAAGACAGAGATGAGAGGAAGAAAACATGAAAAGCAAGTGAGTCTAAAGGTAGCAGAAGAGTCTCTGCTGAGGTCTGAGCGTTGAACTGTACAAAATCCTCGCTGAGTATCCTGCATGAGTTCACAACTGAAAAACATTTACTGAGTACATTTAACCAAATAGATTTAAGTATACATAATCCATTTACAAAACATTTGCAACTATTGGGTAAATTGAGCTCATTGTTTGTATGGTTGTCTCTGCAATCAAACTGTAATCATGTGTAAACTGTGAGTAACCATGTGCAGTTCATGTGCAATTATTTACAAACTGATTTTGTGAAATCCAATTGTATTATCAGTGATAATGAACTTCAGCGTGTAATAGTCTTTTTTAACGTCTTTAAAGTGCTTCAGTGCCTTTCTTCCTATTTTAAGCCCATCTGAATTTAAAAATGTATTAACATATGCTAGACATTTCAGAATTAACTTTCATGTAGTAATGAGATTCATACCACAAAATACAGTGCCTTGCCATAACCTGCTTTTTCGATGCATACTGGATCACTTCAGCTCAAATCTGGAGTTTGTATTGTAATTCAGAGTAGCAACTCTGTGGGTTGACAATATAGCAAGAGAAGCTTTAAGCTATACTACTTTCTTTTCAAGGCTGCTAAAAGGTGTTTATTGTTTGCCTCCTTACCAATCCATAAGCTTTTGAACCATGAACAGTAAGTCAGCATAGCTTTGCAGGTGGTGAGAAATGAAAAATAGCGCTAATGCTATTTCTTTTAAAATTCCTCTTTCTAGTTTCCCTGGGAAGCAAGTCACAAAAACTTCATGAAGTTGTGATGCCGTATGAAAGTTTCATTAGTATACTTTTGAGAGGACCTCATTAGTCTCCATTTTACTGCTTGCACATAACTGCTTTAAACTTTTATGCTAAATCACCACAGTAATGTTTCTCCAGCCCAGAAACATATAGCAGTGCTCTGTGGTGGGATTTCTTTGCCGTAGTTTCCCTATGCCTCATAAAAAAGAGCAAAATTCACAGCCTTAGCCTTATGCCATCATATCATAGTTTTCACTGACATTTTGTGTACTGTAGATCAGAATGTGGTAGGCAGGCATCGGAGTCATAATTTTGGAAAGGATAATGTTAAGGTTAATGAGCTAACTTTTTCCTTCCTTCACAACCGTCTCTGCTGTAGCAAACAGTCCAAAGAAGATGTAAGAGAATAAGCAGCTTTTTTTTTACCACAAGAATTTACCAACTGCAGCTACAAAGAACTATTTTCACTGTCCTGGGAGTAATCATCTCCACTAAGAGAGAACTAGTGGAAGAGATCCTGGGGACCAGGAGAGGGAGGGGAAAGAAACATGCTAAAGCAGGGTCTGAGAAAATACTGGTAAATGTTATGTGAGAAAATGGAGCCAAACCCATCCTGTTATTAAAATACTTAGAAGATAAAGCTATTCCTAGTCTGAACTTCCTCGTTTAAGTAGTATTTGTTTCTTTCCTTTCGTGAGTGTATAAGTTCATTCAGATTCTATCTGAAAAAATTTTGTATGATCTGTCTTCAAAGAAAAATGTCACAGGACAATAGTCTGCTGCTAGGGGAAAAAAGTCAAGGTGAAGTCTGGCCATATATCATCTCTAAACGCTGAGGCACAAGGATTTCAAGGAGGAAGGTATTTATCATGTGATATTGTTCTATTACAATGACTCTATATTTCTGTTCTGCCAAGTGATTGATGCATGCTGTGTGTAATCATTCTTTTAGTGCACTAGTATGTCAGTTGTTCACTGTAGCGTTGTTAAACAGCTGCTTTTGGATTGACTGCAACAAAAGGCTTGTGTTGGTTTCAGCCAATCTGAAACGAGCATATCATGAAAATGCCAGGTACATTGGTTCAGTATTTGTTCATTAACAGACAGCACAAAAATGCTAGATTATCCATCATGCTACTGAGCATCTTTCCTAAAAGCTTGTAATGAAATTATTTGACAATATGGAGGAGCAGCTTGTGTGAAACATAGAAAACAGTGTACACGAAGTAACTGCAATGTATGTGTGGCTTGAGCTTTGTTTGAGGAAGTATGTGGAGTGTTTTAGAGTGCGATGCCAGCCCGGGCCACTGTGAAGAGTTGTATTCCACCCCTGCCTCTCCTCTGAGCAAAACAGAAGACAATTCTGGTCTCACAGTCACATTAGTAAAGCAGTATGACACATATGAAGCAGTATTTATTCTCACAGTCATGTGCTAATGTGTTTCACCAGTGGTTTGTGGTTGGTGGTTTGTTTTTGGTTTTTTTTTTTTAGAAGCAAAGGTAGAGCTAGTGCTCAGCTATCTTCATGTCACAGTTGCACCTGATAGCTCGAGGGTGTTAGGGTAAACTCCTAGTCAGTCTATGTAAATTCTCAGTGATGTCAATAATGCTGATTATGTAAATAACCCAAGAAGCTACTTACATAAATAAGCTTTCCTTCATTATGAAGCAGAATAAAAGTGTAACAAAAGAGAACTTGTATAAACCTATTTTTTTTTAAAGATAGGCTATTTTTTTCATGAACGAACGTGATGAAGTGACCCTGATTTGTGTGTGAATACATTTATTCATGGCTTTGAGTGTTTGTGGAAGTACTTACTAGTCAAAAGATTTATTTGCAAAATAGAGTTTGTATGGAACTTTTGTCATGTTTTTGCTAGTACCCGTACAATTGGAGACAAAATGTATTAATTTCAAATATTCATTGATACTAATTATATAATATTAATGTCAAATAATGCCAAAATTTCATAACACACATATGTTTTCATGAACATATGAAAGACTATGTAAATGTGATTAAGAACCTTTCAGTTAGATTGGGATCAAGTACATGCAGTTGTAGAAATACTTTGTTGTTTTTATTCGCTAAACTATAACTGCACCGAATACTATGGAACAGTATTTTTGCAGCTTTGGATACATTACTGTGGAAGATCTTGATTCGTATTTTTTACCTTTCCACGGTACGGTTAGTTGAGATTTGGGACTTCAGATAAAAATGTTGTCAGCACAGTTTTGAGGGATGGTGGAAGAATCACTGAACAAAAATTGTATATGTAATAGTACAGCTGAAAATGAGTCTGGAGGAAAGTGAAGCAATTTTATTCCCTCCTCCTTGCACCAGTGTCACTGAGTTTTTACTTTGAGCCACATTGTAGTTGGTGATTGTTACCCCATAGCACTGACTTCACTGCGGAGCACGAGACATTGCTCTGAAGGCCCTGCCTGAATAAACAATCTGGCGTGCAGTGGGAATACATCCATTGCATCCTTTTTCAAGGATCTTAAGTTAGTGACTTCTATTGGCTGATCCTGCATGTTAGTAGTTTAGCTACCATGTATTTTTTTCAGGGAACTAGCCTGTGGTTCCCAAAACTCACTAAGCAGGGAGTAAAAGCTGGGATGAAATGTTTCTTTGCCTTTATTGCCTCCACTGTTGTTGAAGGTAAGGACCATCATGCACTGACTAGAAAACATCTCATAAAACTGAAATGGGTGTATTTAATTCCATTTAGAAGTGACCTTGCTGGAGAGGCTTAGAATCTATAAAAATGTGCATTTCTATCATCCTTAAGAGATACTGCTCTTAAGTAATTTGATTGTAATGGAGATAATAATAGAAAAATGATTTGAATCTTTGCTTTTGCGGAGATATATTTGACTATTATTCTGCCTTTGTACATCAAGAACTCGTTCAAAAGTAATATGTAGAATGGATTGTTCAGGAAACAAGGTCAGTTTGTTCAACAACATATTCAAACAGCTAAGCTGATATGACTTCTGTAATACTACTTCTGTCCCATTACAAGGAAGGAGATAGGGAATTTAGATTAGGGGTTTTTTGAAGGTAGTGGCTTTTTTTGAAATGTCATGCACTTTATTCCTTTGTAAATTTGGAAAATGTTTGAAAACACTCAATCCACCTTCTAATTACATAAATTAATTAGATACAATAATTAAGATACAGTAAAAACGTGTTTTGGACTTTCAGACTAGATTGAAAATAGCATAACTCTGAAACTCGAAATTAAAATCCTGTATATGCTCACTTGGACCTCAGATGTGTGCCATAAATGTTGTTACATTCTCTTTTTACAAGTTAACTTTCTTCGCAGTTAAGAATCATGTATCTATGAGACTCATGCTTTATGTGGGATCAAGTGCCTTCTCTCTGCTGTACTGTGGAGCATAAACTCCAGATTACATGTAGCTTTGCATTACTGACCTAGCTGCAAGGTGCCACCATCCTTACCTTTAAACCACATCATTGTAATCATGTGAATTCCCAGTCTGTGGAATCAGGTAAAAATGTGTGCAACTGAAAAACTTTTGGCTTAGGACTAGTTGTCAGTTAAATGTGTGAATCATAGTTCTGGAAACTGGGACTGTCCTTCTGGCAGCAGACCACATTTTTAGAAGATGAAGAAATAATGAATGATGTTGCTTTATTCTGCCGGAATGTTTCAGAGCAACTTTGGGTGCAAATTCACATCCTTCTTGTTTGTTTCTCCTTTTTCAGTAGAAGGTTTAAAGAGTCATGAAGTAAATGAAACTCTGGTCTTTGGGTCAAACTGAAGATTTCAGTTAGATATGTTAAGTAGCTTTGTATTTTTGATCTTGCATTTTCATTGTCTCATGCAGAGATGCTGAGGTTCTAACTTTCTGAACCAGGGTATTCTTGTAGTATTGTTTGCTTCCCTGTATCTTTGCACAACAGATTTTCAGTCCCACTGGGCTAGCACCAGTTGCAAGAAGATGTTACTTACATTTATTTTTTTGTTTTACCACATGCTCTCTCAGGAATTTTCAAGCTTGCAAGACTCTGAAACTATAAAAGTGAATAACATTGGGAGTTTTAGGCTGCATCAAGCATAATTTTCATGGCTTACGCTCTCTGAAAGTCATGCACAATCAGGTTGCAGACAGGGCTCAAATATATCTAGTTGTATTATACTGTTGACTCCATTAACAACTGTTGCAGTCCCAGGGCTGGGAGGAGGAGGCCACATCTTTTTGCTCATGCAGACATCTAAAAATGTTGGCTATTGTGGGGTTTCTTTTAAATCACACCATGGAAGAAGAGACAGCCTAGAAAAATAGATTTGTTTTGTCTGTTGGTGAAATCCAGTTTTGTCAGTTTCTCTGGGAACTTTTGACCCACTGTTACTGTTGCTCTTGCAAAAAGAGGATGAGTACTCTCCTGTTGGCATTTTCTAGACCATTACACCAGAAGGCAAGTGAAGTGTGGGGAGGAGTAAAGCTTGCTTTCCCATTGGAATAGAGTTGATGATTCAGACCAGGGTTTTCAAATTCAAGAGTTCTTTGTGAGGGACAGGACAGCATTCATATTGTTGCAGTGACAGGAGTGAGAATTTGCCTACTTTCAGAGGGATGTTCGCCAGAGTGAAGTTTAACCTTCAGGATCTGAATTAGCCACTTGGAAAGCATATTTAGATGCTCAAAGTCAAACACTGTTTTTTTTCCTGAGTCCCCATTTCCACTAGACGGTGTGATATGCTTGGAAGGTAATGAAAACACATTTTGTATACATTAAAGAACATGTTGGGCATGGACTGTTCTAGAGCGTGAAAGATGTATGTAACATGGCAGTGCATGCTACTGAGATGAATCACTTGGGTGAAGCTCACCTGTGCCCTGAAGACAAGCACACAACCTGTGTCTACCACTTAGGCTCTCTGTGTAAATACAGAGAAGTGTAAAGGCAGGTTGTATCTGGTTTGGCTGAAGTATTTGAAGGACATCAGTTTGGAAACAAGACCTTAGATCACAGGATCATTGCGTAGTTGAGGTAAGAAGGGACCTCTGGAGCTCATCTTGTTCAACCCCCCTGCTCAAGCAGGGTCACCTAGAGGAGGCTACCAGGACCAGACAGTTTTTTTAATATCTCCAAGGATGGAGACTCCGTAACCTCTCTGGGCAACCTGTGCCAGTGCTCAGCCACCCTCACAGTGGAAAAAGCAGTTCCTGATGTTCAGGTGGAACCTCCTGTGTTCTAGTTTGTGCCCATTGCCTCTTGTCCTGTCACTGAGCACCACTGGGAAGAGCCATCTTCTTTATGCTCTCCCTTCAGATATTTACATGCATTGAAGAGATCCCCTGCTGAGCCTTGTCTGCCTTAGGCTGAATGGTCCCAGCTCTCTTAGCCTTTCCTCATAGGAGAGATGTTCTAGTCCCTTAATCACCTTAAGGTCCAGAGTCCAGCAGAGAGCTGGACTCTCCAGTAGCTTTGTATCTCTACAAATGCTAGTACTGGAGACTGGATTCCTGTGTTTAATTCGCATCTTTGAACCTGTTGTTTTCATGTATGTTATGAACACTTTTTTTTTTTCTCAGTCACACACATTTTTTTCAGGAAAAAAATCTAAACATCCCCATGGAAAATGGTCAGTAAGCCCACAGTTTCAAAGAAAAACATGCAGTTTTTGTTACGGTGGTTTGGAAATAAAAGCCCAAACTAATTTTAGCTTGAGCACTGAATATTCATAAATGAGAACCAGTTTATATAATGGCAAACATCCAAATTTTGCAAGACCTGTACCCATGCTAGAAGGGAATTCTGGACAATTTGATAAGCATTTGATGTTATAACAGATCAGTTTGAATCTATGAAAAAAGTTTTAGCATTTGTCTAGGCATAGAGATTGAGCAGAACTATTTATCTCCATCTTTTTGATCTGAGTACAGTAATGCCTTTTCCATCAGATAGGAAATCTTTGAGCAGTTGTTCTAACTTTGGGGAAAAAGTCCTCTTCAGACTCTCCAATGGTATCTTCAACAGCCAATAATTAATTTTTTGGAGTGAAAATCATTGTAATGGAATTGACCTTTCCCCGAAGCAATAGGTTCAATCACTTCCATCTGTCAGAATCTCTTTGCAGGATTTTAATTAATGATGAAAAATGTTTGCTCCCCATGTCAATGAGTTATTGATAATCCTAAATACCTGAGCACTTCACAAGATTCTGACAGTACAAAAAAAGCCTCGCTGAGATGAGGGCAGATTTCCTAGGGCAAAATCTGGAAATCGGTAGAACTTCCAACTTCTCCCAGTGGATCTTGAAGCCAGAAAATAACGAAAAATTATCAGTCTTCCTCAGCAGGCTAGGAACTGATGAATCCAGCTTTCCAAAGAGAAGTTTAGCAGCAATATGGCCACATTCTTTCAGAGACCTGTGTGAATTACACATGTATGAAAATGGCTTATTCTTTTTCTTCCACTCGCATTCTAAAACTGCTAGTGCTAGCAGGAGTAGTAACTGGAGTGCTGTCACAGAACTGTAGTGAGATCTGTCTTCAAAAGTCAACTGCACAGATCTTCCCTATGTCTTGTTGCCTTTTAAGCAACTTCTGTTTTTTCTGGAGGGAAGGCACAAATTCAAGGATAACTCGGATCTTCCTCCTGAGCAGCCGACCGGCTGAGCATTAGCTCGGATATGTCTTGGCCACAGAGAGTGAGCATTAAAATTGTTGCTTGCACACGGCACCTACAGGGCTAGATGCGCACCACAAAGAAGAATTTGCAGTGTACTGAGGACTGCATGTTTTCGCTGTCTCCTCAAAAACTCCAAGCGAGAAAATTTCTTCCTGACTTCTTTGAATATGGCATGTCACTTCCATGGACGGTGGAGTGTAAATTCCACAGAGCTGCCTTCAGTGTTTAGCTTTTGCATATCGACATTAAATGGTAAATGCAGTCTCTCCTTAGCTTACATTTCTGTTCCTGCAGAGCAGATCATATGACTTATGGCTATTATAATATCATATGCTACTACCTAACTTTCTGATATTTCATTATGCTTGTATTTAAGCTCAGACTACTTAGACTTTCACAGCTGCTTATTGACACCACCACAGAAGAGTTCTTCTAGATGCCGTCTACACAAGTAAAAATATATTTCCAAGTTCTAGTACTGGAATGTGTCTGAACCCCCACAGTGTCTCAGCAATACTCAGAGGCAGCTGTCACCATATGTACTGAACATTCTCACCATGTGAAAGCACAGCAGTTACAATGCACTCTGCTTTCAGGTGTGGTTGGTGGTTTCACTTCTTTCTCATTATCCCTGCTAATACCCTCTGTTCTCAACTTCAGGCACATTACAGCAGGCTCAGCCATTGCTGCTAAAAGGTGTCTGTGCACTGCATTTGTATCTCGGTTCACAAAAGTCAAGCTGATAGTGTAATAAGACAGTGAGGAGGGTTTAGTTCAGACCCAATTTTAGTTATTGAGCAAATAGCAGCAATGCTGCCAGCCTTCATTACATCGCAGAGACAGATGGTCTGGACTGAGAGACCAGCAATTAATGTACAATGTGTTCTTTGTTGGCACTTAGCACAAAGGGATTTTTTGTGTGTATAAGCTGTCTTATTCTTAAAGCTTATTTTGTTTTGTGACTCTAGTGTCTGTGTGGAGCTGGAGGGAAATAATTCCACGTAGGCATTAAGCGGAGGAGTCATTCTCTCAGGTTTCATTCAACATTGTAATGACTTAACATAATTTTTAAATTTTGAAATATTCTGTGTTATTGTAGGCAAATCTCTCTAACATATCTTCTGCATTAAAATGAGTTCTTTGCCCTCTAGTATTCTTGTTAAATTGAGAATTTTATAATTCCCATCAGGAAGAAATACTACTTCTTCCTGAATGGTAAGTAGAAATTTAAGACATCAGAATGAATGTATGCATTTTGTCCAGATGCCTGCCTGAGTTAGAGTCACTACAATTTTGTACTCCACTGACCAGCTGAGAGCTTGGCTTATTTTATTTTTTTTTTTACATTATCTTTATTCTCTAGTTATTACCAGAACCCTGATTGATTCACGAAATAGAATCTAACGTGAAATGAGCCAGATGTATGACTCAAAGCCATTCCTACTTCCTTGACTATGCTTCAACTATTTGATATCCTGAGTGCAAGTTCTTTTGGTTAGAGCTGTATAATTCCAGATATCATTCCCAAGCCTGCAAATCAAAAAACACCAACTCTTCAGGATTCCTGTCGAAGCCAGAATGCCTGTGGATGTGAGTCAACACATGTCTGTCTGTTGCTTATTGCCAGATTCGGGCTATAATTTGAAGCAGAGGTACTAATCTGCGAAAACCATTCTGTATTAATACTCCTGCCTCACTTACTTGATAGTATCAATTCTTTCAATGAAGTGGGAAGGTTTTTTAGCTCTGCCTTTGAGGTATTTGGGAACTTACTTGATCAGGATGGCGAGCCTCAGATGCTGGGGAGATAAATATGTGATCATGTAATCAGTCTGCATCATGAGCAAGAGATGAGAAAATGTTCTAGGTTTAATTTTTTGATATGTCTCTCTTTCCCTCCAACCTTTTTTTCTTGTTTTCTTTTAAAACTGAATTTTATATATGCAGTGGAGAAGGAGAGGCAGATAAAAGAATGCACCGTAATTGTAAGCTATTGTAGATAAAAATCCAGTTTTCCATTCAATAAGGCAAATTTCCTTGAGCAAAGTCTTCAGCAACATAGATGCCTCCTCTCTTATACCATACTTTATTTGCACTGGCTTTTGTATGAAAAACACTGTTAACACAAGTAGGAAGGACTCTTTTGTAAACATTTGCTGCACAGTCCTCAGATTACATTATATGGTACTGCACTAGGAATGTTCTTCGTAGTATCAGTCATTTTTCAATGACAGTTCCTCACTATGGCTATCTTTCTAACCTACAGTGATTGTTGCATAATAAACAGAGAAATATATTTAAGTACTCGTTGGCAGATGCTGCTGATATGGTGTCATATGTCTGATATTGCTTGTATCTTCTAAGATTTTTGTGGGTTTTTTGTTTGTGTTTTTTTTTTTTAATTAACAGCTCAAGAAATTACCAGCTTTTCTTCCTTTGTATTCCGTGCAAAAAGAAATGTGCCTTAGTGCCAGACATATGTTATTATAGGGGTGTTCTTCAGCTCACATCACGTTATTCATTCATTCATGGAAGAGATGCGTTCTGTGTTGAGGAGGTGTTTCTTGTATTTTTTTGTTTCTCTCTAGCCCTTTCTCCGGGAATGGCTTCATACGGAACTACAACTCTTAAGCTTCTGTGAAAGCATTTAAATTTCTTTGAGTAATACAATACAATTTTCCACTTACTTTCTCACATGCTGTCCTGCTTTGTAATATCCTGAAATAAGAAGTAAGAGCAAAAGCGTGAGAATTACCAGGGTCAAGATCCTCTGTTTCAAACAGCAGCAAATTCCCTTCATCCCTCCCTTATACACACAATGAAGAGTAACTACAGAGAAATAGCTAGTTCTTAGGGTACTTCTGATGCTCAGAACACAGTCCTCTATGAACACTAATGAATTAATTGATCCTGCAACAATCTCCCATATCAGAGAAAATACATTTTCCACATTTTATACATGGAGAAAAAGGAGGCAAAAGAGACATCAGCTCATAACTGAATCTAGCTAAGCTGTTCTCACAGATACTTTACTGAAGGTAAATACTTGTCTTCCCATCTCTTCTACATTATGGAAGTATTTGTGGTTCTGTGCAGTCCCTGGCTTAAAACATAACTTTAGGACTGCAGTAATTTATGGTTGACTGCAGTGAAGCCCTCTAGGGCTGAGATTATCTACAAGGTCTCAAAGTTATCTATTGCATTTCCTGCATATGGAATAGAAAATGTCTGGCATGGCACTAGACTACTTGGGGAGACATGCACATTTATGAGCAGTAGCTCTGTTTTAAAGTATTTCCCTTTATTCCAGAATCCAAAGCCCATGAAAATATTAATTAATTACACTGTACAATCCTCTTAAAATATTTGCTAAATGCAAAGTTTTCTTTTCTATGCAGAATGAGCCCTTAACTACCTTTATTGGGGCTAAATCCCTTGCACTTGAATGTTCAACGGAGCACAAGGCAGTAAGAAATTGAATAGTAAGTGCCTTTTCCTCTCTAATGACACTTCAGACATTAGTCTGTCTTTAACCTTTTGATCTTCAGCCCACATTACTCAGTGATTTTGATACTGAATTACAGATTGATTTCATTGTTTAAAACATATGGATTTACTTTGTATAAAGGAGTTAGAAATTGTCATTGCAGTGGCTTGTTCACGAAAGTAAAGCAATATGCCTAATGTAAGAGTTTCCACTTCATTCTGTTGGTAAAATAGGGCTATTGCTCACATTATGGATCCCTCTTGGATCAGCAAGAACATGCTGAGTTTGATTTGGGTGGATATGATGGCAGAAGCCAAACTGGGAATGTTAGTAAGCACCTAGTGCTCTGTATATAATGTCAAATCACTTGGTTAATATGGAATTAAGACAATAGGGACTTGCAGGTTAAATTGCTCTTTCCCTCAGGTTTAGTGAGCTTTCTGTCTGCTTGCAGTGAGTGGTGAAATAAACTTAAAATGTGTGGATTCTGCTCAGTGGTACCTGCTAGTCCTTTTCCCATCCTTTGTAGGTTATCTGCAGCTACTATTTGTTATTACTCATGTTAATTACTGATCATCTCTAGTTATCTATTGTGTTCTCTGAGAGCTTTCTGACAAAAATCAAACCCAAAACAGCTTAATGATTTCATATTAGGATTCAAACTCTCTTTATATGCCTAGGGCAGTCAGCAAAGAACAAGATCTCTCTGGATTATGTGGATGACTGAGAATCACTTTCTCATTACAGATGAATTTACTATGCTGGAATCTCAATATAATCTGCTTTAGTACCACTGCTTTATGTAGTAGTTGGCAGTAACATTAAGTCAGCTGTTGCCACTTGGAGTGTTTGCCTCATTGATAAAGGTAGTAATTCAGTGCTAGGAGCAGAGCTCAACTATGTCCTGAGATGCTGCAGCCTAAGCATGAGGAGTAGGCTAAGAGGAGTCTGCTGTGTGTTTGTACATGATACAGAAGATGTCTGCTGATCACCGTGCGTGGAAGAGAGGCAGGGCAAATGGCTGGATACAGAACCTACAATTTCTTGTGGCACTCGTGAACCATCCCTGAAAAAAACCTTACTTTTAAATTCCCAATGTTTAGCATTATTTTTCTATTTAGATCATGGGTAACTAGCATTTTTTATAACATTGGGAATTTCAGCAGACTTTTAACATAAAATCTGTTGTTGAAATAGAATTCCACCTTTCTAGAAGAAAAAAGGTTGTTGTATAGCATATTTAGTTTTATTCAGATAAAAAATTCAAGGGCACTCTTTTCTACTCTGTACTTTCACTATCCAGAGTCTTAATGCGAGAGCCAAACTTGGACATCTGTAAGTTTGGAAAGAAAATAATGAATGAATACAATATTGAGTCTTCCTTCAAACAAGGAAGGATAACTTTAACATTGATTTAGAGCTCACTTTGTAAATAAATAAAATTGGATTTTTTAAACGATTTATACCATCATAGTAACATCAGATGAGGGTTTTCGACTGGTGTAGGAAATGGCTTTTTCTTCAGCTTGGAAGCTATTGCCTTCAGAGATGTGGTGACCTTTAGGTTACTATATCTCTGCTTATTCGAAAAAAACTATGTTCCTAACAAATGTAGTATAAATCAAAGCTAATTCTTCCAAACCGCAACTTAGCTCCATTTTATTTTGCATCAAAAGTGTGGTGACACTGCCTTAGTCTATCTACATGGAAGGGAGTAAGTGCAAACATGCTTTCAAGATCCTGCTTGACTGTCGCTTTGTTTTCCTGGTATGGGCAATGAGGAAAGCTTCCCTCCAGCCTCCTAGGTCTGGTGCTAACATACCTAGTAAGAAATGAAATTCTCATGATTCTGTAACAAAGTAGTTGCTTTGCTCTAAGCTGGTTCAAGTGTATGGGGAGTACAGGCAAAGATTACCATATCCTTCCCTCGCTTATTGGGATAAGTGTAGAAATTCTGTAATATGATCTGTTTTATTTTAACAGAATTCTAATCTGAATCTGTCTGAGAAAGACAGGCTTTCGCAGCCTTTTTTTGTATGTCTCCCTTGCAGTTTAGGTTTGCTCGTTTCCCTTTCCCAAAAGCAAAGCTGTGGCATTTGGAATGTGACTCCTGATTGTCTGATGTCTAGCAGCATGACACAGTGACTGTACTGTAATTTCAGATACCTTTTTGAATTCTCACTATGTGCAATACTTGTTTAGCTGTTTTGGAAACTTGCTAGGCATTATGGCAGCAGCAAAAGCAATCTCTTACAATTGTCCATAGTAATTTCCACTGATTTGACTGCCAATTAATTCAAATTGGATGTGGGGTTTTTTGTTGTTCCGTTTTTATGTATTCTAAGAGAGAAAAAAAAATAACATAATGGTTATGAGCAAAAATAATTTTTCTGGAGATAGAAGTAATTCACATTGTTAGTAGCAGTATACTAATGAATTCTGTAGGGTACTAACATTACTGAATATCCTGAAACCTGAAAGATTTTTACAAGCTTGGCCACTTAAAAGCAGTTGAAATTTTTAACAGTGTCTTAAAATGCATGGTCATCAACAAGATAGAGGATGTGTCAGACATTATTTAGTACTTTTGAAATGTCAGAGAACGCTGATGCCTTACAACAATACGAGTGTTTTAATTTCTGTGGCATTTTAAAATTGCAAAGTTAACTTCTTTATTGCAGGATGTAATGTGCAATTGTTAAAACATCATCAAACTGATTGCTTTATTTGGTTTAAAATGTCGTATTCAGTCCGGTGATTTTCACTCATTAACATTAAACTCGGGGAACCATATGTTAAAACAATCTTGTCTATTGAATGACTACACTCAGTTAAATAATATAAGCAGAAAAAAGTGAGACTTTCTACTAAACATTTTTATCTCCATTTTGAAAATCCTCTAAAATTCATTAGAACAAACCTAATCCTGCAAATTGTAAATCATTCTATATATAGATTGTATGGCATTTTGATATTTAAATGCATAAAATCTGCCAATAGTTTAGAAATGAGGCATCAGCAAAGAGGATTATTGGTCTGACTAAACAATAATACAACCATTAAGAGGATAACATTTTCCAATTGCAATTACATGCCTTAATTTTAAAGAAGCTATCATTTACAATAATTTGGCAGATTCAGTCCACATTTCTTTCACAGATTTATTTCTTCATTATGCCTCAAAACAAATTTATGGTGCATTTATGTTTGTGAAGATAATTTGCTTAGTTTATTGTGAATGGAAATCAGTAATTACATACAATCTCATTTTCTATACACATAAAGTTAATTCATGGTAGTAATTTTACACAGAATAGTAGCCTGTATTAGTTATGATGAAAATGTTACTGTGGCAAATGCTCTATTGCAGTATAATTTCCTTGGACTCAGTGAAAAGGAAATAGTGTTATTTACTAAGTCAGTTATGTCATTGATTTTGTGATAATTCGGTGTAATTCCAAAGGTTTGTTAATGATTATGGGAAAAATCCTTATCTGGCCCTAAAATCAGAACCTCTTTTGTGAGTGGAGAAGGGAAGCTTATTAAAGGAAAAAGAAACACTTCAAGAAGTCTAGCAGCATATATGCCCAACCAGATGCTGGAAGTAAGTCTTTGATGCTGGTGATGAAAGCAATAGATCCAGTCCTCCAAGGAATTTGAATGGAATCCCTTGCTTTAGAGATCTAAAAATGGACAAAGGTAAATAAGATGTCTGAAGGCAGCGCTTCTGTATTAACAGTCAAGATAATTTTTTGTCATAACCAGTCTTTTCAATCACATAAAGTCTGAGACTAAACCTTTTGTGGGAGGTATTAAATGAACATATATTAAAAAAAAACCCTAGAAAGAGAAGGCTTATTTTGCTCATATCCTGCTGATGGATGTTTGCCCAGAAGTATGTGTAGCAGTTTAACATACACCTAAATGTTTTGCTCTGGACATCCAGGTTTATAGTACATTCCTATAGTTCTTTGATGGAGATTCCACTTGAGAAGTGTGAGATAAAAACAAATTGCTGATTTTCTCCCCCACCCATGCCACCCCAGTAAAAACTGCTGAAACACAAGGATTTCTCAGAGAAGGGGGAAACAACAAAGGAACACTTGATATTTTATTTGATAGCATTGTAGAGCTATATGTACTTGATATTTTATTTGATAGTGTTGTAGAGCTATATGCACTGATGGTCTGGCCTTTGAATGTTGTGGTATCCAATGGTAAAACTTTGTTTTGTGATACAACTAAGCTGTAATCTGCCCACTTTGTCCTGCTGAAGCAAATATTTCATTAAGCTGCTGTGGGAATTACCGTTTCTTTGCTTTTGTGAAAGAGTTAAATAAGGATTATTTGCTGTTTTGGAACTAACTTCCTTGGGGATTAGGTAATACTAAATAATCATAGTCTTCCTAATATGATGCTACAAGAAGGCTTGTGCACTCCTAGTTGAACAGAAGGAACACAAATCTGTCATTAGCCTTTATATCACAAAATGTATAAATATGTTATACATTGTAAAATATCTGCCATCCCATTAAAAGTAAATGAGGTTTTGCAAACTCTGGATGTTTACCAAAGTGTTTATCCTGTCAAGAATGAATTAGTTGTGGAATTATTAAAGAAATCTTTGATCTCAAAGGCTGTTGTCCATAAATTGATATGGCATAAGATTTATGGAAGTATTTAAACGTTTAGACTGAATTTGCATTTAAAATGAAACCATGTGGAGCACTAGTGACTTTTGAAAAAGTTGATTTTCAGGTACACATACTGTTGATGACATAAAGTATTTCTAACCTAAAGTAATGCTATCAAAAATAAATTCCAAGGTCAACAGTTCCCAAAGTGAGGAGGTTTTTTTTGTTTTGTTTTTGGTTTGGTTTTGTTTGGTTTTTTTTTTAATCTGCACTAGCTATTGGATATTCAGCTTAAGGCTTGCATCTGATTTCAGTATGCCATACTTCCCTCGCAAAAGTTAGGTGGGAACAAATGAAAGAAGCAGTCAGAATAGCATCATTGAAAATGCATAGCTGAAGGGGCTGAATTTCATAAATTTAAAATGAGAAGGTGGTTAGCTACCATACTCTGCATTGTCTCAGTTAATCATTAAGACTTGTTTTTTGTTTGTCCTTCCTTACTTTCAGTTATTTAGATGAAGTATGTGTTTATAACTGTTGAACAGCAGTTGAATTCCAGAGTGAATCCCAGACATACACAACTGAGAGTTCACTACTGACATAAATTACTACCGGGCTGCAGCTATACAGATCATTGTGTGGGAAGTCCATACATATATGTCAAACACACATAAAAAACATTCATATTCTGGAAGAGAATATGCACAAAATAATTCTTGTAGCTTCATATTTGGGTGG
>Ga0181612_149428_pt1 | contig 21918 bp, 11 predicted proteins | sample HoacroProtozoa21_FD_119630 | JGI IMG/M metagenome (GOLD analysis project Ga0181612, IMG submission 119630) | Hoatzin crop microbial communities from Cojedes, Venezuel. Combined Assembly of Gp0051906, Gp0051904, Gp0051908
ACCCTTCAGATATTTGTAGGCATTTCTAAGGTCCCCTCTCAGCCTTCTCTTCTTCAGGCTAAACAAGCCCAGCTCCCTCAGCTTTTCCTCGTAGGAGAGATGCTCCAGTCCCCTCATCATCCTTGTAGCCCTCCACCAGACTCTCTCCAGTAGCTCCTCACTCGCAGGGACGGAGGACACAGGGTGGCAGGTGGTCGAAGGTATGCTGGTTCAAAGGTGCATGGGAAGGTCCACACTAGTAGCATTGCTAGAAAGAAGTCTTGTCAAAAAATACGCATGAGCCATCACGATCTCCTGGACGTATGAAGTAACACTCATTTGCTGAGATGCTACACTATTACTCAAGACTGAAATACATCCCCATGTAAGTGCAAAGTTTCCAGGCAATGATGGAATTCTCTTATTCAGGAGACTGTGACCTTACTGTAAGTGCCATTGTTTCTGCTACTGTAATGTTTCAGTCTGCATAAAAACAAAACCCTTACCTCTTCTTCCCCTATGCCAATACACAAGTATTGGCACTGTGTGCCTTTTATATTTAATCATAACTGTTGATATTTATGGGGCAAGCGAATATAGGGGCAGGAGAGACAAAGTAAAAAGATGTTCGTAGGCACTGCTGGCTGTGAAACAAGAAAGGCTGTGTCACAGGGAGCATGTCAAACCCATAAATAGCACCTATGGTGTTATAAAAAAGAAAAAGAAAAGTATTTTTACTGTGCTGTCTTAACACACGTTATACCAGGCCTGGTAACACACACACATAGCGACAGCCGTACCAGGGAGAGCCAGCAGAGCTCTAGAAACTATCCGTAACAAAATCTACAAAGCCGCAGGTCGGCCACGACGTCACAGATGCAGCTAGAAGGCAGACAGCATCTTCCCACGTACAGCAGGACCTCTACTAGGATGTATAGACCTCTGCACGTGAGCTGTCTCTGCTTGCCCCAAGAACAGGCTGTGCACAGCCGACTAATGGTCAGCGGCAGACACGCACAGGAGACGGCAGCTTTCATCATTTAAAGCCGGACGGGCCTGCTAGACAGACCAGAGGTCAGCAGGTGCAGAGACTTGCTCTTTGAAGACTCTTACTCAGTATCAGTTGTGCAACAGGTTATCAGCGTGGGTTGCTTCCGTACACGGTCACGACCCGTAACAGCGGAAAAACTTGTTTTGTAGTAGTGGAGGGATTTTCCTGAACTAGGTTATATGGTATTTATTTAACTAAAACCTGCAGTTGCTGGAGCTGCTCTGGATTGACATTAGCATAGCTGAGGCCTTTAATCTTCTTTATTCTGCTACAATGCAGAAAATCAGTGTCTATTCATTTTTGTATTCATTCAAAGTTCATACCAGAAACTCAGAAAAGGTTTTCTGGATCCCTCGATCCTTCAGACAGAGAAATCTGACAATGTCTCAAACCACAGGAAACTTAAAAATAGCACTTGTTCCAGCACAGCTACATATTGTTGTTCTTGAAATCTGGGTTAGAAAATACTTACAGAGTCTCTAAAAGAGAGAGGCCTGAAGTAAAGCATCACATTCTTTATTTAAACAATTAACCCTTCCAACAGCAGAGCTACTGAAGCCAGATTTGCTGCGGAGTTTGTTCCTTGAGACTAATTCCCGCATGGATTCCCCAGTGTCTAGTAAGTGTTTCACCACTACTGTGAACATCCCCTGGGAAGAGGGGGAGGCACAGGAGTGGGAGACACAGTTTGGGCCTTTGCACTGTATTCGACTTTTTGTTTTCACTAAACATCCAGGATTTTATTTTCAAGACCTCAACCCTTCTAATTTGAAGAACAAGTTGAAAAGCTACTAGAAGAGAAATTCTGACACTTCTTTAGCAAACCACAGTAAACATTCTCTCTGCCCTGCAAGTTTTATCATCTAAGTAAAGCAGGTGCTAGAAACTCACTGGAGTACTCTACAAAGCGCTTTTTAGGGTTACTTTCAGGAAAGCAGAATACAGATCTCACCTGGCACAAATCCACAGCCTCTACTGAGTACAGCAGTTTTGTATTTATTAACCCTTCAACCTCACACTTCGGCGGGGGTAACATTGCTGTTTTCCCTGGAGGAGAAGACCCTCATAGACTAAACCAAGTGAATTAACAGCTCCAGATTTGGACTCCGATAGATGCTACTACGGAGTGCTCCTCCCTGCTACATAACGCCCGCTGAAGTGTTTTATTAACCCACACAGCAACAGTAGCTGCCTCCTTTCTCCCTACTTGAGCACACTTGCATTCAAAGATCTTCCTGGCTAGCAAAATTAGAGACATTACATGTTCCAGCAGCGAGAGTTTGGTACAGTCTAATAGAACAATGTAAGCAGAGCAATAGATGTATCACCTTAATCCACTTTAGGGATCCACATTTAGTTAATAAGCATTTGCCTATTTTAAGCAGCCTCCCAATATTTTTCATTTCTTCTCTTGTCCCCTTTTTACACTTCAGCTGCAATATTTCAACAGCTAAGGAGATCAATTCCACTGCAAAGATGCTTAACAGTATTTTCAATTATAGTCTGCTTGTGAAGAGCCTAAAGCATAAGAACCAAACATTTCGTCACATTTAAGTACAGACTATAAACAAAGGCCTGTCAGTGTCCAGACAGAATTTACACAGAGTGAAGAGGTTATGATTTGCAAATGATGTTTCTTTTCCACTGTAGGTGGATCAGAATGCGCTTGGAAGTAAATCTGCTATCTTTTGGGAATGTTTCCAGTTAGCTCCATTCTCACCACATTTGCTTTGCTTGGTTCTGCTTCAGGAACTGAAACTAGCTTGGCTCCAGCAGTAAATAACCACAGAGGAAACAGCAGAAGGTTCACCACATACAGGTTGGCCAGGGGTGGAGCGATATATTAAACTAAAAATACAGCAAAGATGGGTTTGGGGAGATTCAGATTGGTTCCATTTTAATTAGGAGACACAGAAGCTCCCAGTGCTGGTGATTAAGTTATCTTCAGTGGAAACACATTCACATAATCAAATGTCACCACGCTTCAAAAAAGGAAGTGTTGAGACATAAATGCTTAATGCCCCAAAATGAGGATCTGGTCAAAAAATGCATTCTGCACTTTGTCTGTTTGTCTCTGTGCCCTTTCGCAGTGCGGGTGCCTCCCTCTGCCCCATCCCACACACAAGTAATAGGGTTAGGGGAAACTTTCAGCTGCACATCAGAAAATCCAGTAATAATGCTAACTTGATAGGAAGTTTAATCATGGGTGGGGATGGTGTTTATTTTGAAACTGAGGGAAAGACAGGAATAGCCTCAACCACTCAGATGAAAAGGGGCAAGTAAAATACAATGCTGCAAATGCAATATAGAATTTGAGGAAATTTTGACAAGGGAGTAGTTGCAAACCAAGTCCCAAGTCATTAGCAGGAGAGAACTGAGTACCAAAACATCTTTACAATGAAGACTTCAAATCCTTCAAACTACCATCCAGTCTTTCAATTAACTTGTTATAAAAATGGAATAAAAGAGAGTCTGTTTGTGCCCTTAGACACCTCTGATACACAGTAAGGTAGCATCAGCGCAGCCAGCGAATCAAGGCAAAACACGCAGAAATGAAATCCAGTTCCAGACTTGGGTAGCAAACTCTAGGTTTGACCCTATGTTATTCTCTGAACAATAAATATTTTACTGTCTCTCAGTCACATTCTGGAAGATGAATCCTGCTTCGTATCTTAACTGGACTGGAAAAACAAAACCTAAACAGCTCATTTATTGATACCGTGAAATATCCAAACAAGTAATTTTATTGCTATTAAGCAAAATATAACAGCTGGAAAAATAAACCTCAAGCTGTCATTGAGAGTTCAGCTACTAAGAAAGAAAGTGAAATGGTTGAAACAAAGCGAAAAAGCACTTCCCAAGGAACGGCGAGAATGGGCTGAGCCCCAGTTGCTCTGGTTACTGGCAGATCAATGTGGCTGTTTGGTTTGATAAATAAAAAGATAGGAAGTCAGGTGGGAAAGTGCCCCCATGAAAGTAAATCTGCATTGTATTTAATCCCTTAGGGAGGAAAACTGTGGGAAAAAAAATATTGTTGGCAAAGTCCAAGGCATGCAAGGCTGCTACGCTGTTCTTGCCGGACTTCAGAGGAAAACAGGAGCACAGATGTTAGCACGGGGGTCTTCCTAGCCTGGAAAAAAAAAGGCAAAGAAAGGAGTGCCATTCCAAGAAAGTTACTCCCATCATTATAAGTCTTTCCAGTTCTATTTAAAGAAAGCAAAAGAGCCAACAGAAGAAGCTGTGTTTTGCAGCTCTGCATAAACACCCGCAGATAAGGGTGGTACCAGGTGTCAGCTAGCCCTGCAAAGTCACTGAAATGTCAAGGATTGTTTTTCCTCTACTCCCTTTCTCTTTCCTCCAACTGGGAACTGCCAATGTTTATTTAAAAGATATCCCTTGTATTTGGCAAGAATGCCAGCAGGGCAGACGTTAATGGATTATTATTTGGAGCTGGAAGCCTGCCAAGATGATAAGGATAGCCTGCCTACCCAAAGGCCCAAAGCCATGCCATTAACAGTGGGAGTCAGAAATGAAATCGTCCTGCCAGATGCTTTGCTATACTGAGTACAGCAGTGACTTCAAAAGCGAGCTGCCTCCAACTTGCATTTGATCTGACCTATAAAAATAATTAAATAAGCGAAGAGGCAGACATGGGCTATAACGGCGGACTAATCCTCCCGTAAGACCCAGGTCTGATTCTTCTCTTTTGCCGCGGCGTGGAGAATTTGTTCAAACCACCGTGAAGTCACTGCAAATGTTTCTGTTTGCTTCTCTGCCCTTGAACTAGATCTCAACCTGGAAGCCCTGAACTCAACTGCTAAAAGCAATGCAAGCGAGAGACCTCACTGCACTGCTGCAGCTTCAACAGTAAAACGACAACAAAAACACACCTGATTTTTAGCTCTGCTCCAAACAGGAGGAGCATGTCTCTGTGTAGCTATCCCCACGGTAAAATGGTCAATGCCAGTACCTCCTGAGAAGGCATGCCTGAAGGAATGTGATATTTTGTGTCTGAGATATATTTAGATTAACATTGTTTACTATTAATCTTCTCCTCTGCAAAGCCCTTTCTTTCACAACTGACAAAAAATGACCAGTATCACTCCACCCTTGTTATCATACGTTCTTGGGAAGACGACCTTTTCCGTGGCCCATCAGACAGCATGGGCTATAATTAAGGTGCTTATAATACAATTTAGTAAAAGCAGGAGCTGGGGCACAGTAGCATTTACTGCTGTGATTGAAAGCCTTAAAGGTTATGTGGAATTTACCAAGTAGTAATTTTATCTGTTTGGAGCTGGCAAAAAAAAGAAACTTTGTGCTCATTTGAGAAGTTGGTCTGCCACTAATGAAGTCGAAGTAAACAGAGCTGCTTTCCCACTTCTCATGAATGCATGCAATGAAGTCTTACCCCAGACAGGTGTTCCCTCCAAAAAGAAAACACACATAAAAGATTTAGCTACTTTTTTTTCTCTGGATTTGTTTTTTCTCACCTTAAATATGCCTACACCAAACGCACAGGCTCACATACTGTTACCTTGGGGAGAACACACAGTCCACCTTTGCTGGTGACCTCTCCTGGCTCTAGCACGGACCACATTAAAGTCAGGTTCAGAACATGGTAACACCCTCCTGTAGAGCAGTCAGTCCTTTCACACTGAGTGACGGCTAATACTTCCAAAGGAAATTCAGTGCCAAAATAAAAACACGTCTTTATTTACCTCTGACATGTCATTGTGCCTTTGTGCAAGCGTTCCTGAGATTTTTAAACAGGATTGTTCCCTGAAACAGGGCTCTACCAACAGCACAAAATTCAGACATGTGGAGCTGCAGAGCCATCCTCAGTATCGAGGTCATCAGAAGGAAAGAGTCGAGTACACAAGTCAAGAGAGAACGAATCGAACAGCAAACCTGGGGTCTGGGAGTTGGTCTGACTTTGCTGGTTGCTTTTCATACTACACTAGTATTGCAGACATATGAATACTTGCTCTGTAGCGAAGGCAGCACAGTACGGATGATTCTGGACGGTTCTGTCCTCTCCCTACTAACTGCCTGAAAGAAGAGTAAGGAAGGAAAAACTCCCTCTTTTTGATCTGATATTCCTGTCCAGTTTCTTGATGGGAAGGCTGACACGTGAGGTTACAAAGAAAAAGCCTTTTTGATGGATGTATTAATTAATCTCATAATTACATGAGATTGAAGGTATTCTACTTTCTGAAGGTAATTTACATTTCTAGATTAATGCCTAAACTGGAATACACAGTTTAACGAACTCTAGACTTCTTTTACTCCACAGTCCTCAAGGAGAATCTGCAAAACAGGAAGGTCTTAACAGCTGAAACTCTACTGGGTTGTCAACAGTGAAAGCTATTGAATTCTTGGATGTAGCTTTGTATTAGCATCAATACCTGTGGTGATTATTTAATGCGGAGGTTGTCTGGTATCAAAGTGCCTTGGTCTCATAGCCATGAATTACTGGATCTTACAAAAGGTAAGTCACCCATGCAGTAGAGCATGTAGAGCATGGGTCTCCAGGCTGTGATGGCACAGGCAAAACAGTCTGCAGAAACAAAGAACACTGTTGCAAAGAAGTATAAACAACTCAGGCCTGTAAACCCCATTTATTATTGTTTCTTTATCATTCACTAGGAAACAAAGATTGTGTTTCTCAGCAGCAATTTTACCATTACAAACAGCAATCTGATTCCATGGTATCACAGCTTATTCCTAGCACTAGGAGTGGGTGCACCAAGGAAGGACAGATGGAGGCTGTGCCACAATCAACATTCGGTAGGGTGTCTGTCCTCACCCACTCATCTGCCTTCTCATTCCTCTCTGGCTGCACTGGGACTGCTCTGACCCCACCCCGTAAGCTGTTTCTTCCATGCTGTCTCCTTAGTTGTTTTTCAAGAGCTTTCTTGCTGCCCACATGTGTCTCCTCCTCCTCGTGGAGGCTGTATTTTCTACAGAAGCAACAGATTGCTGTGATGTTGTCCTTTTGATCTAATGAGAAAAACTCCTACAACAATGATGTGCATGTGTTTCTTTCCATGTTATTTAGCAAAGGGGCTTGGAGGCACACATCTCTCCCAGGATCCTACTTTTCCAGTAGGTCCTACCTTTACTGCCACTGCTCTCTCAGCTTAATAAGCTTTTCTCTTCCCCAGCTCTAAATCTTCTTCATTTCTTCTTGCTCTCACCACACAGCCATCAGAGCCCCCACAATTCACCTGCCCTCCCTGTGGACTGCTGCTACTATTCTCCAAGGCAAACCCTTTTACACACAGCAAGTGCAGGAACGATCTCGATCTAACTACATATAACCTGACGTGCGATGCTCACTAAGCTCTTAATCATCGTGTATTTGTCCATGGTTTGAGCATAACACAGGGTTTTCTGAAGTCAGACATGAAAGCCTTGCTGGCTTCATTTGGGGCAGAATGGGATCCAGGATCACTGCCAAAACACCACACAGCACTTGTCCATCTTCTCTCCCGTCCCATCGCTGGTAATAGCTCATCAACAGGATCAGCTCTTTGTGGTTGAGCTTTACAGGGATATCAGGTTTCTTTCTCGTATTTGCTCGTGATCATTTTGTTTCTGAATCATGGACTCAAGGCTGGATTTTAAAACTGGTGATGATCATTCCTTGTACTGATACTGTTCCAAGATCTCCAAACCCTATATTCTCACACAAATAAATTTAGCCTTTCAAATCATCTGAGGAAGATCAGAAATAGGTGTACTCATCTTACTACGGGCAGTGAGGTAGTTACTGATTTGCCAAAAGACAAACCTGGGCGTTGGTGGTTAAAGCACCCAGCTCAGAAACTTGCTCCCCAAATCGTTTTCTAAATCACTTGGAGCATTAGCTAACGCATAATCTGAGTCTTTGTGCCATGGTTAATCTCAGTGCAGAAAGCAGCACTGCTCAGCACAAAACCTGTCTCTCACTGTCTGCAGGAAGTATAGAAGTGCATTTTCTTAGTAATTAGAGTTGTACCTATCAAAGGGAACTTATTGCAAGGGACAGTATCAATTCTTTGCCCCTCATGCACTTCAACAGCGTAACACACCTCAGGATTACCAGTTTCTTTTCAGAAAATTCTCCTTTGGATGTCTCACCCTCTTTCTCAGCACTTTATCGCATCACTTATATTTCTCTGTAAATTCCACCTGCCTTCCAACGTCTGCTGCGTCCCCCCCACAACAGCACTGGTGGGCTCTTTCTACCACTGGTACTGACTCCGCCTGGGACCACATACAATTCGCTACAGCTCCCAGGGCTTCAGTTTGAACCCCATAAAACAGCTACTTCACTTCTGGAGGCTGAAAGACTACGCACGCCAAGCGCTAGCTCAGCTCCTCCCATGCAGACACCTGATGAGCGCGCCACAAACTAAGAAGCGTCTCGTCAGCAAGGGTGCTGTGCCCTCTCGAAAGAGACGGTCAGAAAAGCAGGTCTGATACGGCGTGGAAGATGCTTCACACACGAAGGCTGCCTGCTCGTATGCCTCTCCTCTCGAGCTCCGCTATCAAGGCCACAATATTAATGTATGTGACATGTCAACGTATACATCGGGGAACCTCATGGAAGTTAAGACCTATCAGGTGCTGTGCGAAGCCACCTCGAAACAGCTGGCAAGGCCTAGGCACAGCAAGGCCTGAAGGGTGCATGTTGCATACGTAACTAGTTTGAACCTGTCCTGTTCAGCAGATACTGCAGAGCCCTCTGCACGTTTGGGGACCAACGAGCAGCGTGCCTCCTGTGTGCTGCTGCTGATACGGGGGAGCAGGTCGCCCAAACCGGGGACCTCGGCTCTACTAGAGCACCACATGTGGGATTGCTATCTAGGAACAAAGTGTCTTTCCATCACTGCCAAGCAGACTGAATCTCCCTAAGAGGATATCGACACACCTCACAAGGCAAGCCTCACGCATGTGCATACCTGCACTCTTCAAACTTTAGAGTGCTCATGTTTTTTCTGCTGTTAAAGCATCTTTTTGGTCGCAGCAAGGCAGGACTGTGAGCATCGTTCTGAACATACTCTCTGAGAGGCCAACCATGTGCTCAAACTTCTCTCATGCACTTCATTAAAGTGGAAAGAACAAAGAGCAATGCTCCTGGAGCTCAGCTAGGTCAAATACAAGGCTTCATTTGCCTGTTTGCCTCATTTTGCCGTCATCCTGAAGGCAAAAATAGGGGGTGGGAAGGCACCAGGAGCGAAAAGCATCATAAATCATTCACTGTATTAGCAGGAGGCTGGATCGGCAAGCCTTGCTCATTTAGCTACCTTAAACTCCATCCAACCTGCTTATCCCCCAGCTGCAGGAATAACAGACCACTTGAAAGGTAATATTTTTGCTATTAGTGAAGAAAGGAAAAAATGTGATCTTTGCTGTAGCATGGGAATAATTTTTCCAGAGCTACATAGAATGAGCTTGAGTGAATACTGCTATTTTTGGCAATGGCCCTCCTGCTTAGCTCACATCAATAATTTTAATGCTTTATTTGTGGTTTGGGCTGTAAGCAATGGTGAAAGCCTGTGGAGAAAAAAAAAAGTGGCAAAATTTGCTAAATAATTTTGAGTTCATGACATTCATAAAAATACACGAATGTTTTCAGAATTCTTAGAGTCCATACATGCTCATAAAGCTGAGCTATGAAAGCATTTTATTTTACATATGCAAACATCACTGAATTACTCTTTACGAGGTTTTAATTGGACCTTTAAGGTTTCAGTGGTTACAATGACAGACTGTCAAACACATTCTTAGATTCCTGTGTCTTGCAATGTCATTAATACTGAGAATCTCATGTTTTGTCCCAGTAGCATTTTTCTCTATTTTTCACTTTTTATATCACAGCAGCACCCAGAAGTCCCCCTCAGAGATCAGGGCTCTGGTGTTTCAGGTGCTGCATAAACAAAGAACTAAACCAGACTTTCAAGGTCTCAAAGCACTTTACATTTTACGGGGAGATATGTCACTACAATAAGTACAGCTTACGTTGTATCATCTTCCCTGCTCTCCTACAGCGGTTTCGACCCCTATGCAGGTTTTCTGCTTTTCGGAGCTGCAGAGATCCCAGTGCTCCCTGTGAACATCACTTCTCTTCCTATGTGCCACTGCTTAATTTTTCTTTTCCCAAACCTGCTTTGGTAAAAAATGCAGTACCACTGGACTATATTTGGAATAAGATGCATCCCAGGCAGGGACTTGTCCAGCCAAAAAATACGTTGTCTCCCAAAGCCCATTGCAGATTGGTCACAGAGTTTAAACCGCTATTTATTTCAGAAGAAAGAGCTTGATTCTTAACTTGAATGAATCAGCAAAGCTCAGTGAATCTGCACTGAGCAACCCTAAACAGAGGTGGCTCAAGTCACAGTAATATGCACTAAGTAAAACCATTTCATCACAGAAAACCAGACAAAAACTGCAAGCACAGCTGAATACCTAGGACTGGACAGAAAAGGGCTCTCTTGCTCCTGAAAAGTCTTCCCTTCCTCTATCTACACGGCTTATCAAAAGTCAAATTAATTTGTCAAAAATACACAAAGAAGTATACGGTTGATCATCCCAACAAAAAACACATTAAAGCATGAACTTGCTCATAAGAGTCCCAACCCACCCAAACACTCACAATCTCTTCAGTACAAGAGGAATCATACTCTCGTTAGTCACACTACTCAGGTTACTGTAGTTAGGCATGTACTTAATTACTCAGTTGGATCAGGCAAGGAAAAGTATTAGCTGGGACAAATTTTGTCTCCAACAAAATCAAGTAATGAAGATCCTATTAGCATCCATGAAGGAAAAAGATACTCTCCTATTTTTAACAGGCAAACAACTACACAGAAGTATCAATTCAGACTCAACAGATCTAGTTCAGGGCTGTTGCTAAGGGAGTAACTTAGGCTAGAAGAGAAATAATAATTTTTACTACTCCATAGCAACTCTGTTTTTTCCTAAAAATTACATGTTTAAGTTCTGCAAATTCTACAGCCAACATCAAATTCAAAATGATCACATTAACAGAAGGAAGAGTGAAAGTGCAAGAAGGGAAATTCTCGTCCCTTCCTTCCATCAACAAATACACATTACTGATGTCAGGCTGAGACGTATGCATACAGGGTTAAGTGACCAGTAAATTTTCTTTTATTTATTTTTTAATTGGAAGCTAACAGGGTAGCAAGGCCATCTGTATCATGTTTACAACACCATGTACTGGTTGCAATTAGAAGTTGTGGATTTGATCATTAGTTCACTGGTTTAAACACAAAAGCATTGGCTGAAATACAGTCATGCTGGGTTTTATAACAGCAATTGCAGCCCGCATTATTTTAATTCATGTTAGTACTATGAAGACTGGGGGGAAAACTGCTTGGCAGACAAACCCATCTTTTAAATTCTGTGGTGCAAACATCTGACACGCTGGCTCCTTGCCCCTTAATCAAAGTATACCCAGAAAGTATATCTGGACCAGTTTCCCAACTGGGCAATACAGCATATTCTGGGCTACAGCCCCAAAAGGCCCCTTCTACTGGTTCTCCTCCCTTGCTTGAAGAATCTCAAAAAGCATCAAGCCAGACAGTGAGAATGAGAACGACCTATAAATCAGCAGCCCTGTGGACTTGACATGCACCTCAAGGGCAAGACACCAATTCTAGTGAATGATCCAGAAAACATAATGTTCTCTTTTCAAAATGAAAACCCAGTCCCAAAATATAGTGATTAAGACCATTCCTGGAAGCTGCAGATACAGGCTCACGTCCCTCTGGAGAAAAGGGACTAGAACTCAGCTTTCCTGCAGCGTGAGTTAGAGTTCCCTTTATTAGACTCACTATTTTTCAATTCTATAAATCTAATTGTGAGTATTTGACACAACAGCGATGAATTCACAACAAAGAAAATATTATCAATTATAAGACAAATTAAAGATGAAATTAACTGGGAGCAGTAACAACTGCATTTTCTAGCAAAATTACAGTTCTGAAAAATAAGCTATAATTATAAAATACTAATGCACAGCCACCTTGATCAACTGTGTGTCTCCTCAAATGTTCATAACCAATAACTGCAATTGCAGCAGGATCTTCACCTGGAAGACACGAATCTTCACAGTATCTCCCTGCAAGATGACGGGTTATCTTTCACCGTACTGCAACATGTTCAAACTGTGCAGACTGTCCTCAGCCCAAGAACACCCCTCCCTTTTCACACATCTCTTTAAATCCAAAATTGGTATTTTAAAGTACTGTAGCTTTGCTGCATAACCTTCTCGCTCGAGTCACTGCCTAAGGCACAGTTACTGTGAATTATTATGTAGAAAAATATTACCCAGCATAAGGCAGCAAAAGTACATTAGAAAGAATATCAGTATCTATATACCTAGAGCCTGACCCACTAGAGAAACAGTCCAGTGTAACTGGATGAGAATGAGCAAATTTACAATAGCATAAAGCTGGAATAACAGTGGTTGAAAGGAACAAAATAGGAATCGGCCTCAAACTGATTAGGGGCCATGAGGGAACATGTGGCCTCAATCACCACGACGCTGGGTTTTGAGAACAAAAGCTACTTCTCCCTTTCATAGGGACACTTCTTGAATTACATACTCCTTTGAGGCAGGAGACGTGCAAGGCCGTGATACGCAGATAACCACTCGCCTAGGCAAAAGACTTCCTTCTGCTCTACGCTACTTCAATTACCTCAAGCAGGATTTTACAAATAAAAAGCACTACTTCCTAGCCCCTCTTTTCAGTATATTCCACCCGTCACGATATATTCCAGGGACCACAAACCACATGTCAAATATGCCCTCTGACTTCAGTTCAAATAGCATATGGCCAAGGGCTTCCGAGTTATTATTTGATAATACTGAAAGGTATTATAGTGTGTGGTCCATCAAAGGCATCTGAACAGTTCATTCACCCTACAGCGAAGGAAGGTTTTCCCATGCTGGTATATTTTACCCTGCCTGTAATTTGAAAAGGATGATTTTTAGAGCTGGTTACAATTTAAGCCTTCAAACTTTGAGCAGTTTTTGGACTATAGTGTCAAGGTTCATTAGACAGGGAAAAATGAGAAAAATTCCATTAAAATTTAGGAAGTTTTAGACAACTGCATTTGTTTTACTTCACATTCTGAGGGCATCAGCATCTTTGTACGAGCAGTATTACACAGAGTAAATGCAGCATAATGAACTCCAGTTCAGAAGGGCAGCACAATTTTACAGAGTTGAAATCATCGTGATGTCTTCTCACACATCAGAAATTTACATTTTAGCCTAATGTGCAAAACCATTATGTAAATGTCCTTTCCCCCTCCCATCCTTAAAAACTTTCAAACCATCCAGCAGATCTCAAAGACCTTTGAGAGAGCAGAAGAGATTTCTAAGATACTAAACTTTTATGAACTGTGTGAAAACAGGTATGTGGGTAGACAAGAAAAAAGTGATTAGTGCTTCCAACAAGGGGAAGATTGCAAAATCGGCTTGCACTTAATGAGACATCGCCAACTATTTTCCACTCTGGAAATGAGAAGTATGATGCACTTCTCGGTGGTGAGATATTTAATTACAGTTTTGACCTTATAGTCACTAAAAAAATCCAACACGGAAAACCAGAGTTGATATATTTTACTACTCCTTGTTTGGAAAACAAGGAAACAAGAAAACTTTCTGGTTCAAACAGTTGAAACGTGATGGTTGACCTGCAGGTGAAAGCAAGTGTGCAGACAAAGAGAAGACAATAGCAGCATTTTAATTAAAAAAAAAAAAAAAAAAAAAGAGCACCTGCTAAGTTTGGTCAGATTCCACCCCAACCTGCAAGTATAAATAGATGGGGTGCCTCAGGTAAAAGATATCTGGCAGCATGGAAAGATCTCTTCCCACTAGTAATGAGTAGATGGATCATATTATCTTGGTAAACTAAATATGATTTTTAGTCACAATGTCAGTTGTATTTCATAGGGTTTTTTCCTTCCATTTCTGAGCACATCATGCTGGGTTCAAGGTGAAATCATTTGGCATGTTGCTAGGACCGAACTGTAGAAAATTATGGATTTAAAAAACTCCACCCAAAACAGTAGTAAATGACCAAATGCCACCGCTGTCACACGTTTCATTTGGGTCATTGCTGCAGCCTCAAATTTATCATTCGTGTTGGGCAAAGACATCCTGATGCAATTAATTCCTTTTAAATAACTGTAAAGACAAGTAAGGTTCAAGAGGTTGAGTGCAGAGTTTCACCTCGTCGCCTGTGCAGGAGTCCGGGAAGGCTGCACAAAGCAGTCATTCAGAGAACAGGAGGGCTCTCATCGACAGGAACACTTTCCAAAACATTCTGAACTGGAATTTTGGTGGAAGGTGTTACAGTGCTCCAAATATTTGTTTCTTTGTTTCCATGGGAACAACAGCACAGTGGTTTAATAATAAAACAACATCGATCCTCTGAGTTTGAGAGAGTTCCTTGATTTTTGTTTTGAGTTACAGATTTATTTTTCCATGGGTTTTCCCCCTCCCCAACAACCAACAAGTTGCACAGTTTAATGCCCTTTCAGTACTTTGGAGGGGGGATCCAAACCAGTAAAAACAAGTCTTGCTAAACTTGTATTATCTTGCTGCACATTGTAAGCCAAGCACTGCATTAAACACATTCTAAGAAGTCCATATTTTGTAGACTTAGGTTATTCCGTACCAGGTCCTTAGCACGTGCAATTCTTCAATCACTCTCTCTCTGTATCATGGAGACTTGGCCTAACATCATTGGAGGGAAGGGAGTCCAGAAGTTAGGGTGCAAAATGTTGTCAGCGCTTGAACTTCTAATCCTAGTTGCAAAAAGAAGGGAGGAAGTAAAAAGGTGGTTACTCTCACAGCTTTATTTTAAAATTTTATTCTGCCCAATTCAGACCTCCTCTCTAGCCCATAGGAAGAGGAAAACTCTTCCAGAGGGTGATTCAGAGCCGAAGCCTACTTGAAAAGTTTCTGCAGCTTAAAGTCATCTGCTCATTAACTACACAGCGAACCCAGAGACAGTGTCCTCTCATGTTATGCACCTAAATTAATGTTTGAAGTTGGGCTGCATTTACATTCCCCAGGGATTTTGTGTAATTTTGCTCAAGTTACTGTACTGAAAGTAGCAGGTTAATTGTGTAAAACCTGGAAGTGTGACACTCCTTTCATCGGTGGTTTTGAGACTGAAGAAACTTTCTCCTAATGTGACAGAAATGTATGCTCAAACCTTACTCCCAAACCCGATGTACATATCTGAACGTGTACAATTCTTATTAAAATATCTGATGCTCCTGGGTCATCAGCTGGAAGTGGAGATTCTCAAAATACCCAAAGGATGCTCTTGGCTCTCAATGCAATGCAGATGTTTAGGTACATCTATGTCTTTCCTTCTCCTAAGCATTAGTACCACTAACACTATTTTTAAAAAAATGGAAACTGTGGCCTAGGGAGCTGCTCTGCTAGAAGTGAATCTTGTATGATAAGACCATGGCAGAGTATAAGGAGAATCTCAGCACTAGTAAATACTAACCATGCCACTGGAAAATAAATAGAGACTGACAAATTATTGTTGACGTAATCCCTGGGAGAGTGTCTAGACTAAGGGAGTCAAACCTACTGTCCGTAGGCTGAAGCTGGCTCCCTGGAGTCTTTCCACCAGCCTACAGTTTCTTGTGCAATATCCACTGCAATTCAGCCGACAGGCACCTGCTTGCTCGTCGTCCGAGAAGGCCACAGAGTGTAGACACAGAGACGGGGAATGAATTCTGCTCCCCCCGACAGCTGTCTTGTCTTTCACTTCTGCTCCTCCAGCTCTGAAGCAATGCAGGAATCCCCCTAACATCTACTATCTCTCCATCTCTCCATCAGGCACAGCGTCTCCAAATCTGGAGAGCATCTGATTCTCTCAGCCTCACTTTGTGTTCACAGGTCTGAAAGCGGTTACTTTTCCACAAGCAGTGCCTCCCTTTTGTCTGCTGCCAAGGGAAAAGAGAGTCGAGATGCAAAGGAAAGATTTCTTTTTTCAAGCGGAGATGAAGAGCAGGGTACTGGAAGAAACCCAAGCAAGAGCCAGAAATTGCTGACAGGGAGAGGAAGGCCCAGAACAATCCGAAGTTGGAGGAAAAGCCGCGACAGAGATTCCTTGAGGAAGCAGCCGCTGAGGAGTGAGAAGTAAAATAGGAGACACAGAAATATTTATTCACAGTATATTCTTATTCAGGCAAAAAGAAAGTCTTTTTTTTTACTTCAAATGAAATCTGTAACATTAAAAAATAAATAAATCTCTCAGCAGCATGACAGGAGTGCAAAATGTGTCTCTTCACTCATCACCCACAGACTTGAACTGAAATAGTAATTTGGCCCTTGCCAAGGTGTACAACCACTTAAATAGCAGTGCTGTAAATCAAAAGGTCCCCACAGTCTCCACACAAGCAAGAGCGTGAAGGTCACTAAGCATGATGCAACAGTCAGGCATGAAATATCTCTAACCAGACCTGGTACTTGTACCTTACCATCACTACTGAGGGGAAAAAAAAAAAAAACTCTATGCTCCACCTGTGCTCCTACAGATCTGTCAGGATGGGGTGAGATCAGGCAAGCAGAAGCTAACAAATTGGCTCAGTGCACAGTCAGGTAGACAATACAGTACAGCTGCCCAGCTAAAACATAAGAAAACCAGCTTCCCCAAGCAGGGTGGAAATGATAACTTCCCTGAGATTTGGCAGATCAAATACTTGTGGGCAGTTTTGACATTTCCCTAACATTTAAATCTCTCATCAGGCAGGTGACTTCATTCTTTATACCAAATAAACAATCCAATGCTTGCTCACAGTAAGGAGGCTCTTGTAGCTATCTCCATGCCATCACACCACCAACATCAAAGACCAAGAACACCCCCTTCCCAGTAACGAAAACACCCCAGTACCTGTGGTATTTCAAGGCTTGATCCACCTCCCATTTTGTGAGAGGTGGCACAACGTGAACACCAACTGATGCGTGAGCTGCTCGAGACAGTGATTCCCAGCAGAACCTGCTTTGCTCTCGGCGACTGCACGTGGCCTCGATGGCCAGCTGTGCACACCACTACCGTGGGATGAACGCCCTTGCTGTTTTCCAGGCAAGCGACTATTGCTGCCAGTTTGATTCAATTACAGATGCGTTGACAGACTTCAGCAAATTATCAAAACGAGCGGAGCAATTAAAACTATCAAACACAAGAAATCATTACTCGTCCTTCGGCTCAGGAGGGAAGAGGCTCCGCAGCTACTTTGAGTCTTGGGAGAAAAGCCCTTGACTACTTGGGGAGAGAATCCAAATAAATCCTTTCTCCTTGGGGAACTTCACTCTTGCTCTCAGCCCGCCTTTCAGATCAGTCTCTATTTAAGCTCTTTCACTGGACTTTTGGCTGAAGCCCACCACCTATGCGTTCTTTTCCCAACAGAGAAGCAGCAGCTGCTTTCCCAAGGCCTGAGAAGACCCGCCTGACACGTTGTACTCAGGGCAGAATAGACAGCGTGCAACACCGGCAGGGAACCCTCCTGACTCTCGGTGACGTTACAACCGATCTACACAAACAGACCTAATCTGCTTTTCTTCCAGCCAAACAGTACTTTTATTTTTTTAGGTGCTTCCACCATCTCTGTGTTACCAATGACTAAGACCAAAGAGAAAAATAGAGAGGAGGAAAACAAAAAAAAGCCCACAACAAAAAGAGAAAACCCTCAGTCAAAAAACCATTCCCTATGCCAGCAGTATTAGTTAAGAAGTCTGATTACTGCAAGGCAGTCTAAAGCCCTGCTTAACTAGGAAAACAAAATCAAAACCAAACCAAACAACAATATATGAATTAACTCCTCCCCAACTTTTATTGGGTGCTGTAACCTATTTGCAGAGGGAAACATCTCCCCTGGCCCCACGAAGGACTAACCACGCTCTTAGGCACAGACAGAAGACCCAGGACTGCCAAGGTAAAGGTGCTTTTTCTTTTTTTAAATAGACGGCACTCAATGAGGAAATTCAGACCCTTTGAATCATTCTGAGATTTTGTCTCCTGTTTACCTACATCTCAAACAGCTCCAAAAAGGTCTCAAATTCTCCTAATTCCAAGTAGACATGGTGAGGCTCCAACTTTTTGCTTTGAGATCTGCAGATGAAAGGCAACATTCAAGTGCCAAATACCACAGGTTTCTAGTGGTCTCCAATATCCTGAAAATATGTTATTTTTAGTATGTGCCTGGCAGAGAAAGGAAGTGTTAAATCTTGGACCAATATCAAATCTGACTGAAAATTAGCAGCTAGGAACATCCTCTTTGATTATTTATTCCACTCTCCCATATCCGAATAGCCCCAGAGGGGTAGTAGCGATGACAATCACTAGGAAAACACCTGATGATAGCAGGTTAGTACAGAGCATTTGCCTGGCTCTCCCCATGAAAACATCCCAGAGTTTGTTTCTTCATTTTTGAAGAGCAGACTCCTGGGGGAAGAGGGACGGTCTGTCGGAAAAGGGCCCCTAGTGCTTCGCTGCAACTCCTCCACTGCAACACTTGTAAAAGAACAGGAGACAGAAGAAAACCCCAGCTAATCCACTTCCAGATGCGTTTATTATTTTCTCAGATGTCTTTATGGTGAGAGAACAGCCTGCAGAGCACCGAGTCACGTTGCTTGTATTTACAAACACAGCACAAGAAGCGCATTACAATTTGTCAGTGCTTGTAGAGGCTTCAAGGCTTTTCATCTCCGTATCTGCTAGCTTCTCTCTAAACTAAGAAACTTGATCTGCTGCAGTTTTAACAGCATTTTGATCTCAGTTACATTTGGCATGGTGCTGGGCCAGCCCGATTTAAATCACTGGCGTGTCTACAAGCACCAGTCAGCATAAAATCGGAATTCACGCCACTTGCCCGCAGGGTGGACACGGCCTAAGAGAGGGATGGTCAAGCAGGACACAGCTCTAGCATCATATTTCTTCCTCATTTATTCAATACCAAATCAAAATTCGGATGTGAAGACCGCTCTTGCAGCACCTGGGCTACACCCATGCTGTCAGACAGTAGCCGAGTCAATGGCCGTGAGCTCTTCAGCAGCATCCTCAATAACCAGCACATCTGCACCCCAGGACCGTCTCACTCACCCGATTCCTGCCCGTTGTGTGCAAACCTCTCCTGCCTGCAGTGCCACACCGAAGTCTCTCTCTGCCCTGCTCCCTGCCCGTTACGGGCAGCAGGCAAGCTTGGTCTGTGAGACATCAACCAGCTGCACCTGCACAGGGAGTCGCAGAGCAGGAGGGGTTCCGTCCTGCTGCACCACAGCTAGCAGAGGCATGTTTGCCCACGAGGTGCAGAATATATCGATGACATCCTTTAAAAATGTTGTTTTCTTAGTGGCAGTCAGTGCAAAGCTATTGGGAACTTTTTCCCTCGGCAAGCAATGAGGCTTGGCTGCCATCTCCTCTCACCTCCTGAACCAGCCAGGCTTATCATCACCATCAACCCGCTCCTAGCAGCAGAGTTTTGGGTTTTGATTCCGATTTTGGCTGCCTTGCTGGAGCAGAAATGAAGATTTAGCTTCTCTGATGAACTACAAAGCACCATTCAAACACTGCTCCTCACCCCCCCAGCTCCTGGTGTGACCCCAGAGCACATTACGAGGTCTCAAAAGGGCAGAGGCACCAGGGCAGGGCATTTCCTCCAGTCAAGGACAACACAGACAACTGTCCCACATGCACTGCACCAAAGGCAGCACGCCAAGAGCTACCAAGGCAAGGGGAAGCCTGCAGTGCTCCTAACTAATAAGGTCATCGCAAACGACATCAACTCCTTTAGGTCAGAATGAATGACAACCAGAGCACGCCACAGAAGGCTGCACGGAGAATTCACAGATGGACAGGCATTCTCAATTAAACTGTCCTCCCCTCCCACTCTCCTCTCAATTACTGCTCTAAAACCCCTCAATTATCTAAACTCAATTAGTCTTAGAATATTTGAAGCTTCCTGTTCAGACTAATTTCTCTCTCTTTCCTCATCTGGAGTGCTTGACTTGCATTAAAGAACACTTAGTGCCTGTGGTAAGGAGAACTTTACAAAGGCAGGTCAGGACTGCAGGGTATTCATGATCTCCCCTCTATCCTTCCAGTGCCTGAGAACACCATGCACTCAGCCTGGGCATATATCTATCCAGATGAAATTTCAGCATCTCTGACATGCTTTTTTTTTTTTTTTTATACCTTAAGCCAAACATTTTCATTGCTAGTAGCAACTATCATCCACTGCAGCTATTTTCACTCCTAAAGATTTCCGTATGTACTTTCCAAAATTATTTGCAAAGCAGTAATTTTCTATTATTGCTATTATTATTCCTGGGAACAAAAAACATGGTGTTAATTCCAACAAAAAAGAACATTGGTGGCAAAGCAGATAGTAAGACAAGACAATACAAGGAAGCAGTTAAAAGATTCCCTTTCATTTTAGTGATGTGACTTCTTTGTCCAGACTGAACCTGCACATTTTCATTCAAAGGGCAGCAATAAAATTCCTGAATTTGGAAGCTCTTGGCATTTTATCCTCTGCAATGATGGAGACCAATGTCAAGACTTCCCTCACCGTATTTCCTTCACTTTCTATCAGAATCTTGTAAGAAACCTTGATTATAAGATTTTGCGCCCCTCCTGAAGTGCGAGTATCTCACTCTCCCTCCAAAATATATGTGAAAATAGCATCCCCACAGCATAAGGGCCCCAACCAGCAGGGTTATTGGTAGACTCACACCTTCAGAATTGTCTAGAAACTACTTGCTCATTTATGCAGGGAGCCAGATAAAAGGTAGTTTCTGTCCCTCCAGACAAAGTTTAGAGGAAAAAAAAATACTTTTTAGCTGCAAGGACATGTGCACATGGACCTTTCAGCTTCATTATCTTGATTCAATCAGATTTTTAGATGCACCTGTGCAAAATATGTACTCTGAGTTGAAAATTAGCTACTTAGTTTAGCTTGAACCTATTCCAAAAAAGCTTAAACTAACCATAAAATGGTTAGCTTGCTTAACAGGTTGCACTAAATTAATATCACATCTGTACTTAAGGCAGTTCACTGATGCCTCATGCAGGCAAACTCTCACGGACAGGAAACTGAAGCATAGACAGATTAAATGCATTGCTCAAGATTAAATAAGAAATCTCTGGGCAAGCCAGAACTGAACCTAGTCTGAGTCCCGATTCAGCACATTAACCACAAGGCTGTCTCCATTAGTGTACTTGCTGCCCAGGGTTGCTGTGTGGGACTGAATGCAAACTGCTTCGCGGCAAGCTCTATCAGAGAACCAGACATCTCCTCTGACTACGGTGCAGGTGCAGGATTACACTTTTCCTGTTTAAGAGGAAACCTCTCTGTCCAACTCTCCACAAAGATAGAACTGTTCTGGTCCGGAACTGGCTGGAAAACAAGAATTCCATTTTGCAACCACTTTTGAGGTTTTAGTATTTAGTTCAATTCTTGCACTGGGATAATACCAAAATTGAAAAGTGGACTTTTTTTTTCCACAAAAGCCAAAGAGGAAAGTCAGGTAAAAAGAACAAACAAAAAAAAGCAGAGATGCAAACCTTTCTCTCCCACATCCCTTAAAAGTGCTTTGATTGAGAATACCACCCATCCCCTGTACTCTCCTAACTTTGTAACCTGCAGTCTCTTCCACCCAGAAGTTTTATCTCTGAGTGAAGAAGGTTCCCAAGAGACCAGGTTCTTTGAAACTAATACTGCTCTAGGTGACCCTGCTTCGGCAGGGGGGTTGGACTAGATGACCCACAGAGGTCCCTTCCAACCCCTACCATTCTGTGATTCTGTAATACATTTCTACCTACAGTTCTATTATTAGCATG
>Ga0181612_128653_pt1 | contig 21915 bp, 11 predicted proteins | sample HoacroProtozoa21_FD_119630 | JGI IMG/M metagenome (GOLD analysis project Ga0181612, IMG submission 119630) | Hoatzin crop microbial communities from Cojedes, Venezuel. Combined Assembly of Gp0051906, Gp0051904, Gp0051908
GAACTTCTTCACCCTGAGGGTGACGGAGCACTGGAACAGGCTGCCCAGAGGGGTTGTGGATTCCTCTATGGAAATATTCAAAACCTGCCTGGATGAGGTCCTGTGCAACGTGCTCTAGGTGACCCTGCTTCGGCAGGGGGATTGGACTAGATGACCCACGGAGGTCCCTTCCAACCCCTACCATTCTATGATTCTGTGATTCTGTGAATGTACTGCCTCTGATAACATCACTGACAGCTGTGTGGGGTCCCTTCAAATCTCTACAAAGGATTGACACACACTGAAGGCTCACTGCAATTGAAAGTCATTGATAGGTGAGCTGATGGGTGGGTTATGCCTTACAATTGTGTACAATATGTGGCTTAAGGAAGGAATGTGCATTGTATGGGATTAAACTTTCAAGAACATCAGACTTTAAATGAAGTTCCCTGGCAGTGCGCATTGTTATATGGAGACTGAATTAGGCAGTAAAATATCACTTCTTGTTGACCAGTTCTGAATACCAGAGACTCTATATGTCCTGCTCCTGGATTCAGGATTCATACTCTTGTATGTCATGCTCCTGGATTCAGCTCTGAACAATGGCTGCAGAGGTGCAGGGGACTTAGTCTGCAGTACACACTGTGGTAGATGCTTTCCATTCCCTACCTCTCACATGGTTCTTTCACTAAGACATTTTGTGGTCTATATATTGACAGAAGAGCTGTCATTTAACTCTTCTTCTGAAGGGCTAAGTACAGACCTTTATTTTGAAATAGACAGCAGTGTTTCATGGCAGAGGACCATATGGTCCACAAAAGCCTATTTCTGTAAGGCTTTAAAAATAATCGGCCACTTTTCTATTGTTCAAATCTAATTAGTGACAGCAGCTTTCCAACCTCTTCCCTTGCAAAAATGTGCCCAGCTATCTGGCAGGCACTCTTTTTACACATGCAGTGCTGACTTTGAATATTTGTTTTGCACTACAACCACTTTTTTAAACAGACAGTCTGTCTGCACAGTGTAATGTTTTTGCTACTAGGGCAGGGACTGTCAGGCTATGACCCCTTGTTCACAAATTAGATACCTTAGATACTATCTTAAACAGCTTGCTGCATCAATCTGTTGCCCTTTTTCTCCTAGAGCTTCTTTACCTCTTGCAGTCTCTTTATTCACTAAGCCAGAGGCCACCTTAGGCAAATCTTTTTCCTTGAGTCATGCTCTCTGAACACAATATTAGCTGTGGTTTCCACCCTACCAATCCTTCTCTAATGAGTAAAGGTAAGGAGCTAAACACCACTTAGCTAATATGCTTTGTGATCTTGTCAAACCTTGTGACAAGATAGTTAACACTGTGTTATTTCACACATATCTATTATATATTACATCTCAAAAATAAAAGTTAAAATAGCTTGAAAAGTCTGTGTTGAATCTCCCAGAAAATTCAGCACGAAGACCAAATGCTATCCTTTCAAGAGTATACTAAATTCTACTTATGCATCCCTAGGTTTCAAAATATGCGTAGTGTCATCCAATAGAGCTTATCACATTGGCAATGAAAAGAGCTGAAATTTTGCCTCTTCTGAAGGTACTACAGGCAGGCTTGTTAGGTGTAAAACCATATAGCCTTGGTAAGACTGCCTGCTAATAATTCCTAGGAATCAGAGAATGAGAACATATCAGTAAAATTTTTTTTGGTTTTAACTTATTTAAATTCACTGTATTATACAAAAGAGATTTGAATGCCTTCATGGCATTAATTAAAAAGGTTAGTAACTTCACAGAGACTGAACTTCAGAAAGCTCACTGCTTTGAAAGATTCTATCAGTGTAAAAATAAATTCTTTATACTTAAAATCGAGAACATCATAAAATCCATAAGGATATTGCCTTGCCTAAGGCAATTGTTAGTAGCAATCTTTTGTTGATTTTGTTGGTGCGGTGCCAGTGTTTCACTTGGGTGCGCCGTGATAGGGAGTGGGAAGGAAATTATTTGTTTTATGCCAGAGGAAGTTTTGAGATTTTTTTTTCCTTGTGCAGAGCAGGGAAAGAAAGCTGATTTCCTGACAGTTTTCAAGGACTGGTAATCTGAAAATTATGGATCATTTATTATTCAAACACCTTTTTAAAGGAAATTAGTAGGAATTATTGAACAGAAGTACTGCAAACTGGAAAAACTGCCAAAGTTCACATTTTAAATTTTTGTGTTCTAAAAGCTGTGCAAGGGGAATCACCTACGGAAAAAGGCAATTTATCAAAATTTCCCAATCAAAATCCAGGCTTAAATAATTTTTCACAGAATCACAGAATGGTTGAGGTTGGAGGGGACCTCTGGAGGTCGTCTGATTCAACCACCCCACTCAAGGGGGGCAACCTAGAGCATGTTTCCCAGGTCCATGCCCAGGCAGCTTTTGAACACCTCCAATGATGGAGACTTCACAACCTCTCTGGGAAACCTGTGCCAGTGCTTGGTCACCCTCACAGTAAAAAAAAATGTTCCCTGGTGTTCAGACAGCCTCCTCTTCTTCTGCTTGTGCCCACTGCCTCTGGTGCTGTCACCTGGCACCACTGAAAAGAGCCTGGCTCCATCCCCTTTGCACTCTCCCTTCAGATGTTTGTACACACAATCAGTGAGATCCCTCCTGAGCCTTCTCCTCTCCAGCTGAGCAGTCCCAGATACTCCAGTCCTTCATCATCTTAGTAGTGGACTTGCTGGACTCTATCCATTATTTGCATAATGAAAATTGAGAGACATGTGGAGGCTATTTCTGAAGCCTGACAGTAGCCTTTAATATGTTTCTGTATACATAAGATATATTGTGTAAATACATACTTGAAGTTTATATGCTAACTTAACACTCTTGTGTAAATATGAAAAAAGAACAAATTCTTGTTCTCCATTTTTGGCCTTCACAATGACATATGAAAACTGCTTACAAAACATATCTCTTAGTTAACACTGCAAACAGATAACTTGGTTCTTCTTTTTGTCAGTAAATGTGCTTTGTAGTTGTATACGATACTAGTAATTCCAAACTCCTCCATGTAACAGTTCAACAGATTTAGTATATCTGTCACAAAAATACCTCTTTCAGTGCTGTGCTGCACAACCCCACTCCCAAGAAGTTGAGATGCTTAAAGGTCAGTGTGCTTTCCCCATAGGGAAAGCAAGACTATTTCTTGCCTACACCTTCCTAACAGTTCACCTTCTTCCACTCCTCCTTGCTAATGCACTTTGTTCTGCTGTTTCCCAGTCCCTTGCCTGTATTGCTCTTCTGCAGGATTTCAGCAGCTGAGTTAAGGAGATCAGTCAGCAAGAGGCTCCTGAGATCACAGAGGAAATCCAAATGTTGACCTTATGCCCCACAAAATAGATATATCATCGCTCTCTAAGGACATACAGGCCTTTCTTTGTCTGTTGGTGATACAGAGGGTTTTATAATCAACACTGACTAGCAGGGGAACCCGTTTGTCTCGTCAAATAGAGATATGTCTGTTCTCACGAATTCAATCTGATATTTCCTTCTATCTTTCTGTATGGAAACAGATCTCAACAGCTGATCAAACCTGCGAGAATGAAAACAACCAAAGAGCTTCCAACCTGGTATCACAGCTGCTGTGGTTGCAAGCACTATACTGAAAGCAGTTCATTCCTTTCTTATTCTAGAATTAAATAATTTGTTTTTAATGTGGATATGGCCATATCCAATCATTTGGTCTCACGACAAAGCGGCAATGCCTTGCTTCTAACTAACCTTAGCCTCTGTTGCACCCATGGACTTCAGTTTATGGAACATCCAACAGTCTGTCTCTTCAACAAGGAACACGACCCAGCATCATTGCACCCCAGCCTGTATTCTGCACAGGCTTCTACTATCAGTTGCTCATTCCTCTTCTGGGTCCTATACTCTGCTCTGTAAGCCATAGACTGCCTGCGACCATGAACTTCCAGACAGCTAAAACCAAAAGTAAGAGTCTTGCTGACTTTCGATGTGCAAGATCTTGTCTGGAGATTGGGAAGAGCCAACTGTAGAGAGAAAAGTAATTCTGTCAATCACAGCATTATTTTTTTACCTAAATATAGGCATGGGAGGTGACTCTAAATACACTCATGTGTGGTTTGAATATGTTTGCAGAGGACTGGGAAACATGACACAGGGCTTTGTCCGAGCCAAACCTTCTGGCGAGACAGCTAGTGGCTGGCTGGGGCTTCCAAACAGCAAATAAAGTCTCAGACACATTTATGCAGTTGAATCCTCCCCTCAGAAGCAAAGAGGAACAAGAATAGGAAAAAACCTCAGCCCTGGTGTGCTAAGTAGCAGCAGCATATCATTCCAGAGGACAGCAGAGGATGGCTGCATCTGACCTGCTGGCATGAGAAAAGGCTGCGGTGTTGCACCTTCCCTGACCTTTCTCATTTCTAACAGGGCAATAAAGTCTAATGTTCACTTTGATCGTAAGTCAACTAATAAGCCTCACTGACGCAGAAATAACGGTAGTGGGAAAAAAGTGCTGGTTTAGGTCTATCAGTCATTTTTAATAGGATTTGTCACACAAATACTCACCAGTGAGAACAGGGACTGGATTATACGTTCCTGCATTTGTTCTTATGCCCAGGTACTGACATGACTGTGCAAAAATGATCACATTGGAAATAGCTTCTGGTGTGGGTTTCAGCAACATAAGCTCAATTTTTTTCTCATCAAAGAGAGACGCATGGAGATGGCAAAACTCCTAGACTCTAAGAAAAGCCATAACAGACCCCTGGACTTTGCTACAAGAATCAAACAAAGTGAGAACAGGGAGGCGAGGGGGATCAGTTGGTGTCTGAGCAGAAGTCACTCTGGAAATCACCACACGTGCTGAGAAATGTTAAAGCTATCACGGGCGGGACTGCATGAAAGATGATTAGGTTTTTATATAATTACAGATTTTTGCATAAATTTCCTATGTATTTGTTTAACTTTTGGTTTACACAGTGTTCGTATTTCAACACCTAGATGAGCAAGGGTGATTTTTTTTAAGTCCGCAAGCTTACTAACTTGACAGTCAACCCAAAAGGAAAAAAGTAGACTTCCAAACCTTCTTTAATAAACAACATGAATTTTTGTTTGCATTTTTTTCTTTTTATGTGTTTGCTGAATAAGAGATGGATTCTGAGAATGTTGACAGTTCTTCTTCCAGAAAGAAGCTTTTATGTTTGATTCTCTTTTAATGTCATTTGATTCTCTGTTATGTTTTTAACAATGCAAAAGGAACCACTAATTCATCCATTATTTATTTTCTTTTTTGCTTTGCTGTATTTTGTTTTGTTCTTTTCCGTCTCTGTATTTTAACACACTTTTGCCAGGTGTTTCGATTTTTGTTTCTCATATGTCTTTGACACCGTAGTGAATGAGGTCCTTATTAATATTTAAACTTCCTTTTTTGTTTGTTTGTTTTATGTAATACTCAAAAGTCTTAGTGTATGTAATAATACCATACATTCTCCGTAATGAATAAAGTCTTGCTGAAGTGACTTGGGAGCTTGGGACCATACCTCACAAATGTCTCATTTCAAGGAGCTGTACTCATTGAGACAAATGTGTCATTTCAAGGAGCGCTACTTATTGTAGTCTTCCTGTCAGTTCCCTTGCACATGTGTTTCCTCTTTCTGGCATATATTGATCTAAATAACTTACATTAGAAATGCCTGATCATGGAATAGAGGTTGCATAGAGAATAATTGTTATTAAAGAAACAGCATTTTCAGTTATCTGAAGTATGTTCTATGCCTTTCAGACAGGACGTTTGTTATAAACTCTTTCCTCCATTTAAATATTTGCAAGCAGAGGATCATGCTTGCAGTTCTTATCCCAGGAAGCATAACAAATATTTCTAGCACTTCCTCCTGAATTTTCTCATGCTCCTCCAAAGCTCTAGCCATATCCTAGCATTATGAACAAGACAAAACCAAACCCAACCCCCCCAAATTATGCTAAGAAGCAGGAAAAATATGTTTGTATGTATTCAAATCAGTCTTTGGTTTGAAGAGGTGTGATCTCTATCTTTTGACATAATCCTATTCTGAGTCTGGCTGTAACATAGCAAAGTGTTTAACATCTAAGTTCCATTTTCAAACAGTAGTTAGAAACTTCATTTTCATCAGAGAATTAGAAGCCAAAGCTATGAAGTTGTGTGTAAGAAAGATATTTTTTAATATACCTTGATAACAAGTTATATCAACAGGTTTTTAATTTTCAAATACAAGTCAGTACCTGAATAGTGCAAGATGAAATTGCTGTTGTGATTATTCCCAAAATGAATATTCTGATTTGTAAATTAAGAATTTAGAAAACACTTCATGAAAATGAAACATATTCAGATATGTCTGGTCAGTGCGTCAAATAGCCTTAACTCTACCCTGCAGTTTTGCTATAAAAATGACTTTCCCTTTAAGTATGTATTTACTCCAGTTTTTGACTACAAACACTTGTTGCATGTACGTTATACAACTGGAGCACTGTACATTGAAAAGAAGGCAATCCAGAAAGCAGATCAGGAAAGTGACTATGTGCTGCTTTTAATTAATAAACATAAGCCATCTGCTCAGTGCCCATGAACAGCAACAGGGCAAACAATTTTTTGGAAAGAACTTTATTCCAGCAGTTACTGCAATCTCAGTTCTAGTTTACATGGCACGTATTTTGAAGTATTAAAAGGTTACACTCTCTGAAACACATTTTGAGAAGAATCAATGTTTGCAGTTATGACTGATATAAAACAAGTACTTTAAATGAGCTAATGAGTACTTCTACTTCACTTTTGAGATTTTTTAAAAGTATAAAATATGAGAATCATAGAATCATAGAGGTTGGAAAAGACCTCTATGATCATCAAGTCCAACCATCAACCCACCACTACCATCCCTACTAAATAACTCCTGTGGTGCTACAGGAACATAAATTCAGTGATGTGTGTCTGTCCAGCTGACTAGAGAAATCCATTTACCACGACACTCACACAGAACTCTATGTACACCAGTGAATAACATATATTAAGAAAATGTTTTATCACTGCAAAATATATATACTTGTCTGTTCTTGGTTTTACTAGAATGTTGAGCTCTTTCTGTGACATGACCTAACATGACTAAGAAAACATTTTGGCCATTTTAGTGTTAAATCAGTGCAGAAATGATGCTTTTGAGACTCCAGAAGTGTCTGCCTTCCCCTGAACCCAAGCCCAGGGTCTCTGCTGTACATTGCAAGATTCATCTTGCCTAACTGGAGCTCTGCAATTATAGGGCTTCTGAGGCAGGAAGGCACCTCTGGATATCACTTCATCCAACCCCTTGCTTAGAGCAGGGTCGAGTAGGTTGCTTGGGGCTGTGTCCAGTCAGATTTTGAATATCTCCAAGGATGGAGACTTCACAACCTGCCTGAGCAATCTCCAGTGTTTGACCACATTCACAGTAAAAAAGTATATTTGTATGTTTAAATGAAATTTCCCTTGTTCTAGTTTGTGCTTACTGCCACTTGTCACTACCCCTTATCACTGGACACCACTGAAAAGAGCCTGTCTCCATCTTCTTTGCACCCTCCCTTCTGATATTTCTACACACGGATAAGATCCTCCTTGAGCCTTTACTTCTCCAGGCTGAACAGTCCCAGCTCTCTCGGCGTCTCCTCATGTATAAGATGCTCCAAGCCCTTAATCATCTCTGTGACCCTGTGCTGGACTTGGTCCAGTATGTCCCTGGCTTTCTTCTGCTGGGAAGCTCAGCACCGGACCCAGAACTCCAGATGTTTCTCACCAGGGCTGAGTAGAGAGGAAGGATCATCTCCCTCGATTTGCTGACCATGCTCTGCCTAATGCAGCCCAGGATGCTCTTTGCTTGCTTTGCTGCTGGCCACATTTCTGGCTTGTGTGCAACTTGGTGTTCACCAGGACCCACAGGGCCTTTTCTGCAAAGCTGCTTTCCAGCCGGTGGGCTCCTGCCAGTGCTGGTACAAGGAGTCATTTCGCCCCAGGTGCAGGGATTTGCATTTCCCTTTGTTGAAATCTGCCAGGCTTCTGTCAGCACATTTCTCCATTTTGTTGAGGTCTCTCAGAATGGCAGCAAAAGCATCTGGTGTGTCAACCACGCCTCTCAGTTTTGTGTTGTTTGCAAACTTGCTGAGGGCACACTCTGTCCCATCATCTAGATCAGTAATGCAGATGATAAACAGCGTTGATCCTACTATAGACCCCTGGGGTACACCACTAGAGACTCGCCTCCAGCTGACTTCATGCTGCCAGTTACATCCCTCTGAGCCTGGCAGTTTGGCCATTTTTCAGTCCACCTCTTTGTCCACTTCCCTAGTCCATACTCTATCAGTTTGGAAATGAGGATGTTAAGGAAGTTAGTGTTGAAAGCCTTACTAAACTCAAGATAAACAATATCCAGTGCTCTCCCTTGTCCATTGAGCCAGTCAAGGCTATCAAGTTGGTCAGTCATGATTTTCTCTTCAGAAATCCATGCGGAGTTCTTCCCATCACCTTATTTTCCATAATGTTTGGAAACAGTTACCAGCATTATTTGTTTCATCAGATTCCCATGGACCCATTTGAGCCTGACCAGCTTGTCATTCCCCAGATCCTCCTTCCTGACAGAAAGAGTGACTCTTTCTTTCTTCCAGTCCTAGAGGAACTGCTCCAGTTTGCCCCAACTTATCAAACATAATTGAGAGGGGCCTTGCAATGACATGGCCAGCTCTTCCAGCAGGGTTTCTTCCAGCTGCCTGAAGAAAGCCTTCATCTACAGGCAGTCTGACAATGGTGATGATGTGAAGGTGTGGATTCTGTCTTTGAAGATGAGCTGAGGAACTACTTGGAGCCCCTGTCCAACGTGGAACATCATTCCACCTTCCTTCGAACCCCTATAGTGCAAGTGCAGATGCAGCTCATAGTTGCACATCCTGTTTTATTTTAATCAAGTCACTCTGCTTATTCTTTCAGTAGAGGAATTCTCTGCATTTTTCCCCTGCTCTCTCATGACTTATTACACACCTCACACAGGTACAGCACTTGGAAGGACCTGCTGTTAAGCCCTTCAACAATAACAGTGCTACCCTTCTATTAGAGATGTGATGTCACTTCATCCCTTCTGTTTCTCCAGCTGTTTGTATTTTGTATCTGGGAGATGTACACACAGGCTCTCCCTGGGGGAGGGACAGCACCACCCTGCATGTCATAAAGCTTAGGTAAGATGCTTCTACTGGAAATTAAAATTGCAAACACAATGCCTGAGCCTTAGAGCGAGTAACTGAAGGAGTGGAAGTAAACAGCTCCCAGCAAAATTATATTTCCACAGCAGCCAAGCCAGACACCAATAGCTCTGTTTCACCTTCCTTTCAGGTGGGACCATAAAAAAGTCTCGACAGCATCTGGAAAGACTATTTTCCATAAAAATTAATACATATAAATATTGGCTTTTCAAAAGTGTCTGAACATTAGCAACAGCATCATCAGCTAGCAGTCCTTCACCTAGAGACAAAAAGGAGGCTTTAACCCCAATAACTTTGTAGGTTGTGATTCTTGCCGGTCAGCTGGCAAACCCTTTGGATGTTGTTTGTTTGTCTGAGATACAGATGAACCCCTGAGATACATGAGCCATCAGTTACCAAACGCTATACACTGTCCACATAGCAACCCACACCAGTAAGACACTGTTTCGCATTTAAAAATGAATTCAGGATTGTCAATTAGTCAGTCACGCCTCTGGTAACCTTATTCAACGTTATAGTGCTAATCACTTCTGGAAGGCTTTGACATATTTTATAATTGAACTGCCAGGTTTACATTTTGCTGCAATTCATTCATATCTAAGTGTGACTTGTTAACCACATTAAGTTGGTTTCTTTTGAAGGCTGGTGGGAAGCATGGCGTCCTGATTCCCATGTTTGTATGCGATTACAGTATTCCAGCAGAGTACTGAGAGGGTGAAGGATTTTGCTATCATTTTTTGAGCTAAATAAAAGGTTGAGGATGGCTCATCTGTGGCTGCACTGCTTACTGAATGACTGGTATTCACTTCCTGTTGCCTTTTGCTTTCATAGAAGCATAGAACAGTTTGGGTTGGAAGGACCTCTAAAGGTCATCTATTCCAGGCCTCATGCAGTGAGCAGGGACATCCTCAACTAGATCAGGTTGCTCAGAGCCCTGTCCAACCTGACCTTGAATGTTTCCAGGGATGGGGCATCTAACACCTCTCTGGGCAACCTGTGCCAGTGTTTCACTGCCCGCCTCGTAAAAAATTTATTTCTGCCTCTCTATCACCATATGTGTCTTCCTTCTTGTCTAGAACTCTGGTTTTATCTTTTTGGGATCTCATCCTATTTTATCTACACAACTCTTAATGGAGTGCCATGACTTTCAGTTCTAAGTTATATAGTAAATAAGTATCTTCCCCTTCATTTTCCTTCCTTATTCATTAGCTTAAAGGACTTGGCAGCTACAAGCAAGGGACATCATTCCTAGTGTAGATTACTGAGGAACATTAAGCCTGCTTCAGCAAACCTTCTTTGCATCAGTAACATTGTCATACATATCCCTGTGAAGCATGATCTTCATGTGAAATTGCGTGTCATTGGGATAGGCTTATATCAAAATGCAAAGACAAGTATCCACACTTCTGGCAGCTCTCTGCCATGCCTGACTGGATTTACTTTCTAAAATGAGATTAAGCTGCTTGAATTGAAATCTGTATGTCATGCATGGCGCTGAATGGGGTTACAAAGAGGGTCTCTATGCAGCTGAGACAAAAGAGCTTAATAAGATACTGTTTTCATGGGGCTTTGTGTCCAAACCTCTTAGGTACCTAAAGTAGCAATGTCCGCAAGCTTTGCAGGGGATTAAGAGAGGGGAAAAAATGCAATTCGACTGTGTGACCCTTTAAATACTACCACCAGGCTGGGAGGTATCTGCTCCTCGTGTATTACTCACTACGGTTCCAGCTCTCAGTAGAAACAATCTGTTACTCATTCTTACTGGACACATTTGAAAACAGGCACATTTGGAGCTTCAATGTTTTGAATTTCAAGGAACCAGGTAGCATTAACTGCTTCCTTTTCTCTGTGCAAGGCATGTGAGCTATGAATAAACAGTAACATCTGCACCCACTCTGCAGCTGATTCCTTTCATTTTCATTACATTAAACCAAATTCGTACTGATCTATGAGCTTTAGAAGGGCGGCACTTAGGCTGAATTTGACCCGTTGCACCTTTGTACCATATAGTATTGGACACGCTACTTTCTTCTGTGAGTCTATTTATATTTAAACTCCTGATGCTTAGTAGCTACTTTAGATAAAGATGGTCAGCAGTTCTCCACTACGAGCAGAGTAAGTCTGTTCTTATTCCAGTCCACTGGAGTAAGTGTCCACTTTACGAAGAAAGAAATGACTACTCTTGTTGAGGCATTAGAGCATAAAAGCATAATTAAATCTGAGATAGCTTTTTCTTGAAAAAGGTGAGAAATTTATTGTCCAGAATGAATTCTCAGATTTGATCTTTGGTAGAATAAAATTAATCTGTGAGTCCCAACTGATAAACTCTTGTTCTGCTGGAGAAGACCTCTGTTTATCACTGGTCAGCAGTCTGCCTTTCAAAAGTACAATGACAACAGTGGGACTGATAATACTTTTTAGCCTGTTTAAAACCTATTCACAAAAAGCTACCTAGAGATGGGATTTTTTTCAGCAGAGGTCCCAGACAAGTAGCTGCTTGTTAAAACTATAGTGTTCTTTTTCAGCTTTCAGAACATCTGTCCTGTATTTCATTTGCCACTTTTGCAGGGTGCAAATAACAGCAGGCACACCGACAGAGCTATTAAAAATGTAAGAGCTATTCCAGTAAATCAGTTAGTTTGCAGTAAATCAGTTAGTTTACCGTTACTGAAGTTCCGTATGAAGTGAGTCTCGCTGTTGGCAGAACAGGATTTTGTAATAAATAATACAAAATATTCTCTGTTTTTTAAAAGGGATTTTGTAGAGAGACTTCAACATTAAACATTTTAATGGGATACATGATGATCAATGGAGCTGCCTCCTTGCATCTCAGAACATTGAAAATCCTGGTGTACACAGAATCCTTGGAGGACCGCTGCCTTTTAGAAGATTGTTACTAGCAGCTGACACTCTTCTCTATTTTTGAAAAGGTGAAAATCTGAACTTCTAAAGCTTGTAAGGAGTTCAGGAAAGTGAATCATCTGTCTCTACTGGAGGCTGCAGTAGCATCATCTACCTAGATGGGCAGAGATCCTCTGGAGATTAGAGTGCGCAGACAAAATGATTCTCCACTGGAAAGAGAGACCACTGCAGAGAATTAGACAGGCACACAGGAGAGAGCGTCTCAGAAATAGATGGGCTCTGCCAGACAGATTTCCTGCTTTGCAGAGAAAGACAGAGGCAAAACTGCATTAATGCTTGAGGAAGCTGGACAAGCTAGAAAGAAGACAGACATAAGGTGTTATCCCATGTCCAGCCCACCCCTCCATCGTAGCCTGTTGCCAACAGCATACATATTGATATGCTGAAATCTCATAGATGTGGCTCTGCACTCCTCTCAGATACTGAAAGTACGTGTCCCGCAGGTTGTCTCTACCCTAAATCAGTCACAATTCAAAAAAATTCCAGTCCTGTATCATTCTTGAAGTTCTCAGATTCTCCCACATTCATCTACTTCCATTATATTATCTAACACAACTAGATTCAACAGCCATTTCATCAGTGTCAAATATAAATTTAATATAAAATCCCTACATTTATTCTGCTTATACATCTAAGGACCACACTAATTCTATCAGATGCTTTCTGCTTCCTTGTTTACTACTCCTTCAGTTTTCTGTCGTCTGCACATTTTGAAGATAAAGGTGTTCTTTCGTTCCAGACTGAAAAAACTATTCAAAAGCATAAGGCCAGGGACTAGTCCCTGCACAACCTCATCAGAAACACATCCACTTGACCGCAGTCTCCTGTGAAAAAATTTTGGGACTTGCATGCAAAGCAAGGCCCAAAAAAGAGAAGGTCTTGGAAGCTCATGAGTGGATAATCACAGCAGAAAGATCTGTAGGAAAACGCCTGCAGGAATAGAGCAAAGGAGTGATCAACAAACAAAACTACATCTCAGTCACGAAGTATTGGGATAGCCAAGCAGCATCTAGGATTATGCAAACCAATTAAGGGTAAAATGAATGAGGACATTTTCCCAGGAGGATGTTATGGTCCTACACCTAAATGAAAGCTTCATCTTTCAAAAATAAAATGGTTTCCATTTGAGTAAGTCAGGGCACAGATGCTGGTTAGTGGAATGAGTGTAAGGAAATGCAACTTACTGTTCCCAAGGTGGAATTAAAGCTCATGGAGGTTAACGCACCTAGATCAGATGGCCTGGACAGTGTTCATCCTGTACTCTGAATGAACTGGCATGGAAATTGCAAAGTTTTTATAATGAAGCTAGCAAGTTGAGAGCCTGTGCCACATGAGTAGCACATAGTAAATGTAGTCTCTACACTACCAGAAGGGGAAAAAGTGACTTAAGCAAAAATAGGCCCATTAGTTTGAGTTCAGTGGCATACAAGATTAGAGAACAAGTTTTAAAAGAAAGAATATTTAAATACATGAAAGTAAACTGATAAAATGCAACTCGGTTTCACCAAAAGTAATTTGTGTCTGACTTGCCTCATGTTTTTCTTTGAAGAGATAACTGATTTTTTTAGACAAGAAAAAAGTAGATCTAATTTATCTAGATTTTTTTTTATATGGTACCACACAAGAAGTTATTAGTTATGCTGAAGAAGATGTACAATGCTTATACATGCACAAGGCACAGACTGGAAGGCAGACAATAGCCTTATAATTGAAGAGGAACCATCCAGGTTGACTGGGATTGTTACTGCATTCTTCAAAAGGATGCTCTTGTAACTGATACTCAATTTTTTTTCACTAATGATAGCCAGACTAATTAATCTCATATCCCTTGCATTTTGGTGTTGTATGGTAGTTACAGTGGGCATTTCCTTTGACTGAACAAATTCTTAGAATATTTAGGGCTGGGAGGAGGTCAGTCCTCAAGGACTGTTTTTGGAAACAATGTTCAGTGTCTTTTATAGATTACCTTGACACAAAAAAAAATGGATATTTGTTAAGAAAATTAGGAGGTTTTGTTGGTGCAGAGATAGATAAAGGTATTTTAAAGAAGAATAAAGGAACCTTAAAGACTAGAATGATGGAAATATACCAAAATGTAATAATACACAGTGAAAAAAACCATGATTTTAGGGATTCATATGCAGTCTGCTTCCTGTACAAAGGGGAAACAGGTACAGCAGGAAACAGGTGAGAAGGACAAAAACCCAGGTGACAACCTCAAAATAAATCTTAATGACTATATATGACCTAGGCTGATTTGAGAAAAAAATGTAGGTCTTTAACCTGAGTTGGCTGTTTCTTCAGATTATCCTCTTAGGTCAACTTATTTGAAGTACAGGCTACTCTTTCACAGAGACATTAATCTCTCGTTTTACTGAGATCCTTCTGCTCTGACCTGAGGTTCTGTCATGACAAGGTCAGCAAACCAGCTGCTCTGAGTTGGAGGGAAGATCCCACACCTGACAACCCTGTAGCAGAAGATTGCAGTGTATGCCACTGTGGATTACTCAAAGGCGTGATAAACTGCCATCAAATTATAAAACACAGGAGACTGCAAAAACAGCATCTCTGAGGAGTTTACTCAGACAGCAGGAAACTGTGCTGGAGGCAAAAAGAAAAATATGAGTATCCAGGAAATACTGGTAAAAATCCCAGGTGCATAGCATGCCTTTGAATGTTCAGAATATTGGCAAATATTGACTCCGGCTCTAGCTGCTTATTATGACTGCTTTGCCAAGTCATAATGATGGAGGGTGATTATTTGCTTTCCTTTTTTTTTTTATATATAACTTTCCTTGTTGCAGATGGTTAATTTTACTGTGGAAAAAAAAAAAAAAAAAACAGCTCTAGAAATACAGCTGAACTATTCAGTAGGCTAGAGAGGAAAGAATAATCTGGGGCTAAATTCTCTCTGGCAAGACTCCAACAAAGGACCCATCGGTTAGAAATGAACATTATATCATACTGTCCAGACTATTCACAGGATTAAACCAACTGTGCATACAGTAAGTTCTCTTTACAGATCAGAGAGCAGCACGGGCACCGAGACCCATTTGTTTTGGATGGTTTTCAAGACACAGCTATTGTTTATATTGTGCAGTGGCCCAGGGCTGCGAGAGAGGAAACTGCAAGTTGTAGGGAGCAAGCCGGAGTGTGCCCAGCACTCTGCTCTAGGAAACATCAGCTCTGCAGCTGGAAATGGAGGTGCTGGGAACAACTGCAACAACAAGGATGTCGGTGCTGGAAGTGGGTTTTTATGTTGTAAGGGAAAGAATGACAAATGAAAGAAGAAGACTCAAAGGGATAGGGTCAGCTAAGCTGGGTGCTGACTGCTTCCAGGTGTGTTCTTCAGCCCAGTTCTGTTGACAATAGTTGTGAATACCTTGTGAAAATAAGGTATTCAGAAGCAGATTTTTTGTAAAGTATCTAAGTATCTTTTTTTTTTTAAGGGCTGAATTTTTACTCAGAAAATTACATTCTGAGGACTTGGTAAAATTTGGTATGTTGCAGGTTCAATAATAAGTATTAGGCAGGCCTGTTCAGAGGTTGTCTGCTGGCTATGGGCTGATTGCTGGGGAGCGAACCATGAGATTACAAAAGTTGTGACAAACACTTGCTCTTGCACCCTGCCAGCTAAATGCACGACAGATCATTGGTTGCTTCCCACTTGACTATCTTAACTCTCCATTACCCTAAGGTAGCCTAATTATCAAGTGTGGAGCAGGAGAGAGGAGAGGCTTGCAGGAAATAGTACTTGTCCTCTGAACACTTGAGAAAGGTCACTTGTGAGGAGGAATGAGTGCTGGAGATGGTCTGACATGTGGCTGGTATTAGTAGAAGGCACATGTTCAGCCTCAGCTTAAAAAAACCTATGATAAATCTGAAAGTAGAGTTACAAAGCAGAGAAATGTGATATATGGCCAGACGAGTAAAGTCCTTAGGAAATGTATAGTGCATTAAAGCAAAAGAAGGCAGCGAATAAAACACACACGCCGTATCAGCTGTGGCCTGGCACGACGGTGAAGTCAGCGGGATGCAGAGGCGAAGGCTGGCCCGGCTGTGACTGCAGCCCCCTTCCCGAGGTGGGCACCGAGGGTGGGGGCAAGGAGAGGGAGATGCAAGCTGAATCTGAGCTTTGCTTGGTCCTCCTGCAGGGGGTAATCTCCTTTTCTAAAATATTTTTCATTTTCCATTATTAAAAGAGTAAGCAAAAAAAATGGTCACGTTTCCATGCATGTTTTGCCGATTTGGGGTGGCGTAGGGGTGAGCAATGGTGTGGTCAGCATGCCCGGCTGGCTCGGACCCCAGCCCTCTGCCCTGGCCTCCCGAAATCCCCACCTTCCGCTCTGCAGGTGCTACCACTCTGTCAAAATGTGCCAAGTAGTGAGATGGTTTCCCGCTAGGATCCATTTTAAACAGAAACTGGTTGTAGGACACTACGATGAGATAGTTGAGCTCTATATTTTAATCATATTTGTGTCCTTGCTTGCAGGCAGAGTTGTGCTAAATCTCCCCTCCTCCCAGTCCCTGTTGAACAGGACTCCCCATCTGAACATCGCTGTGCAATACTTCAACAGGAAAAAATACATAGAATCCTGAAGAGGGAAACCAGTGGGGGAGTGACATGAGCCGTCGCTTAGCTGAAGCGCTTGGGAATAGAGAAGGTTTAGGGACTGTCGCCTGATGTTGCTATCTCTACCAAAACCCAGAAGGCTCAATGATTTCAGTTTAGAGGACTGAGAAAGTGGAAACTGAAAAATTAAACTAAAGCAATATGAAGGAGTAACAACGCGACTGGACCCAGACAGGCAGCGGGAGGGATGCCCAGTCTCTCTGCAGCAGAATTTAAGTGGAGAGATTGCACGTTTGCCTGAATACTGCTCCTTTCCCCATGCAAAACGTCACTGGTTTTAGCAAGGTTAGAAGATAGACTTAGCAGGTATCGTGTTTCATCTGGTTGTTTGGAAAGACATTTAACAGCACTTCTGATCAAGATTAAACAAAGGTTATTGGGGCTGTCCTTGCAGCCCTGTGAACAAGACATACATTTCCCACCCCTCAATCTGTGGGGCATAAGACTGCCTATTCTCCTGCAAGAAATTAGAGTTGAGGAAACCAAGCGGTGTGAATCAGCACATCTTTCTGGGCTGTAATGGAATAACTTCTGTTCAGATGAATGATGTGTCTGGCCTCTTGCCCTCCTAGACTTGTAAGGCAGGGATTGTTTATACCCAAGTGGTGACCTTCACCTCTGCTTATGTTCTCAGTCACCTCTAAAGAAAACAAATGTAAGTACTCCAGTGGTAGGTTATTGCACAGGTCTGGCAAGTCTGAGGTTTTGAGTGCAAGAGTTGCTCTTTTGTGCTCCTATTTCGTGCTCTACTGCCTTTTCCCTGCATTGAGATCCCACGCTTCCCCCAGGCCCTTGCTCTGGCTTCTCTCCCATATGGAGATGCCCCCCTCCCCCTGCCCTCAACCCAAGTGGACCATCGCCTTCGCCACACAACTCGGTGTGGGAATTGCACATGCTGGGAGCTGGAGAAGCCTGAACAGCTCCCATATGCATTTTCCTGATACCAAACATGGAGCGTATCATTACCAAATTCACACATAGACTGCTAATAAACACCCACACTCATCTCCTTGAAGAAAAGATGTCATAACCCGTTTCACCGTTTTCAGTGTTGTCAGTGAATGTTGTCTATTTATGGGGAGTAGCTCAGGTCGGCACAGTGAAGGCACCAGTCTGAAGGCTGAATACATTAAGCACACTGAAATTATTGTCATATCAAAATAGGACTGGTTGAACATCTTCATTTTATAAAACTTCCTGACTGTAAATAGATTGATTTTTTTTGACAAAACAGATCTTCTTGCCAAGAGCATTCCTTTGTAGAGTTTTAACAGGAAATTACGCTTGGAAACTATATTTTGAAATGAGAATTTCTACCTGAACTCAGAAAGTGAATTGCTGTAATGACTTCTGGAATTATAGGGTGCTCACTGTACTCTTGGAGCTGTGATGCCATGGCCAGTTTGTCTCTCATCATGTCATTTTAGGATTAGTAATTCTCAATTCATTTTGTCTCATCTCCAAAAAGTTTGGATCTGATACATATTGAGGGAAACGGCCCGGTACAAGACCCTGACCCACAGAGATGAATGAGGGCAAAGTCCTGGCTGTACAGCTCCTATGAGACATTGCGGCAATCCTTCTCAGCTCAGGTTTGAAGTGCTTGAAAAGAAATATTAGGATTTTTATTTGATCTTTTTTGAAACACTTTTAGAATTTCCATAAAAAATAATAGGATTTTTTAATCTTCAATTACTTTTCAATTACTTATGAAAATCAAGGTTTTTTGTTAGAACAGAAATCCTCCTGGTTTTGAGCTAGCTCCATAGGTCCATGTACATGTCAAATCCACAGCTCTTTCTAAGAAAAGGCAATTTTGAGTCTGTAGTTTTTGCTGTTTCCTGTACAGTAGAGATTCTGCAGTTTCACTTTTCAACACTTGGCTGTGCCAGAAATAATTTATGCCTATGAAAACAGAGGATTTTTCCTAAGCAATTATGTTGGTTAGGGGCTAAAGTTCTTGAATGCTGCTGGGAGAGGCTCCTGTGTAGCTCTGTGCCGGCAGTCACTGAGCCATTTCGTTAGATTTATTCAGAATTTTCCATTAAATGTTTGTCCTTTTGCTGTCAGAAAAAAAGATTTTCCAGAAATCTGTAAGTATCCAGAGGGAATTTTCTACTTAGACCAAAATGTTTGCTTTTTCCTTAAGCCATCAAAGTGAAATATTGCATCTCTGTTCAAAGCAATTCACAGTGTTTCACTTTTCTAAATAAAAAGGGAGCGTTTTATTTTGTGCTCAGCACCGAAGTGCAGGTGCCTCAGAGGAGGTGTAATTCATGTTCCCAGCTTTCCTTATGGGTGTACTACAACTTCCCTGAGACCCCTGGATCTCTCCTAATATCACACCGCCTGATATTTCTCTGAAACAGAATGATTCAGCTGAGGTCTCTGAAATTGTGTTAGAATTTAGAGGCAATATTGTCCCACAGAAAGTTCTGTTAATTACCCCTTCCATTGTTCTGCGAATAAAAAAATAAAAATAACGGAATTTCCCGAAGAACAGAAATTGTGATTTTTTGCTCACCTCAGTGGCCTCTCTGGCTATTGCTCAGTCATTCACTCTTGTGAAAAGGGAAGAGAAATTGCTCCAAAGAGAAGTGCTTTAGTGTGGTCACTGCTTCAATTTGATTTCAATTGCACTTAGAATAGGCCTGGGAGAGAGTTTGGCAGATACATAATGTGTTAAATGACACAAAAATGTAATTATTATGATATGGCTTGCATTAACTGAGAATTTCTGATGGTAAAAGTAGCAGCAGTCCTTAGAAATGGATATTCCGAAAGAATAAATGGTAGGCAAGTGCCAGGAAAGTGAGACATACCTTTTAAATTTCTTTTAATGGTTAACTTTGGCTCTAAAAATAAAAATGCTGATTAATTACACGTTTAAAGCACTTTAATAAGGTCACTATTTAACCTTTACAGCAACCTGGTGGAGCAGCTGAGCTTTAGTACTGCCAATTTAGAGATAATTAAGGAGTAGATCTGTTAAAACATCTTCATTATTTTGAATTCCTTCTATGTTTTTAATGCCCACCTCGAGACACCCAGCAGCTGAAGAGCCTCTGCACCTTCTGTTGATCTCAGGCCGAGTTGTGGCACCTCAAAACATTTTGCCCTTGAGGTCCCACTGTCAGAACCTGCGTCCATGGGCATCCAGTGATAACATGCTCCTGAAAACACACCCTTGTGACTGTGTTGTTCCATGCAGAGTCAGGCAGACAGTTGCTGGATCTTTGAACAGATGCAGAACACGGGCATCTATCCTGGCTTTCCACCCCAAGTGTCGTCTGAGTGTTTCCAGTGGCATGTTAAAATTAGTCCCATAGTAAGACAGACAGAGTTAAGGTTCGATTTTTGGAGCAGGAATCATTTTGATGTGTTCCTGCAGTAGTGCAGAGAAGGTCAAAGTCTTGCCACCAGCCCCAGCTGCCTTTGGCAAGTGTCACAGAGGGGTTTGCGTCCCCTCAAGCATCGCATCACACTTGGCCTCAGGTAGCATCCCTCTGGTCCTAAACTGTGATTGTTAGGATGCATTTTATCAGCTTGAGATGTCTGAAAGAACATCAGTGCTCCCTTGCAACACACCAGGTCAGGGAGAGGGTTTATGCAGGCACCTAGAGGCAGGTTTGCAGATACTGGCATGTGACATAAGGGTTTTTGAGACTGAAATCTTCTGGGATAGTGTTGGACAATGGTACAGAGTAGAGATAGTCAGCTGCATCTGCATTGCCTTCCAGCAGCTGCTCCTGCAGTGTGCGCAGCCAGGTCGCTCCCTGCCAGGCACTGGGAGACCAGCAGTGAGGGTGCTTGGAGGTCTGGTGCTTGTGGCCGCTCCCTGACCACCTCCTGTTCAGCGGGGTGGGTGCATCCAGCAAAGCTGGCCCATTTGATCGCCACAGGCACAGCCACACCTCCTAGGACAGATGAGAACAGTTTCATTACCTGTGGTGGCTGTCGATGCTCCTATAAGTGCTGCAACGTGTGCTTTACTCCTGCAGCCCCCCAACGACTTTCCCAAAGCCTAAGGGTTTGTTTGCCAGAAGGGAGGTCTGAGGTCTTGCTTAGATTTGTCCTGGTGTTTTCACAGCTCAGACAGACTTTTCTGAGGACAACAAAGATCAAGGTCTTATGTTAGGACACACCTCAGCTTGCTTTCAAGGGTGTAAACGTTATGGCTATCATCAGCAGGAATCTGTGTTCTTCCCTGCTGAAGGTACCAGGCAGGTGATGATGCCAAAGTAACAAAAAAGAAAGGGGGGGAGGGGGATCAAAGGGCCGAAGAGGATACTAGTGTTTGAAAATGCTTTATCAGGGCTTCTGTTCTTCCAGAAAAGCCATCAGGGATGGAGAAAGCTTGAAAGCATCCACAGGAGCAAGTATGGGAAAATATGTGCACTTCCCTGCCACAGATTAATAAGAGAAGGAGCATATTTTAAGTCAACGGATAAAGCACTTGCTCATCTGAATGGCAGAAGTTTAGTTCTGGAAGGAAACCAACCATTTGTCAAACCTGCGTATTTCTTCGGTTAATTAATAAATAAAGTGAACTGTTGGAACAGGAACTCAGAAAATTTCCTGTTTAAGGTCTATGTAATCTCACACCTGCCTCTGACAATGACCAGCAGCAAATGATTCAAATAAGACTGCAAGAAGCAGCTCAGTACTGGGTTAGGAAATAAACTGCAATGCCAGTTTCATCCTGAACTTCACCGGTCAGAAGTTGGCTTATGCCTTCATGGCTTTTTCTCTATTTCTAGTGCTTCCAGCTCTCACAGTGTACGGTGTCCTTCCTGAAGCCCTGACTGTGCACTCCTGTTATTAAATTTCAACTTTCTTTAAAACAATTGAACAAATTCACAAAACAAAAAGAAGGGAAAAAAAAAGAAAAAGAAAGACATCGTCAGCCTTCCCATTTGTGGGGGATAACTTGACAGGAGATTCCAACGGCTGACAGAATCACAGAATCACATAATGGTCGGGGTTGGAAGGGACCTCTAGGGATCACCTAGTCCAATCCCCCTGCCGAAGCAGGGTCACCTAGAGCAGGCCACACAGGACCTTGTCCAGGCAGGTTTTGAATATCTCCAGAGAAGGAGAATCCGCAACCTCCCTGGGCAGCCTGTTCCAGGTC
>Ga0181612_157910_pt1 | contig 21914 bp, 8 predicted proteins | sample HoacroProtozoa21_FD_119630 | JGI IMG/M metagenome (GOLD analysis project Ga0181612, IMG submission 119630) | Hoatzin crop microbial communities from Cojedes, Venezuel. Combined Assembly of Gp0051906, Gp0051904, Gp0051908
ACATGAACAATTTTTTTTTTTTTTTTTTTTTGTTTTTTTTTGTTTAGTGAAACAAAATATTTAGCAGGACAAAAGACGATTCGTGGATAGAATTTTCTTAAGGATCTCTTTTTTCTGCGGAAGTGTTCTGCATCTGTGCACAAAGAATGCGGGAGCAGCAGAAAGCAAAGGATCTTCATGTGCTGTACTGCAGCTGTTTCCAGACTTACATGCGTTTATTTATGAAAGCAGTGAAAAAGCTGGAACATGTCAGGATTTTATCTTGCAACCACGTGACGTTAACGGACATAACACGAACATTATGATTTTATGGTCAGGCCTTTCATGAATCTGAACTGGAAAAACCTGTTACTGAGAGCCTTTGCGTTCTCAACTTTCAAGTAGATACCCAGCCGCACTCTCTAACCACAGGGGTTCAAAGAACCTAATGCTTTTAAAGTAGCATTGCAGCCCCACAATAACTCAAAAATTGTTTTGTTTCATGCATGCGCTCTAGAGTTCAAGTTTCTTCATTGTTGACTTGGTTCCACTCCCAGTGAAACCCTGCTTCAGACCACTATGAACTTCCGTGATGAACACCAAACCAACAGTGCGAACTGTTGAAAAAGCCTCACACCACACCTATGACTCCCCTGGGGGACTACCTAAACTTAATTATCAATACCATTTTACTCACACGTAACTAGATCTTCAGAAGCAACGAGCAACCTAACCTAGCCACTTTAAAGGGATTCAGCATTGAGGACTGCTACTGAGCTCTTGGAAAATCAGTCTCCTTGATGGTACTCCAAATCGAGCTCAAAGAAATTATTAGTCACTTTAAGAAATCTTGGTCTAGTTCTGTAAATTTAGATGAACAGTATCACGTCACAATTTATCCCTCTGCCCTTTTAAAGAAGCACAGAGCATTGTGTGAGCCAAAAGGTGAAGAATGTTGGATTAAAAATAGCAGTAGTCAAACACATCTTCTACACTGTCAAGTAACCTATTCAGATAATTTGATAAGAAGTTTGTATCTATGGAATCACATTCATGACAGAGGAAAAGCCTGAGAAAACTTTATCACACATAGGGAAGACTGTGGTTATTTTTATTTAGTTTTATGCAGAAATGGTTACTCCAAATGAGTTCAAATTACTGAAGGCTAGCAGATCTAGTCTGACCCCTCCGTCCTGCGCATCTCCTTACGTAAAAAAGAAACCACAGAAAAATATGTGGTTTTGATTTAAAAAGACAGATGAGTGAAAACATTTGCCATAATGAATGGGGAATACAACTTCAGTCAAACTCCAGTGACAGCAGAGTCTGAGTGTGCAACTCTTCAAAGCAGCTCAGTGACGGAAAAATTCATTATTTCTCCTCTTCCTACCTCCTTCCGCACTGCACTGGTTAGCAGAAAGCACAGTACCTACATGAAATGCGAAGCAAATTCTACCATCAAGTCACAGCTGGAACACAACAAACTGCTGCTCACACACGATCCGCACAAGAGAGCGAGTTTGCTCAGCCTGCCCGAGCACTTCCGACGCCGCTTCCCTCCAAGCGCAGCACCGGAGCAGCGGCAGTGCCTGCTGCCCAGCACCACATCGCAGCAAGGACTACACATCAAGCTCTTCTCTGTTTCCACTCGCTGCCAGGCCTTCAAATGCCCTTAGCAGGCAGCACACCCTCTGCCTTCTCCACACACAGAGTCCTCACATTTACTTCACCATAGGCACTGAACTTTGCTGAGTAGCACTGCCTCAACTGCAGCAGGACCTGAGGCAGGCTCTGCTGAAACAGGCCCAGACACCAGATTGTTCTTCTTTTTTGACTGACCCAGGGCATTGAGAGTAGTGCAGGTCTCCATTTTGCTGTTCCTCTGCAAGGCAGCACACGTCCAGCACGGGGTGCCACCTCACACCAAACAGACTGAAAGCTGAGCCCTTACTTCTGAAAAATGGATCATCACCTGCTGAATAACCAAAGCTGTTTCTCACAACCCTTTGGCAGTTTCTGGGAGTACCGACATCCAAAACGTTGACTCAGACACTCTGGCTTGTGAAACACAAAAGTCTTACAAAAAAATAAGCAGAGATATACACAAAGGACATGTTGCTGATCACTACACTATGTTCCACGAACCACTGGAGCTTTGGATTAGGAAAATGATGCAGCTACCTATCTGTTAAAAAAAAGCCTCCAACTTGATGCCTGCTCAAGCTTCCCTTTGCTTTTCAGCGTTTTACTGCCTTGTATCCGAGAAAAAAAGCGCAGTATTACAACACTCTTTTCTAAATGCATGCTTTCAAGAGCACACTCGACCAAAAGCACTTTTCGAGACTTACTAAGAGAAGTAAACACACAAGATCAGCAAAATGAGAATGAGAAGTGATGAAGTACGCAAGGAAGCAGCAGCCAGAGGTGATTCAACAGCAATCAGGCTTCCTCTTAACTGAGGAGGTTTGGAAGTGTCTGCAGAGACGGTGCTCCAGAGACAGAATGGGACTCCAACACCTCCTGCTCCTTTCCCAGTTTCGCCAGTCATCTCCTGTTAGATGCCAGGTGCTTTACACCCACGGCTTCCTTCCCCACTCCTCGTCTAATAATGTTTGCATTTTCAACACTGGGGTGGGGACCCTTGCCTGACTGTTAGCGATGAGCACAAAGTAGCACCGACTTCAGCTACAGTCTGAGCATTACCTTGGTATTAGTTTCACTCAAAAAATACCTGCAAGACATTACTTAAATTGCAAAGTCAAGATCCCAAAGCAAGCTTAGGGAATTACATCGTTATTCATACTTACGGAATAAAGACCCATCTTTAATAGCATTACCACTTTTCATGGTCTCATTTGCTGTGTAAAAATGGACCATTAACTGTACACTTAATGTATTATGCATTTCTTACAGTGTTTTAGTTGCATCTTGCTCTGAATAGAGTTATTTCCCTCACCTTCCCGCTCCTCAAACCAATAATGGAAGGTCCTACACATACCCTCTTCCATTAAAGACCTGCTACTCACATTCAGAGCAGCTCCACCTTATGAATCAAATTACATGGGTTCTACTAAAAAAACCACAGTACACAGCCATATTATTAAAATACATCACACAGCATACATAAATCGGAAACAAACTATTGGGGTTTTTACTGCAATCTGAATAGTAGCTTTGTTGAAATCTCTTGAGCATTTGCAGCTTTATTCCCAGCTGTTTTCTACAGCGTTTCTTTTGAGTAGCCTTTAGCTCTCAGTTCACTAGATATTGGGTAACTGTCCGTCCACAAAGTTCAGATGAAGCAACCCACTTCAAAAATTAATTCAGACTATAGTGGCTCTGTAGGTGGAGCTTTACAGAGCTCCCACTAAAATTCCCTAAGATTTGTGCATCCAACCACTGAATGCTTTTCAGAACTCCAGCTACAGCTTAAAAACACCAAACACTATATGGTATTAATTCTACAACAACTATTAATATTCTATTTTGAAATACTTTACAGGGGTGACCCAAAATCAGCTTTGCTCTATATTGGTATCAAAGTATCTTCAGTTAATACCATGAAATTTCATGCTAGTCCCAAGGGTTTCTTTTTAATTCTTTACCTGTTTAATTAAATAGGAGATGTGGAATTATACCTCTTTTTCATAACTCACCACAAAAGCTCAGATCCAAAACAGCATGCACTTGTTCAGAATCTATTCTCCAGCTTATTTTCACCATGAATAGAAGCAGAATATCATGTGGCTCGTGTAGATCACACATTCAGTAACTAAAAGCTAGAATAAGCATGTAAGGTCTCCTAAGTTCTCTTTTTAAGGCCATTCATGAGCTATTTGTCTGTCACAGGTTATCACTCACAACTCCGCTTCTTAGCTGAACTTGACTCCAGTAAAAGGTGGAATTGGCCCCATAATTTTAGAACTGAAGTCACAAACCTCAGTAGGTGAAGGGAGTGCTATTCACTTCTACATTTGAAATTGAAAATCTACACATCACACTGCCAGGATCTAGTTTTCTATGACAGCTGCCTAAAGAAAATAATCAAGAAATAAACTAGGACGCTTCAAATAAAAGACTTACAACACAAAATGCCAACAACACATAGTACCAGAAATACACTAGCCTAAATCAACCACAGGTAGCTTACACAAAGGGTCAGGCGCTTGCAGAGCAAGGCACGAAATGCTACATACAAGGGGCCTGGCTGCACCACCTGGACTGTCTTCTAATGCCTACCCCTCCTTCTAGCAAACTCAAAAATAGAAGAAAAAAAAGGTAAACATGTTCAATCTGCCATCTCCACACACACTTCAGCATTACTGTTTTTATTCAACTGACACCCATTTAATCTTGACCAGCCTGTCAGTCAGACTCTATAAACAGGACAAGTTTCATTATTTTCATTGCCTGTTTGGATGCATTTCAAGAAACGTCAGCACTTCGTGGGCATCGTTACAGCTTTATTGTTGCACTCAGATCATAAAGAGGCAGTTATAAAGGCCACCGAAATTCAATTATGCAGATGAGATGTAACAGTAACTATAAAAGCTGTTGTACATTTCCTATCTGTGATGAGCAGCCTATTTAGGAATGAAACGTCTTCCTTGATGATTAGCTCTCACTTTGGAACAGAGATCTCCACCATACAGCACTTCACTCAAGAACTGGTGTGTACGAACGTGTGTGAACCATCTCCGGGCGGCAACATCCTTGGGATATGACAGGATTTAATATCACAGCAGAGGAACAGTAAATACAATGACAACAGGATTTCTGCCATAATATTAAGGAATGAGGGAAGGAAGCTGGTTTATTTATGATCAGTTCACTAGTAGATACTGCTAGTAAATCCTTACAAGGTGATCAAAATACCATGACTGCAGTAAGACCAAACACCAGCTGGTACTTCAGTTGTCAGTAACGGAAGATGTGAAATAACTAGTTAAGTTTATGCCCCACCCTCTGTAACGTCAAAACTACAGGAGAGTTTTTACCTTTTCTTAAAAAAAAAATTAATACAAAAAATCCAAATACAACTATGGGTATGCAAAACATTTTCACTTAGGTAAATATATTAAGACCTAACCAATACTGAAAACATTCACTGTGGCTGTCCTACCATCCTATTGATATCATTGCTGCTGTAAGGTGGACTAAGAATTCACCTCTTTAATCCTGGTGCAACGATCAGACTGCAGTGTGTATCATCAGAATGAAGATGTGCCTGCAAAAACACCCAATGAACAGTAACTTCTGCATCATTGTAACGGATTTTCCCTATTCATTAAAATTCAGGGGAAACTTTGTTATGGAGAGGAGAACATGTTCAAGGAATTATATATCACATGAGGAAATAAGCAGGGAGTTCTTGCCAAAGAATCTTACTCTACCAGAAGTATTAATTTGACTAGACAACTACATAAAATACTTACTACTGGATTAGTAGTGAATATGCTAAGAAATAGGCTACTGTAATACTAGTAGTCTTAACGATGTTACATCATCCCACCAACTGTCACACTAACCCAGATACAGATGCTTCCAGCTCCACTACAAGAGGCAGAGTGTGTATCTTGGTGGTGGAATACAACCTCCCAAAATGTTCAGAGCCAGAAGTCTTTACACATATTTTTTAAATTAGACTATTTCCCAAGTTCAAAGCCCATAAAATTAGAACATCATAATACCAGAAAAAGTTGAAATGGTGTAATTTTAATTAAAATAGTTTAAATTTATTAACTGTGTCCACAATTTAAAAAAAAATAAACTCTAAGACTAACTCTGAAGCTCAAATTGGTACAAAGTTGTTTCAGTGAACTGGGTGTAGACAACTAAAGAATGCAAGCATACTTAATTCCTTCTAGATGTACATCGTTTCATTTTTCCTGGTACATCTGGTTTCCATACAAAAGGCAAGTTTCCCACAAGTTTTTAAAAAGTTTACTTTATTGGTTACAGTTATATAAAATGTGTCATGATAGTTCCATCTAGCTGGTCATTAAGTGCTTGCAACACCACAGAGACTATTTAACACAGCAGAACTTACACGAAGTGTTGCATGCTGGAGGAGAAAAAATCCCTTTTCAGTTGCTTACCTGCATTTACGGTATCTTCAGCCTGGGTACAATGTCCAAAAGCAACGACAACCCCACTTTTATGTCAAATTGTAATTTTTAATGTTTGCATTAGAATAGTCTTTATATCACTCTCCAGTAAAAGAAACAATTTAACTAACAGCAAACTTTAATACAGGAACATGCTCCAAGATTAACAACCAAAAATGAAAACAAAATGAAATTAATGTAGAATGTAAATCACATATAGTACAATTGAAGTGTCCAAAACAATTTAAATAATTTTAAATATTTTATTTTTTAAAACTTGCTACAAATGCTTTGTACAATATTTCAACATAAAGTCCCCATAACAGAAATGTAACAAAATGGGAATGATAGTGAAAGTGAAAGTTAAAGTGGCACAAATTCACCAAACAAGTATTAAACTACAAATTTTAAGAGGTAGATTACTTTTTAAGTCAAGAACAAAAAATAAAAGGGGTGGCTGTATAAAGAAACTAGTCGCTTACCATCAATTCTGTCATAAACCTTGAAACACATGATAAACAGTATTTCCATAAAAAGCTGTCATGAACAACAGACCAGTTTGCTGTCTTAAGTTATTAGACAGAGGTGTATGACCTTTTAGAGTAATTATATATATTTAACTTTCAAAATATACAGGTATGTAGTCCTGGTCTAGCCTTCTTATCGATAAAAAGATACACTGCATTCATTATATATGGTATTTAGAAATTGATATCAATATTTCATTGCTATATAAAGTTTCATTTGCATGTATAAATAGCAATCTGGAAAATCCATAAAACATCCAAATCAGGCTTTTTCCCATTGTATGCTGGACATCTAAAAGACTCAGAAAGTGAGGAGAAGGTGGGAAGAAAAGGAAATTCTGTTGTGCTAGGCTGGCCTCTACTGATTCGTTTAGACAAAAGGCTTTAATAGACATAATACATGACAAAAATACTTTGAGTGCAGCAACATTTGTCGTCCCTGAATCTACACTGAATTACTGACAAAATCAAGGAACCTGCTTTGACAAGTATACAACGGAACTCCCTGTATGCCATTCAGGTAGGTACGAACAAAACCAGGATCGAAGCAAACAGGAGAACAAAAGGTTTGGTTTAGTTAATCCCACTACTTTTCATGGTTTCATGTGGGTTTTGTTTTGTTTTTAATAGTACCCTTCTCTTATCTGAATCATCCTGTAGCCCAGCATGCGTGTCAGGCACGGAATGAGAAAATCTATGCCTGACAGTGAATATTAGCAAGAAGCCTGCAGGCAATTTTATGATTGTGAGTCAGCTTCAGCTGGTTTCGCAAGCTTGGTGGATTTCACATCCATTGTCGTAGTGCTTATCCTAAGTGGAGCATGCAACAGCTCTACCATGTCATTAAGGGATTTTTTTGTTTGTTTTGTTTTTACAGGAGATTCCTAGAAAATAAAAAACAAAAACTGAAGATAAATGACAAAACAAACTATTTGTGAACGGAGTATGTTTACACAGAAAAACTGAAAGGTGAAAAACAAATCTGGAGACAAATATTACATGAAGCAAGTCTTGAAAAAAATATTCAGAATTAAGATTTCCTGAGGGGAAAGAAAAACCAAACACCACACCAGTGCCTACACAGAGTAGAAAAAAAGTTAGCCTATGCTGACAATTCATGTATGAAGGCAAAAAAGATTCTTCATATTATATACTTGATATAAAAAAAAGTTGACAACGTAGATTTATGAACATTATTTTGGAAACAAAAAGCAAGAATTCTTCTAGTATAACTACTCAGTAAACCAGTAAAGGCTGCAAGCTACTGAAGTCAATTACCCGTATTTGAGAAAGGGAGGGAAATCTTACCCCTAGGCAAACTGTTATTTACACCAAATACTCGTAAACAATTTCCATATGCACAGATTTCCAAGTACTCAGTTATTTTGCTTAAGGTCAAAGTGATTAATTTAGATGGAAAGATGTGTCATTCTGGCTTCAAATTTGACTGATCTGTTCTGGCACCATGTAAGACACAGTTTCACACATAACACTAAAAGAGCAGCCGATGAGAATTACTTAACATGAAGATGTTTATGCCCCAAGAGGACAGGTCTGGTAGAGAGTTCTTGCTCCTTAGAGGCATTTTTTACACCATTAGTCTCCAAATTCCAGTAACATTTTTCTCATGAACACATCCCAATTTGGGTATTGACTATTTTAAGACAAATTCCCCTCCAGCACGTTGAAATAACTCAGTTATATTGAACCTCTACTTTGCAAATTATTTCCTCAAAATTTTCACCTAGGAGGTCGTCACCATAAGACGCACAAGCTGCAACCAGTTTGGATTCTGACACTTCTTGGCAAGTTCTACTAGGGGACACTTCTTCTGAAGGAGGCAGCCAGTTCCTCCCCTCCTCCACTATCAATTACTTTGATAAAAAAATACTATCTTCAGCCATAACTCCAGCGTTAATCACAGCCATGCACTGCAATTAGCAAAACCAGAAGAACTCGTAATTACCAGTGAGCTTTGTGAAAGTTACTCAACAAATCAGATATGTAGTTCCAAGAATAATGGGGCAGGAGCACGCTAATAAAAGTCAGAAACAGACTGCGAAATACCCTATTGATTTGAGAGACTATATGAAGACGTAAATCGGGACGCAGGCACATAGATTAAGATTTTATTTCTTTATTGAAGTATTACCCTTTCTTGTGATTAAAATGCTTCTCAAAAAGAAATAGAACTTTAATTATAAAATGTGTTTATATTGAAACATAAGAGCATGATACCTCTAACAAATTTACACGTTCATGTAACTTTTCTTACATGTCTATTTCCCTTATATTAACGATTTAATGATCTGACTCAGTATGCACATACATTTTTGAAGTATTTGGTCATGGTTTTCTTTTTTTACGTGATATGCAGAGAATGCTTTTTATTAAAAATCAACAGTGCAAGTTGTTTTAGTGAGTGAAAAATGCAGTCACAATTTTTAGCTTAGCAAACCGCCATAAACTAAATCAGGAATTATTTCGGGCCACCATATACGTTAGATACCAAATACAAGGTCATCGTCTCCAAGAACTTTTAAGTTTAATGACGTTAGGTTTATTTGCATTCAAGTACTGACATTTTTTTCCAGAGTTTTCAATTCAGTTTATAATTAAAGACATTCTCTATACAATGTATTATTTCATGACAACATGACAAAATGCATCAAGTATGTACATCACACCTCAGCATGACTGAGCTACTTAACCATGTTTCAGGAAATGCAACCTTTTATTTAAGTATGAGAAACTCAAAAAAGACCAAGAAAATTGGCAAAACAGCAAGCAACATGTTCCTGTGTTGTTTCAACTTCAAGTTAAATGCTTACCTGAAATCTTTTAGTTCTGGCTTTGTACTGCTTTCATCTCTTTTGCTTTCTGCTGCCTCTGCATTTGCTGCCTGCTGCAGGCTTCGTGTAATAGGTCCTCCAATCCTCTCTCTAGATTTTACAGCGAATCTGTCTGCCTTTTTCTTACTTGCCACAGCAGACTTACTTGGCAAAACAGCTTTATTACTCCTTTGTATTCTGACGTGCAATTTCCGGGGCGCTTTGCTTGCAATTCCAGAGGAACTGCTCTTAGCTACCACCTTAGTTTTTTTCCCATCAACATGGGACATTTTGGATACTCTTACAGGACTAGAGTTCCTCAATGATGAAGAAGAATTTGGCTTTTTAGATCGAATGGGAGGTACAAATCTAACATTCTGTTTTGATTTGAAGGATGCAGAGGGAAGCTGGATTTGTGCAGGGCCTGAGGTTCGTGCTCGTGTCTTGCCCAAATGAGGTTGCATGCTTTGCATTTTGATTTCTGCATCTGCTGTTCGCCTACGCTGGCTGGTGCCTTTTTCACTGCTTGCAGGTGAAGAAGAACTTGCACTTTTTTTGGAAGGATTCTTTTTAGAGGAGGGAGAGATGGGTTTTTTGGGACAGCTATATGACGCGTGCTTATTCAGACTTCCAATATAAGTAAACTCTCTATTGCAATAGGGGCAGATGTGAGAGTCTGACTCAGATGGATTATTTTTCAATTCTGCCTTCTGCTGGGCAGATCTCTTTTTTTGCAAGATAGCTTTCTGGACAAGCTGGTTTTTCTTTTTCAATGCACTTATTTTTAGTTTATTTGAGGACATTTTGCTAATTTCAACATTGAAATTGAGTCTTTTAGGCTGCCCCATTCGTCTGAAGGCATTCTTTCCAGGGCCAGCTATAACCACCATGCCATTCTTGGGCTGCACTGTCTGTTTCAGCGGTACTGGATTTTTTTTAGGTGTGTATCTCTTTTTGTCACTGGCAGATGCACAGGCCAGTATGTGTTTGTGTAACTCGGGCATGTTATCAACACTTTTCCCACATTTTGTGCATCGAATGGCAGTAGTAAAAGTCTGTGGAATATTGTGGGTAGTGAAGTTTGTTGCAGTAACTCCGATACCCATAGGATTACGATGGTGATACTGAAATGGAGGTGGCTTAAAGCTTGGGTAGTGTTGATTGAGGCCCATACGCACATCTGGATCTTTAGATTTTACTCCAGATGCCATTATTTTTATAGTAGTATAAAGCTCTTCAGAGGAATCATTTAGATCCTCATCCTCCTCCTCTTTAGAAAGTTCCAAAGAATCTTCTGGCAGGCTCTGCATGTGCTCCATGTTCGCCTTACTGGGGTCAGTAAAATTCTGGGGTCTTAAAGTCCCACTTTCAAACTCATGATGTGTGCACTCTTTGTCCGGATGGAGATCCCGCTGATGCTGTTGCAAATTGCACAAAAAAGCAAATTCCTTTTTACAGACTGAGCAAACAAAGATATTTCCTACTCCATGAAGCAGAAAGCGATGTTCCGACAAGTCTGTTTTATCCCTAAAAAGCTGTACACAGAATTCACATTTGAAGGGCCATTCCTCAGCATGAATGGATAAATGCTTCGTCAGGTCTTTAATAGAAAGAAAAGGTGATTCACAGACATTGCACACAAAGCTTTTATTGAATGTTTCCTGCACTACTCCCGATTCACTTGAAATATGAGGATCTTCTCTTGCTTTCTGTTGTTCATTTTCAGCTTCTTCCTGTTTTATTATTGGGAGAGTGTTTTCAAGATTATCAGCAGAGGAAACTACAGAAGAAACTACAGAAAGAGGAGGTGGAGATGGAGATGACGAAGATGAGGAGAAAGAGGAGGAAGATGAGGAGGAAGACGAGGAAGAGAGTGTAGGTGGACCAGGTGAAGCAGCAGAAATGAGAGGTTCACCAGAAGGAACAGGAGACGGAGAAGGAGAAACCGTAGGTGAAAGAACTGGTAGTGGGGACTGGGTAGTAGTGTTAGAAAGTGGCGACGGACAAAAAGAAGTGTTAGTGGCACTGGTAGAGGCATCTGGAATTGATAATGGCATTGTTGGAAGAAGGGGAGGAGGTGATGTAGCAACTGTTAACACAGGCGGGCAGGGTGGTGGGGAAGGAGGATTGGTTGGTGTTAACAAAGGAGGCAGCTGGCACATGGAAGGTACAGCAGATGCCTGTGGCACAGGGGTAACAGAGGAACTAAGGGGCTGAGTGTCAACAGAAGTCGAGGCAGATAGACTGGGATCCACATCAGGTTCTGCCTGAGGCTCCAGGGATTTGCCTGGGCTCACGCTCCTGTTCACACTGAGTGTGCTGTCTGTGGCTGCATCCGTTCCATTATACTCGTTCAACAGAACCTTCTGCAACATGCAAGTGGTTGGTTTCTTCTTTTTAACACCACTACAGGTTGGCTGTATGGAATTTTCTTTATATTCCCTAATTTCAGCATCGCTGCAAGGCTTCTTATGCACACTTAAATCTAAAACAGATTCCCAGGGAACCTGATTCTTATTTTTGACGTCAGACCTTTGCTTCACACCACTAGACAAATCCAGTGGCTGCTGGTTGCACACATTGCCAAAAGTTGGAGCTCCTGTCCAGTCTTTTGTTATTTTATAGTCTTCAAAGCAAAGAGGGCTCAAAGTCTCTTTTTCCTCCCTTCCAGTCAAGCTCCAAGCAGGTGAGTTGCTGTGGCTTTCTAACATTGGCATTTTTGAACTCCGAGTATTATCACTCCACACAGTTTTTCCCTCACCTGATTTGACAAAGTCTCGAAGTACTGGACTGTGCTGTGGAGAACTGGGAGGAGAACTGGTCCTTCTTTTAAATCTGCTGGATACTGGAGGCAAAATAGGCGATGATGTAACAGAAGGTCCTAGTTTAGGGATTTCGCTTGACGGAGTTATCTTCTTACTGTCCTGTGCCTGAAGAAGCTGTTTTAATTTTGATGACAAATAAACACCTTTTTCTTTATGAAAAGGTAAGCTTTCTGTTGAAATGTTAAGAGGGAGATTTAAAGAACTAGTAGGAGTTATAGGTTCTGGGTCTGTTTCAGTTTTTATTTTTGGTACAAGAGGAGGGCTGGCAGTTCTTCTCTTTTTAGATTCATTGCTCCCACTGCTAGAGGGTTCCTTGGGAGGTTCACTCACATGTGTTTGTGTAACCTTTATAGCTGGGGAGATTTCCACCGTGACTGGACTGATTATACAGTTCAGTCCATACAAGTCTGCAGAGTTGGACTCCATCTGAATCACATCACAGTTGCTAGTGCTGCTGTTGGACTGAATTTTACCATCAATGTAATAATTTAAATTTTCAGAGATATTGCTGGAAATATCCATAATATAGACATCATCTACTTCACCTTCCTCTTCTATTTCTGTACTTGCTATATATACACTTTGGACTGGTGGGGCCTGCTCTGTCTGAAGCGGTGGCTCTTCAGTAAAGAATCCTTTTCTTCTGACACCTTTGGGAATGAGATGACGCTCATGAACCCTACGCTGATGCCTCCGCATGTTGGTGTGAGTTCCAAAAACCTTTTTGCAGTATTTGCATGGATGCAATTCTTTGGGCTCCTTATTTTCCTCAGCAAAAGCAGAGTTTGACATTTCTTGGGAAACTTTCTCAGAATCAAAGACAACAGAGTCTTGCACAAGACTGGAAACGTTCAGGTCATCTTTAAGACCATCACCCACAATTACCTGGTTATCAGCAACATTAGCCAAGTGTTGTGATGACGTTAGTGTTAAGAATGGTTTCCTTTTTGGCCCTGCCTCGTGGCGTCGCTCATGTCTTCGCCTGTTAATCTGAGTACCAAAGGCTTTCCCACAATATCGACACTTGAAAGCATGGTTAAAAGTAGATATATGGATGTGCATGTGGCGTTCAAGTCCTTGCTTTGTTGTAAACTTCCTCTCACAATGCTGACAGGGAAACATGAATGTTTCCTGAACATCACCATTCGATTCACCCCTGGCTTTTGGAATTTTCACAACAAGTTTTTTCTTTGGAGAGCTTTCTGGAGATTCTTCTGACATACTCTTTTGCTCTTCCATAGAATCTAACTTTTCTTCACATATCAAAGGCATTTCAGCATTTTCTTTAAGCATATTGGTATCTACTAGCTCCTCTTCATCTTCCTCTTCTTCATCATCATCATCCTCCTCCTCCTCTTCCTCATCATCTAAATCATCTGATATACAGTTTATTGCTTCTCCTTGTTTGTCTTCAGTCACCATTTGAGGTTCACTGGTAGGACTGGGGATCATCAGCTTTGGAAGTACATCTTGATTTACCATTTCCTGAATCACAGCTGTTTGTTCCAGGGACAGTACAGCAGAAACAGAAGGTGTTTCATCTTCCTCTTTATGACCTGATACACAAAGTATGAAATGAAAAGCATGAGACATTTTTAACAAATACTTTAAAGCAGGCTACATGTTTCTTCTACCTTTTCCCCTAACACAACATATCCGACATTTATGACCTGACACAATACCACTACTACTCACTGTTGTGATTCAGTACTGAGAATTAAACTGTATTCAGAAATCTCCTTCCTGGAACTTCAGCAAGATGTAGGCAATTGCCTATACTTAACAGGGAATCTTTGGATTGAACGCTGTGTCCGAGAAACCCAAAACAATCTCCGAGTAGTACCAGAACACTTCAAGGCAGTTTTAAGAATGTTTTGAGAAACGTCCAGAAACTTTCACTGACTTTTCTTACAGCAAATAAGTGTCAGTCAAGTACTGCAATATAGATAAAGTACAGAGTAAGCCTGTCAAGCGTATTTTGAATTCTGACATTTTCCCAAAATTATTGAAAATAAAACAATCTGGACTTGTACTGGTATGCATAGTAAGGTGTACCTTGTATCTGGCATAGTCCTTTGCATTCTTCATATTAGATTTTCTATTAGCCACTGCCTGAATGGCTATTTCCCTACACTTCTGAATCAGAGCCTGCATGCATCTCGTTTATTGGTATCGATGGATTCCTTACTCACATCCCTGCATGCTAGTTTTACCTATCTGCTGTCAGATACATCCATTGCTGAAGAAAGTAACTTTGCTGCCAATTCACTCAATGTTGCATATGTGGTTATGTGTACAGAGCAAGAAGTTCCTCTCCATTCCCTGGCTGTGGCATAAGACACCTGCAACAGTGGTGCACGTTGTATGCAAGCAGCAGGGACAACAGAGTGAAGGAATGGAAGAGTTACGGGTCAAAAGAAGTTCAAGAGAAGAAGCTTGAAAGAAATGAGTACCTATACAGAGCTTTAAACATTACTGGTTACACAGCAGTGGCAAGTTTTACATTCTTGTAAAACAGACAAAAAAAAATATATATAAAATATCTTCCAGGCATTTTTACATACCTACTACATGAAAAAAGCCAAGCCAGTTTATAAACCACCTCTGCAGATAATCTTTAGGACAAACAGCATGCTTCGTGAGTCACTGCATTAATACCGGTTGTTTGTTTTTCTTTTTTACTCTGACACTGACTTCTGTTAACTAGCAATAAATGACGACTGCATAATTAAGCTCCAAAGACATTATTTTACAATAAGCACTTTTCTCTGCTCTTCTGTTCTAAGGAGTTGGGATTTACATCTAAATTTTACAGAACACTGGCCTTTCCTGTTGTCAAACCTGTATGTTTAATGACATACTTCTGATATCCAAGTTCGTTACTAATAAAAAAGTTTGGGCAAACAATATGAACATGTTCACTTTGCTACACTAACATAACATGCTAACATATTAAACATGACAAAAAGAGTCCTTTGATTCAAAAAGGTAGTTAGAAGGAAAAAAGTAAGACACTTGAGAACTCACCCTCTTTAGAATCCCTCATATCTGCAGAAGCAGAATCCAAATCAGCCTTTTTCTGTTTTGTATCTGCTGCCTTCTTTCCCTTGTTTTTACTTTCCTGAGTCTTTTTCTTTCCTGGGGAGAAAAAACCCAACATTTATTATTTCTGTTCAACAATTTTTATTTTTCATATTTGACAATATGAATTAAAACACCCAGCTTGGGAATATAACACCCTTCTGTAGAAACCCTGTTTTCCTAAGGAATACAACTGACAGATCAGTAAAAAAGGAAAGCATTCAGATAAAGCAGTAAGTCTCTAGACCCCAGAAGAAATATAAAAGTAAAGATAACAAAGAGCTTCTAAAAACCTAGGACTCCAAAACATTTTACTGACTTTCAAAGCATGAATAGACTGTAACAAAAATTTATTGTTTAATGTTAACCAGCTCACATCATACAGTTACCCAATACCTTCGTATGGGTAGTAAATTACTGCATCTCATACAAGTATATGGAAAATATGAAATTTCTTCATATGCTATTAATCCTTAATGCTAATTGGAAGACCTTATGAAGTAGAAACCCATAGAGGCTTCTCTACTTGTATGAACATTCTGAATAATGACTTGAAGAGAGTTACAATAAAAGCAATGAAGTGGTAACATTATGAGAAGACTAAAAGCAGCAGCATCTTGATGAACAAGGCAAAGACAGTAAAACCAAATTAGACGGAACTGGGTAACAGCAAAACACAAAGGTATTTCATTGTGTCCACTGACACAAACAAGTTTGCTAATATTTTCTGTTAGCAAAATTAAGAAGCATGTATTAGCTGCACAGGATGATGAACACAACGAAGATTAGAGCAAAATGGCATTATGCGAAGACCTGATCAGTGACGCAAGATGTAACAACACTGAAAACTTCATTCACCAATGCACTACAAAGTTATGCTGCTAATTTTTTCCTTTAAGATTCAGTCCTATAATATATAGAAACTATAAGGACTGCGCAATAACAAATGAAACTTTAAGGTTTTCCAATTCAATTAATTGCATAGACCAGATTATCTATACAGAATGGTTATTTTACATACAACACTGTGGTTGAGACACCAGCCTCCTCCGAAACCTCACACTTCTACATACCACCTCTTAGGAACAAGAACTGTCCAGAAGCTGCGATCCAAATTCCTCCTCTGCTTCCTCTGACACAGAAATTGGTATTTTTTTAATGCATTGACCCTTCTCTCTAATCAGGAGTGTGCATCATAACCCTAAATCCATTTCTTATGTAGAAGCACACTGTTCCAACTCACAAGCCTGTCAACAAGTTCCTCTTTTTTTTTCTTGAAAATATTTTTCACATCTTGAACCAAGAAACAGAAATGCCTTTTAAAAAATGTTCCTCTATTCAAACTGGAAATTTCTAAGTATGCATGCCCTCCAATAGAACTGATCAGAGACAGGTCTGCTTTAAAGGGAAATGCTTGTTATTTGAACATTCTAGTTTACCTAAATGATTACCTGTGTTTCCTCTCATGGAGCTCAGATTTCACAGGTTCTCCCCAAATTCCAGTGTGTTTCAGTTTCATGTATGTTATTATCCTTTTTTTATTTTCCTATTCCAATTTAAGAGTTTTTAGTCCAGGAAACTGACAACAATCACTCAGAATGAATTTTTGTCACCTCTGGAAAATATACATGCACCCTTCCTAAACTAAATAGCAATTATCTCACAATATACTCAAATATTGTAACAAACCCTGTGTCTAAACCTGCCATAATGAACCAACATTGGTTTATTTGGCAATACAATATTCATTTGTATTTTATACCAAACACCTGCACATTGTCAGAAGACTTAGAGTATATTTTAGTGTTCACACAGGCATAAGGAGTCTAAGTGCATCTTTACTTGACAGGCTACTGAATGTCCAACTTGAACATAATGTTGTATTCTTAGCGCGTCTAATGTTTGTAATTACAATCAGTAGTACCAAGATCAGAGCATGAAGGATTTCAAACAAGTTTCCAGAGATATCTGCCAAGCCACCTGAAATCCACCTTAAAGCGTACAGTAACACAATCAACAAATAATTCCATTTCTAGGTAAAAGGTCTAAATGTAAAGTTTCAGTACATTCCTAGGGAATCAGATATGCATCACAATACACCTTAGGAGCAATGTAACAGAACGTATTTAATTGCTAGAACTCTTTAGAGCTATCAGTTTTTTTGCAGACTGCTTATCACTTGAAGATCAACATCAGTATCTTGACTTCAACGACAAAATTCTAGGTCCTTCTCACATCTCTATAGGTAAGACTGGAAACAAGAAGGAAAATATTGGTCCACAGGACCCTCTCATCTATGCCAAACTTGGTGACAGCTAGAAACAATACTTCACTAGATGATGCAGCATATGACGGTACTGCAGATGAAGTCACTGGGTAATTCTACGTCTAATTCTACAGCAGCACTGAATCTCAGCATAATGGCAGGTTACTGTGAAAGCCTTCAAACGAAGACCTGATAAATCCTTTCGTATAACAAGATTAGAAATATATTGTGCTCTTTGAAGTGTGAGGTAAAGTATGTAAAAACAACCACAAAAATCACTCGTAAGTGCTAAGGCGTGCACAGGTTTTCCAAAGTGTTGTCCATTTATAGAGTATATAAAATTTGTAGAATCTCAAATCCAATTATAATCTGGGAAATCAGTACAATAGTAGGACTTGCATGCAAAATTGAGTTACTTTAGTCACATATTTCCTTATGCTATTGATGGAAAGAAGATCATTTGCAAGCTCTCCTGCCACACTCCTTAAAAAAACAACGATGCAACCTGCTCACCGATACAGCTGGAAGTGTTTCGAGTTCTTGGCCTTTAAGCATAAATGCATTTGAAGAGAAGATTCATCCAGCAACTACTTGCCCTCACTCAAAACAGCAAGCAAATCTGCTTGCATGCATACATACATAATTTTAGACACGTCAGATCAATTTCTGACACATATCAACTTAGGACGCCAACTGATTTTTGATGTTCTCCTTTCACCAGCTTTAGTCTGTTCATTTCCTCGGTTGCAACTTTCTTTACAAAGGTTGAAGGAATCCACTCTACTCAAGCATGGCGACTGTTCCAGATGCATCCATTTCACGGCCCTGAATGTTCAACAGGAGATGCCCAGGAAGAGAGTAATAGGTAAAGTGATACTTCATTGGTACGCGCTCCCAGCTCTCACAAATCTATGAAAAACGCAACCTACTATTCTGATACAAAGGATATCAATGAGTAGCCCAAGGTCTGTCCTTTAATTTTCTTACAATTTAAGATGTCAACAACTAACAGAAGCCTGTAGGCAGAGGGAAAATGCCTCAGAATACAGAACCTGGTGGAAGCCTGAGTATAAGTACACACGTGCACTTACCATCAGGTTCCTGAAGGGTCCTACATGGCTGCTACGGCCAGCTGGATCCTCCACTTGGTCTAAACAAGAAAGATACAGGAATGAAACACAGGGAAAGTGAAATGGAAACAATGACAAAAGAATAAATGAAGGGCAGGACTCAATATATGTGTATGTGCATTAAAAGAATTGCAAAAGAAAGATGCAAAGGAAAATGAATGAAAGAAACAGATGGAAAGTAGCTAGGTGTCTATAGTGACAAAGATCAAAAGACAATTGCATCAATTTGTCTTGCAACTTCATTTTTAAATATGGTTCCTCTTTCTCCCCTTGCTTTCACTTATGTTGTAGATAGGTCAGCACAAGCATTATCTGTCTTTACACCTTTACAGTACCTGTATAATACTTATAATCGGCTGATACCTATGCTGTAGTTCCATTTATTTCAGAGTAATTCAGATGACAACAGAGTAAGAAATTAAAAGAAAGAAATAATCCTTATTTGCCCATACTTCACTTTATTGATCAAACCAAGAGATCTAAGACAACCTAATCTGAGCTCGTTTTTTTGCTGTTAACCAAAATACTAACGGAACTGTAAAATCACTGAGTTCTTTCTGGTGGGGTGGGGTAAGCATACTCAGATGCCAGGAGGGAAGAAGTTAAAATAGTCTTTTCATACACTTGGATGAAATCTATAACTAAATATTGCAAAATTATACAAGATGCTATTACCTCTAATAACCTTTAAGTGCAGCACCAAACATGCTCACAGTTAACATCATAAAGAAGGACACTCACATCTCATCTCAAACACTGTTTTGATCACTTATGAAAAATATGAAAGACAGACATTCACCTCCCCAAAGATCTTGGGTTAATAACAGAAAAGAAGTACTGGTATGAGTTCCCGGTATTCCTTGAAATTTGTAGTCAACAACTAACTACAGCCCAGTACCGTATCTACCCCATATCCCAACTGTGCTGTTGCTTAAAAGTACCACAGATACCTGCCCAAATCTCAAGTCTCCTGGAAAACTGGAGAATCTACCTCAGAGACTGCCTGGAAAGTATTACTAGAGCGCAGATGAGTGCAGGCACCTTGACTGGGAATGGCTAACGGGAAAAGGACAAATCTGCATGCTATACTCCAACAAACAGCAATCACCAGTGTCATGATGCGAACTACAGTGTAGTGATATGAACTTGCTAGTCAAACCCCTTTGGGACTGGTTCAGACTAGTGACAGCTTGCATCAAATCCTACACAGTAGTTGCTGCTATCCTGTACATCAACTTTTGATTTTTCTCCTGTTGAGAAAAAAAAAAAGCCACAACAGTATTTTGGCATTGCAGAGAAAGAAATAAAGATTAAGACTATATACGAGCTAAAAAATCCTTACAGAAAATTCAGAAGACAACTGCATGACCTTTTCCACATTATTCTGGTTAATGAACTGTAAAACACTGATGCAACTTGATTTTTAATTTGAGAAACAGTTTGCTGTACACCAGAATTCCTCTGTTCCTGTATCTAGAATACTGGTATATGCCATGCTTTTCAAAGCAAATTCCTTAAACCTTCAGGCATCTGTAAAAATCGGACTAGCAGTTTGTTCTGGAAGACAGGCTAGAAAAAAACAAATGCCTTTCACACACAAAAAAGCCACATTCAAAATAATAGCATAAATTGCTCCAAAAAAATGAATCCAAACTGTGTTAGCCAGGAGCATGAAAAAATGCAGAAACGTTGCAGTAACTTCTTAGAATCTTGTCCAACTGTGAATGTCACAATATAGAAGTGTTAAAAACCTTATGTATTTAGTAAATGGAACTGATTAAACAGTAACCAAGCACAAAAAAAGGTATTGAATTCAAAATGCCTGTTACAAAGATATGAATACTGAGACTGATCTTTTAACACATTTTCCTCTTAGCACTTAAGTGTCTTCATTTTACTTTTTTTTTTTAATACTACCATTAGCCACTGTTCATTACACAGTGAAATCTTTTTTAAAAAAACTTTTATTATTGTCTACCAGCACCTGCTCAGACAGGAAAGCCAAATCGTAAACCACTTGGCTAAATAAGCTGCAACATACCTATGTGTTAAGAGCTGCTCACAGTCACTGAGGACAGCTAACAACTCTTAACATTTACGAAAAAAGCTGGTAGATATGATATGTCTCATCTATATATATGCATACGAGGATTATCTGTGTAACTGTGGGGATTACAGAAATTTGCTGAAAACGACCTCAAACCCGTAAGGTCTGCAAATATTTTATTTAAAGATCTAAGCCAAACGCCACATTTCAAAGTATATACTACAGGTTCACTGCATAGTTATACATTCATTTTTTAAGAGGGGCTGCATGTTAAGCACTGCAGACTTACACCTCCATCACAGTACGGCATCAAAGAATATTCAACTCACAGCATCCACCATCTCGTAGCCTATGGCAATTAAACCATTTTTGAATTGCTGTGCGAAGTTCTAAGTGACCTAGGACAGGTGAGGTTATTCCACTACATCGTTCAAAATGTCACATTGCAAACTAGTGGAAAAACAGAAAGCGAGATTAAAAATAGTTATGATAAATCACAAAGCTACTAAGTATTACGCTAGGAATAGAAAAGATGACAACCTTGAAAGAAAACATCTCAACAATTCTGCTTTATTAAAACAAAGTTACTTAAATGTTATGACATCAACTTCCAATATTTCTTAAATAATATTACTGTTAATACAAAAGTATACCAAAGTTCCTTTTAAATACTTGTATCTAAATATTACTCTGAAACTTGTTCAGAGCAAGCTTAGCTGAAAAACTCTGAAATGCACTTCTGAACACACAAACACACACAGCATTACCTGGGGAGGGAACACCTTCTGAACTCCAAAGCTTCGAACTTGAAATGCAACAAAACATGAAACCACTGCCTACCCAAATGCTTTGGGGAAAATGCTTTTGCAGTGGCAAGACTGCAGAACCCAACAGGATGCCTCCCAAGACTCAGCTTAAAGTGCCACCACAGAACAGCTTTAGTGGTAGATTTTTTTCCACAGACTGAATTGGTATGAATCAAGCCAGAAAAAGCTTTTATTTTTATTCACTGTTAGTGTAAAATATAGAATCATAGAATAGTTTGGGTTGGAAGGGACCTTTAAAGGCCATCTGGTCCAATCCCCCTGCAGTGAGCAGGGACATCTTCAACCAGACCACGT
>Ga0181612_123699_pt1 | contig 21912 bp, 8 predicted proteins | sample HoacroProtozoa21_FD_119630 | JGI IMG/M metagenome (GOLD analysis project Ga0181612, IMG submission 119630) | Hoatzin crop microbial communities from Cojedes, Venezuel. Combined Assembly of Gp0051906, Gp0051904, Gp0051908
ACAGTGACTTATATAGTCCAGAGGACTTCCATAGTTGAGATGATGGGCATTTAAGCTATATTTTTGAAATATGTAGATTTATAAAATTAATGGATACAATCTTTAGCACATTCTTGGTTTAATGTGCTTGTTTTTTACTTTTCTATAATCTGGGACTTTATGTGCTTTTTTTCTTATAAACCCCCTCAGGCTTATAAATTTTGTAATTAGGTTTGAATTCTTCTGATTTTTGCCTTAAGTAATTCATTTCCAAACACTTTTTTTCCTGAAACTCCAAAGAGATAAGACAGGAGTGTCAATTCTTTATTATATTATATTTTTTATAATGATTTCTTCTGGAATTAAATGAAAAATGTTTTGAAGAGTACTGACATCTCTTTGCCATAGTCTTGCCTCTTTTAAGGAGCAAAAAAAAATTTATTCTTTTATTCCACATTAACAAACCCTAAATTATAGAAATTTCTGTATCTTGAAGGCATCCAAGAGTCTACAGACTTGAAGAATATTACAAGAACACTTGGACTAAGAAATGTAATTTTATGCATGACGTTATGTACATTACTTTAGCGGACGTACATTACACCGCTGCATATTGTTTTCTGATCAGTTGTTCGCTTTGCCCTTCCTGTTCCCCAAGGCTTGCTGTAGCTGTGTATCTGTAGCAAAGAACTACATGGCTGTGTGACGCAATGTTTTATCACACAGCATTTCAAAGGTGACATACATCATCCATTTTGGACAATAAGCATCCTATCCAAATGAAGCAGGAAAATCCAGGCAAGCCAGATGGGTAATTTTCTGAAGTATTCAGGGAAATGGTAACTGTTATGGTTCACTGACTATCCGAGGTGTTTTGGCACATACATCATTTGAAGCTATTCAGAACACAGTAACCAAAATGCAGTGAAGTGGCCTGATCCTGTCAGTTCTTTTTCATTCACTGTAGTCAGATTTTTGGCATAAACTTTAGCTGTATCTCTCCTGTGAATAAGATTTCCTTGCTGAAGAAATTGGAGTAATGGAGTAAACACTGGTAAGAGTTACATGTTTTAAGCTCTGGTAACTAAAATATAATGATTTATGTTTTTATTGATGAATACCTGTCATTTTTATAGAACAATGGAAGAGCTAAAAATGTTTCTTAATTACATTCAGTACAAACTTCTATTTGTATGGACAAAAATATATAAATACAGCATTTCTAACCTTTGTCTCTGTACCTGTATTTAAACATTTTTTGAAATCCTAGTTAGAAATTGAAGATCATGTATATAGTTATGCACATGCAGATAATCACTGTGGCTGTATCTTGATCTTATCATCATCCTTATATAAAGTTCTTGCTTTTGCAAATCCCCCTATATACAGTTCTTTCTTCTGCAAATTGCTCTAAATCATTAATCTTAATACTTTCAGTGACATAGACATGCACTTTTTTAAAATTCAGAAGTGGTGAGTAGTAGTAGTTCATGTGTACTCACTTATTATATAGATTCTACTTCTTTTGATCAAATGCAAATAAATGTCAGACATTTTGTGTACATGTATGCTACTATGCCTAGCCATCAATGCTGACCTTTATCAATAAAGTAAGACAAAATCAAAAAAGTCATGATAGGTATAACATTTTTTCGGCTGAAATGTTATCATCTTGTTTGTTTACAGACAATCCCTAAAATTAAGCATATGGTTTCTGTAACAAAATCTCAGTACGGCGAGTAATTAACAGATTCTATATGATATTGAAAAGTGAATCTTGTTTAATGAAGTTTCCTTTTGACTGACTACCTCACAAAAAAACCCCCGAAATCCTACCTTTCTGCTGTAAGGAACAGCCTTTCAGTATTATACCAGCTACAGGCAGAAAATAAAAGATGCTACAATTATATTTTCTTACCGGGGGTGACCTCTAGTGTGAAACAATGGCATTTAGCATTCTTTTGGGTTTGAAATGACAACTTTTTGCCAATTACACTAGATTTCTCAAGTTCTGTCAGTGTGTAGAGGAGTAAGGGAATTTGTCATTAAAAAAACAACCCCCAGCCTCTACTCTGGAATAATTCTGTCTTCTCAGTCCAGTGTTTCCTTGAAATGTTTGTTTGCTTATATTTTCTGTAAAAAGTCCAACAACATTTCTTGCCCAAATACTGTAATTCAGAATCTGTGCTTTTGCTTAATGCACCAATGAAGCTATTAGTTATAGTTGTCATTAGCTATTTACACATTCATTCCTTCTCTACCCCTCATCTGTATGAATACAACTATGCAAGATATAACCCATGAAAAACCTTTTTTTTATAATTCATAGAGAAAATGTGTTACTGAAAATTAAATTTGCCACATGAAAATCTGAAGAATCGGAGTATGTGAAAGAGCAACCTGAACTGCAGCCTGAACTGCAATCCATTTGTTGTAGATGTGTATATAACATCTTTAATACAGTGAGTGTACTAGCTGCTAGCACAATTAACTATATGGTAGTATTGTAGTGTATTTCATTCTAGTTTATCAATAGATGTGTGCTGTCTCTTAGAGCTGGACAGACTCTGCTTATTCATGTTTATAAAAAGCATACATTTATAGGTTTTTGTTTGTTTGTTTTCTGAGTCAAAGACAACACCAATTCACAGCAAAGCTAACTTTGGCAGTAGTTGTATTATCCCTCAGACTGTGTTTAATAGAAGCATAGAGTTTCTGTGCATTGCAGTATGACATGCTTTACTCTTACTCATCCTGTCAGTTGTAAAATCATTGCTGAATATTAATTTTATTCTTTGCTGAGAGACATGTGGAATTATTGTAATTCCAAATGGTGCTATCAATATCAGTAGGAGACACAAATTACTGAGATTATCCTCTGTTCATTGACAAGGTGGATGTTAGCATGAGGACCATCGAACAATAGCCACATAAAAAAATAATTTACCGCACACTTTTATTCTTAAATTATAAATTTAACCAGTGTGGGCATGCCAGGAGAGGATTATCATTGAATGGAAAAATAGAAATATTAGTTTGGAGAAAATGTATGTAAATTTTAAATGCAATATTTTAAACTTCTAAAGTTACTCTGGAAAATTGTTCATTTTCCTTGGCATCCTAACCTTTAGTTATTTTGCGGCCATGATGTTCTTGGACTTTGTCCAGACAAACCTTGTAAGCTAAACAGATCTCCAGTTAAGTACAAACTAGGGAGTCTCCTGTGTGCGGGATGTCTGTGGACATGTAACGCATTAATCTTTACTCATGAGACATATGACAAAATAAATTTTACTCTACAAGAGGTGGGCTTGTATTTGATCAACTTAGTACAGACTGACACTTTAAGTTACTGTAGAAGTTTGCAGGGGCATGGGACTGTTGCAAGTTGTGTGGTCGTTGTCTTAAGAGGAAAAAAAGCATACCTCAAATTGTTGAAGTTTCCTTTTGAAGGGTGTTTTGAGCTCTATTGGTATGCCAAAACAATGCCAAAGTTACAGTGTACTCTTAGAATAGCTCAGTATCTCAGAGGTTTTTAAAACAGGAGCAGGTAGTTTGAATTACTGTGCAGTTTCCGTGGAAGTCGATTTTGGCGTATCTATTGTAATTACTCCCTCCAGCCATTCCTTTCATATTGAGTCATGGACTTTTTTCAAGTGTCAAATACTTCCGTATCTTTTGTCCATTCATTGATGCATGTCATCTTCTATTATTATTTCTTCTACTGCTCGTACCTGTCTTGAAATACTTTTCATCATGTCCCATTTTGTTTCGTTTCTTCTTAGACAGCTAAATGTATAGCCCTTCTCATGGAAATAGCCTGTGTCCAATTGCTATATGTTAAAAAACTCTGGTAATTCCAGTTCAGCAGTTAGATCACTATCTACAGCTAAGCAAAGAGATAGAGGTCACCTTCATCTAGAGGGAAACAATATTAGAAGATTACAGAAATAAGATCAAAGTTTGTCTAAATTGTATTATAGATATTGAAGTTGACCTAACTTTGGAGTGGTGTTCTTTCAAGCTCTAAAAGCAGAGATCCAGGTGGGTGGAAAATACTTGGAATCAGGGATCCAGATATTTGTTTAGTTGCTCGCGGTACGTGTTTGAACTTGATTAATGCCCTGCAATCAGAAACATGAATTCTCGGAGTTCTTCTTAGCTATATTCTATATAAAGTCAGGTAACATCTAGTAGAGTGTGCACTATGCTTAGACTCAGTTGTTACCACTGCTAGGAATTGAATCTGTCACTTCAAATTAAATTGCAGCTTTTTCTGCCTAACTATTTTAACAATACTGACTCACTAAAAGGCTTAGAAGTTTCCAAAACCCTGTTCCGCCTGCCGTGGTTTGGTATTGATTCCAAATCTGATCTTCATAGACTTCTGCAAAGGACTATACTGAAAGGGTGAATAAAGTTTTCTCAGTCCACTTTTAACTTAGCAGGATTTTTCCTTGCATATGGAGTATTTATTGGAGTACAGGTGGTATAAGTCAGGTTCAGAGCTTTAAACATTAGTGATGAAGTGCATTCTAACAATGCTTTCATAGCATAGATTGGGAGGATGCCAACATGTTAAACCTTCCAGTGTTGTGAAAAGTGCTTTTCACTCTGAAAACAGAGGTAGGAGAAGTGTTGTTTTGAGAGGTATTTTTGAAAAAGCGAACAAAACAATCTCAGAATTTGAAATTATTTTCAAGAAGTATGCTTTGTAAATGAAAGCTTGTAGAGAAACGATATTTAATATGTTTTTCCTTTACACTCTTCTACTGATACTTGGTTTTGGTTTAGATTTTTTTCTCTCTTATTTTTCTTCTGTTTGTGTCTTAAGATAAGTCCTAGTGAGTGTAGTTTCTGATTTCAAGAAGTTCTTATTAGGGGAAATCCATTACTTCTTGTTTAAGCTCTAAGAAAACTTTTCCATTTAAAATTTTTGATTACTGGATTTGATTGATATATACTGTCTAACTTAGGATCTACCTGGACTTGCTAAATCAAAATTTTTTCCTATTTTTTTGAAAACTCTAATACCTTAGAAAAGTAGGGGGTGGGGGTTATGGTGGAGCAGACAAGATTTGGTTCATCCTAGTGGTGTGACTTCATGGACTTAAGGTGAAAAATGAATTTGGCCAACTGCTTATTAGCCTGCCAGTTCTATAGAGCTTTCAGTTTCTGTCCAGTAGCCTTCAGCATTTTAGCCAGGCAGTTCTGGCTCAGGAAGAACCATCCTCTGTGCTGCAAGGTATAGTGGATCCATTGCAGTGCTGTCAGCCAACACTGAGGACAAAAATGCAGATGTTTTTGTATTTTGATTTCTTTGTCACTTTATGAGAAAATATACATACGAGTAATTTTGGTGAAGTCTTCCCATGTGAACAAGATTCTCATCAGTCCTGTATTTTCCTTCATGATGTTATGAAAGCCTGCTGCTTCATTTGTACCTTGAAAGGGTTCAGCCATGGTGCTTTTTTAATATTTTGAGTCATTAAAACCAAATTAAAACATTTTCCCATTATCTAAAGGGTGGCTTTGGAGATATTTTTTGAACAAAATTTTATCTCCAAATGTGCTATAGAGAGCCTATATCTGGCTTGTAACCTTGTTTAGTCAAATACCAGTTAGGTAAAATCCATTGTAATTCCTGGACAGAAATATCTTCTACTTACTAAAACCACTCAGAACAGTTTTCCTTACTCTATGTCTCTTTGTGGTGCACTTGTAATTTGTATGAATACCGTCTAATCTGCATAGTATAAAAATTCTCATTCTGTCAACCCAGAAATATTTTATTCCTGTATGCAGACTTTTCCTTTCTTTTCCATCTTTCTCTTTGATCCTCACACTCTTCAAAATGAGACAGGTCCAGAAGAATTAACAAATTTGTATGCAGATTCAGAGAAAAGCTCCACATCACTTCCCGTGCAATGATATGTGGGATACCTCAGTTGAGAAATCAGAAATGTAATGGGGTTGATTTTGGCACAGGCAGAGTTGTGTCATAATAACTTCAGGTTTTATGGAGATGACATCCAGATTGACTCCATACCTCCTCAATTTTTGAAGTCATTTGAGCAGCTTAGCAAATGTTACTTTGTATTAATGGTGGAATACTAAATAATTGGAACATTATCACAAGGCAGTTTATACAGCTTCTAAAAAGAGTTAACCTCTACATCCCTACAATGCTCCATTCTGCTCCTAATAACATGATTTAAATAGGACTGATTTTTCTGTGAGGTGTATCTTATAATATCCTATAGTTAACATAGTTGTATGGATATTTTAAATAAATGTTAAGAAAACTCTTAATTTCATCTGTAACATATTTGCAACATTAGTAAGAAACCCACTTTAAGCTTCCACTCTTGAAATCTTACAGCAAAAGCAATGTCATTCCTTAGGCTGTCATTCCTTAGTCTGAGTTTTATGAAAGATACATGCTGCATAAATAAAGCACTTTGGCTTGTCAGGTCCTCTGTTGCATTTAAGCCCCTTTCTGAAGATGTTGTATTGATTAGAGATCCCACTTAGTTTCACAAAATAATGCAGGGATGGTCTTTACAGTTCCTCTGCTAGCTCTCAGGTGTCCACTGAAGTTTCTTGAAACCAGGAGTTGCCACTGTGCTGGTTAGGTGGAATATTAGCATATTGTGTGCTTATAATAAAAATCTCATTTCAGATATGGCATTTTCCACAACATTCTGAAGTTCAGCCTCTCTCATTTAAACTCTTCTTGTCAGATTCCTTGCTCTTACATGGTTGTTGTTTTTTGGAGAAGAGTTGATGGTCTCCTTTTGATATCTATTAAATTCATTTGCAGCAGTTGCTTGGAATGGAAATTTTGCGCCTAGTATTTCAAGGAAGTGCAAGCTGACGAAACACAGCTTCTAAAAAATTGTACAACAATGTACTGTGTACTGGCATTGCAAGTGGAGGTGGCTTGAGTAACGGATAAGATGTTAGAATAATTACTATACTAGTAAATACAATGGGTTCTAGTCCATTGTTATTCAACAGCCTGAATTGTGCTTTTCGACAGCCCTGCCTTCTACAGCACATTACCTAGCACTTTGATCTTATTCGTCTTGCTTTTCCTTTCTCAGTTTTATATTGCTGCTTCTCCAGTCTCTAAGCAAGTGCTGACACAATTACCTTGACATCTTGAGATGTAATTATAACATTCATGGCTCATTTTGGCCGCAATGATAAGTAAGTCAGGTCACATAACCTTGGTCTGACTCCTTTGTGCTTATTTAACTTGTCTTAATCTGCAGAGTTTTATTGTTTGCTATAGTGTCTTGTGCCACACAGTTTTCCCACAACCACTTAAACCTGTGTAGTCTTGATAATGCTTATTCGAAGTTCAATGTACAAAGTTCAGTGTACAATTTTTACCATGCTACCTATGAATTAGTAGATCTGATTGTATGTAGAGCTCCTGTATACCCTGGTCTGCGTTTTATCTTTGCTTAAATCTATGCAACTTTGCTGACTATGCAACTATATATTACTGTTTTTATATTTAAAATAAAATTACCAGATGAAGGCAGGTGACATGGATTATAGTATTGGATGTGTGCAAGTCTATGTGTGTGTATGGGACCATAAGGTTAAACTATAACAGAAAAGTCATCACCCATGGGAAGAAACGTAAGAGTGCTGCAGAAGAAGCTTTGTGTTATCATAATAAGGCAGTTTGTCCAAAGAGAACGGCCTTGCTTTTCATGAGGTATTTAAATGAAAATATAAAGTATGTTGAAGGTGGGGCATTTCAGTCTGTTCGTACTGCTCTTCACTGGAATGAGCCGTTACCTCTTTGCTTGGTAAAATTCACTTCTGCATTTCTTAAAGTGTTTTGCTTTTTAAAAATCGTACAGATACTTGTTCTGTACATAATTCTGAGCCTGTTTTTACTTGGTTCAACTGAAATTAGTGCTAAGCTCAGGACCAGATTTTCACTTCTCACTGGTCTGTGCCTTGTTCCAGTGTGTCAATATAATGAAGCATTTTCCTGAATTTGCACATAGGAGAATAGTCCTAGCAAGTTCATATAATTAGGGCTATAGTTCATGGCAGCATTCTTTTAAATTAGCAGCCAACTTTTTAGTCCCTGTGCTAAAATTTGTTTGTAAAGAACCGACTGAGTATGAAGAAAACAGGTGTAAAGTCAAGGAATGGGCATATGAACTGAGGAATAAATTGAGAGAACGTTTTCAGCACGTTGTTTTATGGTTCCTGGATATATCCCTTTTTCTTTAGAAACACGGAAACTGTGCTGAAGCTGTTGTCCCATGCTCACACAATTCACATCCTCCTATACACATGCTTTCCTATAACCAGTTCTATTCAGATAGATTTTGGCATAGTGACATGCACTTCAAATTGAACTACAATGCTGCCGGTAATTAGAATTTCAGTAGATTTAATATTCTTATTCTTATGCATGTATGGGAATATAGTGCATATTGAAAACAAATAATTAGCAAAAATGGAGAGTGGACTTTGACAGAAGTCTGCTTATTTTTCTGCTAATAAAAGCCTTCTGATTTTGAATATCAAGATGTTTTATGATGCATAAATATGATTTTCTCTATAGTACAGAATGTATACTATCAAAGGCAATGCAATCTCCGCAGAAGTAACATACTATTTCAATTCTACATGTCCTTGTCAGTTTCATGTCATCATAACAGTGAAAGCAAATGACTTCCAGCTATGTGGACAAAAGCACAAAACTTGCTTATTCCTTTAGTGTGTTTTGCAATTTGTATCTTTTGTTCCCTGCATAGGAACAAATTGCTTAGGTTGAATTATGCCTGAAGCTTATCTCATGTCTAAATATTCTTTCCTATAAAAAATATTATGAACAGGTGGTAGTTTTGCTTTGTTTAAGAACTAAAATTTTTCAATCTTCCTGAGGCAAAAAAAAAAAAAAACAAAAGGAGAAAATAAACAGATTCAAACATGAATGATTTTGTTCTCTTTTTAATGTTTTTTTTAACTTTGTCATGTAACCAGGCTGCACATGTCAATTCTAATCTTTGCATCCTGGCCTTAGATCTCACTTTGGTAACAACAGAAACAGCCAGTGAGTGGAAGTTTACTTTAGAATATTGTTCTTAGTCATTTCAAGCTGTTTATGTGACAGTTATAACCTAAGAGGGATCTAATTATTGACATTTTTTTAAAACACTCATGTGTTTTTCACTGTGCTAATCAACATATTTAGATGTTAGTGATCTTTTTGTAATAGATTGCTGTTCCTACAATTATGTGTCATTGTAAAGAGCTGTTAGCACATTTATAAGCTATTAATTATTAATTCATTTCTCTAATGTGCTAGCATTGCTTGCTGTGTTTCTCCCTTGCTGTATAAATTAAATGCCATGCCAAATTTTTGTTTGAAAGCTTTGTTCTTCACTTCCATAGTGCAGCACCTTAGGGTAACCTTTCCTAACCTGGCAATTCATAAAGGCTATAAGCATGAATACCGCATGCAATTTTCAAGTTGCAAATTTGGTCTTATATATTGGTCATTGATGGTGGAGATACACTTAATGAAAGAAGTTTCCAGAGAAGTTGTGATGCAGTGGTCTGTTACTTAGAAGAAGGGCTGCTTGGGAGTTCCTTGGCTTGCTAGATAAAGCACAGAAAGACACCTCGTTTGCTACCCAGATTGAAAGGCCATGATTTCACTTTAAGGTCTTATATAACTCTTCCCACCTGTTTACTTTTATACTTTCACCTGCTTTTCTATCCTCTCTTTGTTCAATTCAAGAACAAGACTTGCAAGCTTTTCCGAAAGTATTTCTCCTCTTCTGCTCTCACCACTTCTTCCATATGGCCCCATTTGTCTTCATCCCACTTCCTGAAGCAGTCTGACAACCCTCACGCTCTTCTTTTTGAATGACTCATGAAGACACGCAACTTGAGAAAAGAGGAGAATAAATGTTGGCCTACTCATCCAGTGAATAGATGCATGTCTATATATATAAGACACATATGAGTCATGGGGCTAACAAGATTTGTGTTTAACTTTTACCCTTTCTTTTCAATCCTTTCATCAATTCACTTTTTTCCCTCCCACTCCCTTGTGTATGTACTGTCTAATTAGACTGTAACATTTTTGAATCAGGGTCGTCTTTTTATATGTTTATGAAGTGCTCTACACATTGTATTTATATACTTGTGAAGTGCTTTACACTTTCTGATATTTGGTTTTAATGCATATTTTAAAGGTAAATATGTTTACCTGAGACCCTTTTGTATTATTAAAGGCTTCTTTTGTTTTCAGGGTTGTGACTAAGGTGATAGAAGTGAATGGTTACAGGAATCTCACTTTCACACTTCAGAAGAAGAAATTTTTTATACATCTGTTTTTTTTTGCTACGTACATCCCAATGACAAAATTGTATTTTACCTGAAAAGTCAGTATTATCCACTCCTCTTAATTCACACTGAGTTGTGGTTGTGCATTTGGATGTATTACGTAACTTGTGAGACTGGAAAAAGTCATACTAATAGTTCTGAAACTTGTTAGATGGCTTGATCTGTTGCTGACTGAAATGTGTGGAAAGTCTACTGATTTTTGTGGGTGTTCAGTCAAGTTCTGTGTGTTTCTCTGCCTTAATGCTTCAGCTTCGTAACAGTTTGGCAAAATTCAGAGCTGCAAACATTTTCTCAAGTCTAATGTTGTTTTTATGGACTTGAATTTTAAGTATCCCTGCTTGGCTTACGTGAGGACTTTAATCTTATCATGTTTGCGATAAAGTTGCTGAATGGACAGATGTTCCTGTCTCTCTTCTCCAGTTCCATTATATTCAGCGTCATTTTGGATGCCTCTATGCTTCCTGTATGGCTGAATCTTCAATTACAGCTCATGAGTTTGTCTTAAGGGTCTGAAAGCTCACCAGTGAAAGCTTTACATGGATGTCAGACCAGCAGTTCAAATCTGACTTTGAGCTGATATTAGGCTAGCCAGGGTTATAGTCTGAGCTAGTAAAAGAAACCTCTTTAACTGGTTTTCTCTATTTCAACAGTAATGAGTCCAATGTTCAATAGGAATTTATACACAGGTCTTGCCACTGAACTAAGGGACAGAGTACCCATATACAAGCTCAAGCCCAGCGTGTGCTATGCTACTTTGTGTTCAGCATTAGGAAAACATCAATGATAATCAATTTCTATAAGAGGAGAAGAGTAATTTAAATCCAGGATAAAAGTATGAAGAACAGCAGGCAAAAAATATCTGAATAATTAAAGTAGGAGTGAAATTGTACAGAACCACTAAAGCAGAGGTATAAGAAACTGTCAGTTCATCCTTTCATACTTTCAAGTATTTCAAAACCTCTTGAGTGCTAGATGTGGTGGGAGGTAACAAATAAAAAAAAAATCCTAAATCCTAGCAAAAAGCATACATCAAAGAAGGCACTGGGCCTTTCGCTCTTGGAAAGCAAGGTCACACTGCTGCCTTACCCAAACGCTAACAGAAATCTTTCTCAGAGAGCAGTAGTAGTTTTATTATCATCTGAGCAAGGTCCTGTTGTCAGTGACTGACAAGGTTTCCACCTCCAGATTTCTTCCACAAGCATGCTTAACAACTTGGGACTTGCAGGCTAGTACTTGTAATGAAAATTCAGTAGGACTCAGGGAAGCTGAAAATTCACCAGTGGGTCTTATGTGGCGTATAGTAGGTATCACTGCACTTGGCAGCAAAATTTACAGCAAAACATTTTGATCAAGATATTTTTTATTTTTACTATAGCAGACAACTCTTAGTGCATTTAGCATGCAGAAATATTACTGTTTCAAAAGGGTATTATAAGCGTATGTTAGACAAGTATATGGTTTTATCATCAGATGTGATACCCGTGGCATCAACGGTATCTCTTACTCAAAAACTTTGAGCAAAAAAACTAAGTTACCTTTCTTCTTCTTCTGTCTCCTCTTTTCTTTCCCTAATTTGGTAGCTGTTGTTACCCCGTATTTCACATATGGATAAAGATGAGAGTGAAGATGAGGCAATAAATGAACTAAGTGAATTTACTCTTTTCACATAGTTGGTAGATTTGAATATAGTGATTCAAGAGTCCTGCCTGTTCTTTTAGCTGCAATGATACAGCAAAGCATCTGTTTTTATAGTGAAGGTGCAAATTAATTTTATCATTAACTCAAGATTTAAAAAAAAGACATACGATATCTAGAACACTCAGATAATTAATGATCCTTTGCAACCTGTACACTTGCACAGAGACCACAGCTTTGTGCCCAGGAGTATGATTATCTTTTTTTCTGCACGTGTCTACTGCCATTTAAAAATCTTTGCCTGATCATTAGTGTCTGTGGCTTCTTCAGTGGTCGCAGTGTCATTCCTAGAGGACAAAGATCTGATCAAATGTTCATTGAATTCAGTAGAGGTTTTGCCATTGATTAAAGTGAGAGGAGTGCTTTCTTAAATGAACAGAAAGTCTGAACTAATCTCTCCCCTCATAGGTCATTCTAGCCGGTCAGTCTAGGAGCATGCTAGTGGGACAGTGTGCTGAAAGCTTGCACCGTTTCATATTTCACTGTAGCTGTTCTGTGAATAAGTCAATGAGTTCAGTCTCTGGGGAATTCAGTCTAATAGCTTTCAAGATAACTAAATTCACTTTATAAATGAATTTATGGAGGGAATTTGAATATCTTCAACCTATCACCAGTTGCTTTGTTCTACAAACTGCAGAATGAAAGCTGCCCTTACTGCACTGCAGCTGCGGAAGTATTTTTTAAAAAACAGTGAGGAACATTTTTGCTTCCCTCCTGCTGGCTTCTCTAAGCTCACTAGAGAGAATGTTTGAAAGACATTGGTAAAAGGGGAAAAAAAAAGTCAGTCCTGGTGAATGCACTGAAATGCCCCTCTAGGTCATGCTTGCGTAACTAGAGTCTGACCTTGGCAAGTAAATGAACAAAAACATGGTAGCAGGGTTAAAACACAAGACTCAGTAGCACAACTGAGACACTGCTGATGTTTGATGTTTTTATGATCCTCCAGTGTCTAACCAACAGGAATAACCTGCAGGATTCAAAGAGCGAAGCTCAGCATCTTTATGTCAATTCAGTGATCTTTTCTCTTCAGCTCTGTCACTGTGGATTTTCACCAGACAGATCCTGCAGTGCTCTCAGCACTTAGCACACACATAGCAATTAGTCTTCATCTTACTCTTGTACTTCTTCTGTGCCGCATTGCCACCTGGAAACTTGAACCAAAGGCTCTGGAAGACCCTTTTGAGAAACTGTCTCAAGAAATAAGACTTCCTGAGTTTTTCTAAAGAAAGCCTTAAACAGCTGGACATGTCTCTAAACATATACAGCCTGTCTTTTCAAATCTTTGCAATCTTTTCCTTCTCTAGGACTGGTATGTCTTAATATAGCTATGATAACTAAAAAAACAAAAACACATAAGATAAATGTGGATGATATTTAATGATTTAGGATAGCGAAGATGAGAGATGACTAATAGGTTAATAGGCAACACGATGGCAGATGAAATATGATGCTGATACAGACAAAATGATACAAAATTGGAAGAATAATTTCTTATTCTGGTGCACTTTCGTTACATATAAAATAACTGAGGAAAATAAGGATCAAACATTGCTGTGAGCATTAGGCTGCAATGTTCAGTAGTCAAAAGTAACAGGTACTAGATATTTAATTCCCATTAGCATATGAAATTCCTATTTAATTTCTTGATACAAAATAAATATGCAGTATCACTCTCTCATATTGTAGGTGATAGGAGACCCTTTTACTCATCGGGCTGGCAGAAACAGAAGCTGGTCAGATAAGCATAAATGCATGTACAGAAAATTCTTTTACTAGGAAAAGCTGAGATTCTTTACATTGGAGAGGGAAACAGGGAGCAGAGCATTTTAATACCTCTGAGGTGATATCATGAGAACATCGCAAGAGAAGAAATCACATACCTTGTCATTGATCGCCTGTAAAATTCCATATTATTTTTCTGTGACAGATTCAGTAGACTTGAGAGACATAAAAGGAAGAAAAATAGTCTCAGAGCAGTTAGATACATCTCTAGTTTTGAAACAGTAAGCAGACTCTGAATATGAAAGGTCAAAATATTAATGACATACAAGCACCTGCATTAGCACTTAATTATGTGGCATATACTTCACTGGCATACAACAGATCCAGGACCAAAAGAATTACCCTTTCCTTTTTTACTTATTCTGTCTCTCACGTCAAAAGTGGGCTTCTTTCAAAAACGTGGCTGAATAGAGATAAGGAAATAAACTATTTGTCAAAGTCTTGAATGAGCCTGAATCAAGAAATAACTATGTGATGGTCATCAAACTATTTGAAAAATATACTTTCTCAGGGGATTTTTGGCTCTTTAAAGTGAGGAATGGCTTGGGGCTATGATTGCCAAAAATTGTAGTCAGATGCAGAAGTGACCATTTTCTTCCACGTGATGAAGGCCGCGGCTTCCTTTGGCTGTGTTCCTTTGTTGACATAATAGGTTGGTGGACATTTACAAAAGTATAGAAAATGATCAGTTGAGAGTAAGGAAATTTAAAATTGTTTCTTTGAATTGAGTTTCATTAATTTTCTTTCTTTCGTATGGTTCTGATCCAGTATGTCCTTGGCCCCTTGAAAATAAATTTTTTAACTATCTGTAACTCTGATGGGTTTTTAAATATATCGTCATCCAAAGACATTTCTAGAAGTGGTTCTATAGGCATGGCTATTGCAAATTTTTCCTGCTGTACTCCACGAGCCATATTGTGTTGATCCCATTTTCTTTTTACCTGGACTTGGTAGTGGCCACCTGCTCTTTTGTTTCAAAGTGCATGATCTTCCCATTCGATTGTTCATTTGTCTGGAGTCCAAGAGGTTTCCCTGCAGATTTGGAAGACGGAAGTTAAGTCTTTGGGAAGGTTTCTGAGCCAGTGAAATTAAGAAAATCATTATGTGTTTGACTCTGGAAAAGCATGACCAGGATGAAACATTTCCAGTCACTGTGTTTCATTTCATCAGGGACATTTGTGGCAGAATGTTACTCCACAGTGGTCTCAGCTTCCCATTTTCCAACAAATGTGGGATTTAAACATTGGTTAGCTGGAATAGAGGAGTTCAGTGTTTAGAATTCTTCATGTCTGGCAAATATGTTTGACATTTTTTGGTATTATTTATGACTTTAATTGTCTCATGTTTACCAGCTGTTCTTGATTAATCAGCACCAAGCCTGTAACCTTAGTGTGAGAAATCTACTGTTAATGCAAAAACAGTAGGTAAGAATGATAGATTTTTGTTATCTAATAACCATTGAAAGAAACTTGGTTGTTTGCCATGTCAGCAGCAGTTCTGTCAAATATGTATTATTACATATTTGTAATAATTTGTAATGTATTACATACATTACATTCAAGCATAGATGAAGTACTTAAAAGCAAGCTACAGCTATTTCTATGCCACTGTGTGGATTTCATCACTTTTGTTACAAGTGTTGATGTGTACTCCCAAGGTTTCTATTTCCGTCATACTTTTAACGGTCAGTGATGGATGGAGCAGAATCCTGTTACTTAACAGAGTGAACAGATGTGCCTCACAATTTTAAGAGCGGGCAGTCATTTTAACATGTGTGCATTTCAACACCACAAAGGGCAGCTAATTCTTCAAAAGTTTTTAGGAAACTCTTAGGACTCATGCTTAAGCAGAGAGATCATACTGTAAATTGTTAGAGAATGTGTAAGATGTACTGTAACCTGTAATAACTTCATGTTCTGGGAGCTTTACACTTCTTTTAGTGAATAAAATTATTTTAAGCAATACAATAAAAAATACTAGCCTTAGAAATCTCAGCTCCCAATGAAATGTGTGTTAAATATATTTATGAAGTGCATGAAAACCATATGTTCTGCTATTTCTCATAAAAATGACAAGAAAACAACGTAATATTTTTTTAATATATTAAAATTTCATGGCTCAACTAGCTTTTCGTATGGTCTCCCAACAAGCCTTCAGAAATCCATTTTTGTCCCTGTGCCTCAAAGACCAATTGGCTGATAGACAGAGAGGCTTGTGAAAGCTGCAGATAAATTAATAGCAGAGAATGTGCCTAAGGACCATGCCTGGCTGCTCTTGAAATCCTTCTGAAGCCTGAATTATTTGTGTTAAGATAGGCCAACACTCAGGCCTCTATGAGCCAATTCTTTGTAACAGTTGCCAATATTTTTATACCTGAGAGAGCAGCTTCATTCTTTATTATTGCTCAGGAATCAATACTCCCATTGCCCTCACAAAATGCTATACAAGCATTATTGGCATTTCACTTGGCAGTGAAGGGTATCAACATCAATCTCGCCAACTGCACACTTCACTAACCTTGTTCCACTTCTCCATCACAAATTTGTATTCAGTCTGCACTGCACTCACCTACTCGATTTGAATGGGAATCCTTAGCGAAGCCCTGACACCTTCTGAGACAAGGAAATGGAAAGACATTCACCCACGGACAAAACCAGTTTTCTTTGTGTGTGTGCATGTATGTGTGTGGTGGGGAGTACATGGAAGCTCTGAATGTGCCTAAAATGTGATGTAAAAAAAAAAATACAAGAAAAAACAGCAAACAGCATTTCTAATGATAGACTCTCTAAAAAGAGTCAAATCTAGATCCAAACAGCAGCTTCTGTTCCAAAAAGCTACCATGAGGTATAGGGTAGTTTTTCAAGGCTTATAAAATCTTTTTGAACTAACTGCTCCTAATTCACAAATAGTCCTATGTGTTGGAGATAAGTGATATATTGCCAAACAAACGAACAACACTGTATACTAGAGCAAAAGAAAGGCTCTTTGGAACAGCAGCCACGTTTTGCTCTAATTGTGTACAGCTGCAGCAGTTTGATATGCTAGTTCAGTCACAAAGATTTGCATTCAACATTTAAATTTAGCTTTAAACATGCAATTTCTAGACATAATCTAAAATGGGAATTGTTCAAAGCATCCTGTCTCCTGCAGAGCTTTGTGTCACTACAGAGTACAATAGAAGGCACAGTTTGTTCAAATAACATCAGAATCATGGCAGTTAGAGCACCATTAATAAAATAATAATCCCTTCAGTGTATCTGCTTTGAAACAACAACAACGTGCTCTTTTTCTGCTTCCTTCTCACTTTTTGCTGTTGAATCTATGTATGCTTCCCTCTGTTTTATGATTATTGCTCAGCTTCTCCTCAGGCAAGGTTCTAATAAAAAGAATACTGAACCAAATTATTTTTGTTCCAAAGGGCAAGAAGATTATTTGGACAGTACAGATTTGTGTCTCTGTGGGTGGGTGCAGGGTCATGACACACTGAGGTTATGTGTCCATGTTAATAACACTCAAGAATTTTCAAATTGCATTTGATTTTGTGAGAGACACAGCTATGTATTTCTTTCTGGGAAAGAAATGTTTGACTTCTAGTGCATTGCTTGCTGTAGTTCCTCATACCAGCAACAGCCAAGGACAAAATACCTTCCCAAGCCTTTTTTCCATCTAGGCTCATCTGGTTATATCTTGGAAATATATGGAGCAGGAATTGAAAATATCTTTGAAATGTATCAAATGAATAGTGATATTCCATATTTCACTTGAATCTAAGCTTGTTTATTTACTGAGTTTTGATCTGACTTTTCTTTATCCTACATTCAGGCATCTTTGGAGGCAAACAATCCTTCTTAACTATGTAAGACATTACAGTGCTCAAATAGGCAATTTCTCATTGTTTATATGGAAGAGAAACTGGATAAACGGAGGTCTATGCTCCACCACTAAGACAGTTGTTCCTAAAAAGCAAGACAGGAATAAAAATTATCTCCGACAGAAATATTTTAGCAGGATGCAGAAAGAGGGATGAAGAACTGTCAGACACAGGAAAGTCTCTCTCTGATTATAATACTGTTCATTTAAACAGCTAAGCAATACTACCGCTGTTCAAGTAAACAACAGGAGGATGGGGAAGGGAGAGGAACTGTAAACATCTGTCAGTATAACTCAAACACAAAAATAACAAACAAAGGACAAGGAAAATATCAGTAAATTAAAATCTCTTGTGTACATCTGGCAGACCACTGATTTTCCACGAGTTTGAATTGCATTATTATTATTGTTATGATTATTATTTAAAATCCATGCTTAATATGAAAATAATGTGGTTCACACATAAAGAAAATAAATACTACAGGCAGCAACATGGTGACTGTTACTGTTAACTTTCGCCATTTCTCTGAAGAGTCTGTGTTTACTGTAGCAGTGTCTTGCAAGTCTTGGAGCTAGATTCTATTATTCCTCTCAAGTTGTTTACACCTAAATTCATAGAGGGTTTGTTGTTTTTTTTTTATTAATTTACAGAAGCTTCATCTAGCTTTTAATCTCACTCTAAGGTCTTTTTGTCTCTCCTTCTCTATAGTTCAGACACCTATAATGTTCATTCAGATCAACAGTGGATGTGGTCAGGCAAAGTATTCATCCCCTGAAAGGAAGCTGCAGGTGTCCCACACATCATGGTGTTAGCTTCTAAGACTCAAGGTACTGTTGTACTTTCAACATATTTGTACAGTGGCTGTAAAACAGCAGTCTTGACATAACCCCACAAATATCTAACATAGCCATTTCCTGGCAACATGAAGAGCCATGACATTGCTCTTCATGCTTCATTGCATGAGTCCTTTGATACCAGCATTAGTCTTGCGAGTAGGGAGAGTCCTGTTCTACATAGTAATAAAAGCTTCCGTCGCTGAACTACTTTGTGACAAAGTGAGATTCTTTAGTCCTGCAAGATTCCTGGCTGCAATTTGCAAGGAATTAAGTGATGTACACACTTACCAGTAACAGCAGTGTGACAAGAACACGACCACCACAAATCTAAAGCAAAGCAGAAGCCTTAAAATGGACTCTTATGTAGATATTTAGGTTCACAAACATATGGTGAAATTTGGAAAAGCACCAAGATGTTCCCTGTATAATGTGTTTGAAGTTGGTGGAAGTATGGAGCAATGATGAAAACTGGGACATTTATTTAGGTATGAGATTTTAAAATTCATTCCTTTGGACTCTAAGGAAGAAATATGCTAAATAGGCCATTTTCATGCAAAAAGGAAAGGTTGACAAGAATACTACTTTTTTTGTTATGTTTCATGGGGCTACAGTTGAATGAATGGATTATTTTGTGGACTGTTAAGCTGGTACATATCTGGTACATTATTTTGGTAATACTGTAATTTCTTTGAAAAGAAATAAAAAAGTTCTTGCCAAAGTGATTATATTGAGTAAACTTCAGCAGTTGGTTACAGCTGCAGCCTACTCTTTTCTCAAACTGTAGTTCACATTCTGATTGATTTTCATAGTCAGTAATCAGAATAAAAAGTCTAACAAAATGCTGATGTAAGCTTTTTTATGTGATAGTGTTCCGTATGACTAACCATAATAACATCAAAATTGAGAAGACAAAGAAAAAACTCCGCTGTTTCTTGAGAAGAACATCTCAACTCTAGTCTGACAGCCAAGGGGCATTAATATGAGGCATTACGACACTCACTTTTCTCTTGCTGCCCTCCCAGACTCTACACAGAGGGTACTGCTGGGTTTAGATGCTACTATTTCACTGCGATGATTTAAGACAGCAGTTACAGATGTTGCTTCAGACTGTCCATAGCACTGCTTGAGAGAATAGACATTACCTGACAGACGGATACTAGTGAAATATCTGCCACTGTAAGATCTGTCCAGCTGTTGAATAGGTATGTTTTTTCACAGGGACAAATCCATTCAACACAGTGAAATTTCTACCACTGTATAAGCTAGAACTGAATGGAGATCTGTTTAAATGTGGAACCTGCCATCCACACCTTTGTGGCAACTCAAAGCCAAAATGGATCATTCTCATAACTGGTAGTGCGACATGAAAGCATTTTCTGGATGTTTTGTTTTCTTTTGCTTGTGGCAGAAATGTGTGATTGGGTGCAGAAGAACTACCCAAATGGTGGTCCGACTGCTGTGAGACCTGTTTGTCACAAGATGACTTCTCTTTTGGCTGTAGGTCTTCAATTTCTATTACAGTTCTCCAGACAAGGGCAGAAACTGTACTTGTCATTCATTCATTTTATTGTAGGCTTGTTACACGCTGCTTTGTGGCAAGGACTTTGCAGTTGCTTCATCCTACTGATCCTGGTAGCCTCCTAGAACCTTAACACTTCACACTCTTGTGCTAGGTTCTTCTCAGGTCTGCAGCTGCTCACTTGCATAACTTCATGGGCCTTGTATGACCCTGATCTCCCAGGCCCAGAGAAAAATAACTGCTCTGGACACAGATGTTACAGTACAACAGGCTGAGGAGGGAAGGTGTGTGTTAAAATTAATTTCTATATTTCTGTACCAGTCAGTGTGATTAGAGAGTTAAAATTACAACACACAGCATGTTGTAGCCATCAATACAAGCTATGGAAGATTTGGATGTGTAATTATTTGGAAAGTTAAAAGTATACATACACATATACATGTAGAAATGTAGGATGGTAAGCTATAAAGCTTTATATTTAGATTGCTTTAAGAAAAAAGAAGGTGTGAGCTAATGTTTTTTGGTTTGGCTTATTTTTTCTTTCTGTAAACTTTGTTTTCCTCAACTGTGTATGTTTCTTCTAGTTTACTGCGCTCTCTCTGATCCTTGGAGACATCTCTGTGTGTCTGGTCATGCCCTTTCCTGATCATGCATCTGCAGTGATTTTTTTATCCCTGTGCCTCTGTTTCCATAATTCCTTTTCCAACTCTATGTGTCCACTGTGCCCCTTTTCCCCCAGTGCCCACACTTACACATCTCTTTGGTCTTTCTCTCCATCTGCTCTGTAAAACTCCAAGCCTCCCTGTTTTCACCTTGGTTTCCTCATCACCTTCGGCTTTGTCCCTGATCACTCATGGTCTGTAAGAGCTGTACTGTGGCATTGGTGTTCATCTTTGGCAGGAGGTTAATGCTTTTGAGGCTGCACGTTCCCGTGTTGTCCCCTGAGCTGCCTCTCAGTACCCTAAGCACATGTCTCCACCCCTGCTACCCACCCCAGCAACCGCTGCTGCAGCAGGATCTAAAGTTAGCAACAAATCAGTGTGATATAGAGGGTTAAATGGAAGTACAAAGACAAAATCATTATGGAGACATAAATTTTATGGGGGTAACCATGCCTTTTTACTGTGTGAAAGCTCTAATAACTCTCTGGAATTTTTCACAAACTTTATAAAAAGCCTGTATTTATATTTTCATGGTATACGACATTTAAGGGGAAACTTCAAGGGGGTTTTGGTGTGCAGGTTTTTTTCTGCTAGCTTAGTTACCTTGTGATCTTTTTGAAGGGTTTACCAGGTCATCCACTGCTAAAATAGCAGTTTTGTCTTTTCACTGCCTCCCTAAAATCCTTCTTTCACACAAATGTGACACAACTACTTCAGTAACTTCTTTGACTTGCAGCTATGAGTAAGGTGGATCACATCAACAGGATGAACACCCCCCCTGGGGGGTGGTGGGGGTGTTTCACTAGAAGAACAAAAAATGCACCAGCAGTAGTTACTTTTTTAATGTTAATTTACAAAAATCTGATTGAAAGTTGTGTGACCTCCAGCTGGAACGGGATTACATTTCACAGGTACAAGGCCTTTGAAATGGAAGGAATTTTAGAACAGATTTTGTGATGAACTAGTGCAACCTCTTATACAACGCAAACATAAACTGTGAACCATATCCCAAATAGCCAGCTCTCATTCCCCACACAAATCACTCTCCTGTTCTACAAAATTGGACAGAAGCATGAAAAAACATGAATCCCTTTACATTCTACATAAATGGCAGCCATGTACATATTACAGTGGTGAGGGCAATGAAGCCACACAACTGCAAAGATAAAGCAAGTC
>Ga0181612_141592_pt1 | contig 21907 bp, 16 predicted proteins | sample HoacroProtozoa21_FD_119630 | JGI IMG/M metagenome (GOLD analysis project Ga0181612, IMG submission 119630) | Hoatzin crop microbial communities from Cojedes, Venezuel. Combined Assembly of Gp0051906, Gp0051904, Gp0051908
CGTGAGGGAAAATCGTTGTTAAATTCTCGAAGCGGGGGCGGGCTGCCGCCACATCCGGCAGACGACCGTTAATGGACTCAATATATAACAATGCCCCGAACTTATCATTGGGATTATTTTTCCGGGTCATGCCCGCAATAATATCTCCGGTCTTCAGATTAAATCTGCGAATCTGGGACTGGGATACATACACATCATTATCTCCCGGAAGATAATTCTCGCAGCGGATAAATCCGAAACCATCTGCAAGTACCTCCAGAATACCGCTGGCAGGCTTTGCATCATCATAGTGTGGAAGAGGCTTATCCTTATGCTTAATCTCTCCTGCCTCAGAAGATGCAGGTGCAGCTGCAGAATCTTTCGAGGAAGTTCCTGCAGACTCCTTAGCGGGAGCCTCGGTATTTTTCTCTTCCTTTTCGCCTTCCTCCAGCTCGTCCTGCTTTAACATAGCATCCACCAACTCGTCCTTTTTCAGGCGAGAAATTCCTTTGATACCTCTTGCTTTTGCAAGTTCGCGCAAATCAAGGGTTTTTAATGACTCATACATTTCTCTCGTCATATCCATATCTCCTTAATAAAAATGGGGTAAATCTACGAATACGTATTGCAGAATCCACAGAGGACTGTGAAAAAATGATTCTGTAAAAAATGGGATTCAGATTTGTTTTTATGAGTATAGCAATTTCCCCGCCGCCTTGCAAGGCATTTTTAATAATGGTAAGATATTTTGCGATGGCGTTTTTGATGTTTTATATAAGGAAAGAAGGCTGTTTATGACAAACGATGAACTTGCATTACAGAAGCATAAAGAATGGCAGGGAAAGCTTACCACCACTCCCAAGGCAAGGGTAGATTCCAAAGAAGCTTTAGCCATTGCTTATACTCCCGGTGTTGCCGCTCCCTGCAGAGAAATCGCAGAAAACAAAGAACTGGCTTACACCTATACCATTAAGTCCAATACCATTGCCGTAGTTTCCGACGGCAGCGCAGTCCTTGGTCTTGGAAACATCGGTCCCGAGGCTGCCATGCCTGTAATGGAAGGAAAATGCGTACTCTTTAAAGAGTTCGGCGACGTAAACGCCTTCCCCATTTGCCTGGACACTCAGGATACAGAAGAAATCATTGCCTGCGTAAAGGCCATTGCCCCTGCCTTCGGCGGCATTAACTTAGAGGACATTTCCGCCCCTCGTTGTTTTGAAATTGAGGAGCGTCTCAAAAAAGAATTAAACATTCCCGTATTTCACGATGATCAGCACGGTACCGCCATTGTGGTCCTGTCCGCTACCATTAATGCCTTAAAGATTACCGGCAAGAAAAAGGAAGACTGCCATATTGTAATCAACGGTGCAGGCTCCGCCGGAATTGCCATTTGCAAGCTGCTGCTTCGCTATGGCTTCAAGCATATTATTCTTTGCAACAGCAAGGGAATTATTGAAGCAGACAATCCCCGCCTCAACTGGATGCAAAAAGAGATGTTAAAGGTTACCAACCTGGAAGGCCGCAAGGGTTCCCTGGCTGAGGCCGTTAAGGATGCCGACATTTTCGTAGGCGTATCCGCCCCCGGAGTCCTGACTCAGGACATGGTAAAAACCATGGCTCCTGACCCCATTATTTTTGCCATGGCAAATCCCACTCCGGAAATTATGCCGGATGAGGCCAAAGCTGCCGGTGCCCGCATTGTAGGAACCGGACGAAGCGACTTCCCCAACCAGATTAACAACGTAGTGGCATTCCCCGGTATTTTCAAGGGTGCCCTGGAGGGACGTGCCTCTCAGATTACAGAAGAAATGAAAGTGGCTGCTGCGGAAGCCATTGCCTCCTTAGTCTCCGATGAGAAATTGAACGAGGACTATATTATGCCGGAGCCTTTTGATCCCCGGGTAAAAGATGCAGTTTGCGAAGCAGTGAAAGCCAACATTAAATAGAAAAGGAAATTCATGGCAGAAAGCAATCTCATTTACAAAATTATTATTTTACAACTGCTCTCTCTCTCCAAAGGTCCTATGACCTCCACACAGATTACAGACTTTTTTATTGAGGGAGAATACACCGATTATTTCACCATCCAGGAAGCTCTTCATGATTTGGAAGATACTTCCATGATTGAAGCGGAAAGCGACAACAACACCACCCGCTATAAGATTCGGGAGGAAGGCAAGAAGACCTTATCCCTTTTCCCGGACCGGGTGACTCCTTCCATGCTTCAGGATGCCAAGGATTTTTTACGGCGGCATGAGTTGGAATTCAAAGAAACCAATGCCCTCTCCGGCACCTTCGATAAGGCCACGGGAGGCGGCTTCCAGGTACAGCTTAAAATGCGACGCCCCGGAGGAGAGCAAATGAATCTCTCCTTCCAGGTTCCCACTGAGGAAATGGCCGAAACCATCTGTACCAACTGGAAGGCTGACTACGAAAAAGTCTATGAAATGTTAATGGACCTGCTGGTAAAATAGCAGGTCCATTTTTATTCTTAATTTACTGATAATTTTTTATTTGGCGTTAATGTAATTTACCAGGCCCTCGGAATCAATAATCTTCTGCATAAAGGGCGGGAATGCCTGTCCCTGATAGGTCTTACCTGTGGTCTTATCCGTAATGATTCCGCTATCGAAATCCACATGTACCTCATGCCCTTCCTCAATCTCTTCCGAAGCTTCCTTACACTCAATAATGGGAAGACCGATATTAATGGCATTCCTGTAAAAAATCCGGGCGAAGGTTTCAGCAATAACGCAGCTTACACCGGCTGCCTTAATGGCAATGGGGGCATGCTCTCTGGAGGAACCACAGCCGAAATTTTTCTTGGCTACAATCAAATCTCCCTTATGCACCTTATCCACAAAGGTCTTATCAATATCTTCCATACAATGAGTTGCAAGTTCTGCCGGATCCGATGAATTTAAATATCTGGCAGGAATAATAACGTCGGTATCAATATTGTCACCGAAGCAAAATACTTTTCCCTCTGCTGCTTTCATACGTTTCTCCTATCTATTTACAAACTTACACTTCCTCCGGGGAAGAAATCTTACCGGTAATGGCACTGGCTGCGGCAACTGCCGGAGAAGCCAGATAAATCTCGCTGTCCACATGACCCATACGACCAACGAAGTTACGGTTGGTGGTGGAAACGCAGCGCTCTCCCTCTGCCAGAATACCCATATATCCGCCTAAACAAGGACCGCAGGTAGGTGTGCTTACAATGGCGCCGGCCTCAATAAAGGTACGAATATAACCTAATTCCATGGCGTCCAGATAGATCTGCTGGGTGGCAGGAATCACAATGACACGAAGACCTTTCTTTACCTTATGTCCCTTTAAAATCTCAGCAGCAATGCGAAGATCGGAAAGACGTCCGTTGGTACAAGATCCAATCACCACCTGATCAATGGTAATCTCTCCTACCTCATCAATGGTCTTGGTATTCTCCGGAAGATGGGGGAAGGAAACCGTAGGACGAAGGGCCGATAAATCAATGGTATACTCCGCCACATATTCTGCATCAGGATCTGCCGTAAAAATCTTAGGTTCCTTAGAAGAATGCTCCTTCATATACTCCATAGCCAGATCATCCACCGGGAAGATACCGTTTTTACCACCGGCCTCAATGGCCATATTGGCAATGGTAAAACGATCATCCATGGAAAGATAGGAAATGCCCTCTCCCACAAACTCCATGGACTGATATAAAGCTCCGTCCACGCCAATCATACCGATAATATGTAAAATAATATCCTTACCGCTTACATAGGGAGCAGGTTTCCCCACCAGATTAAACCGAATGGCTGAAGGAACTTTGAACCATGCCTGCCCGGTTGCCATGCCGGCTGCCATATCCGTACTTCCCACACCGGTGGAAAAAGCACCCAAAGCACCGTAAGTACAGGTATGAGAATCTGCACCGATTACCACGTCTCCTGCAACTACCAAACCTTTTTCCGGAAGCAGGGCATGCTCGATACCCATTTCTCCCACATCAAAATAATTAGTAATGCTGTTCTGACAGGCGAAGTTTCGAACACACTTGGTATGCTCTGCAGACTTAATATCCTTATTGGGTACAAAATGATCCATTACCAGAGCAATCTTATCCTTATCAAAAACACCATCCACCTTCATTTTTTCAATTTCATGAATGGCTACCGGTGAGGTAATGTCATTTCCTAAAACAAGATCCAGATTTGCCTCAATTAACTGTCCGGCTTTTACTTCCGGAAGACCTGCGGCATTGGCCAGGATCTTCTGTGTCATTGTCATGCCCATATCGTTTGCTCCCTTCAAATTTTTACATCGCGTATAATTATACCATATTTCCTTGGTTCTGCTTATAAAATTACAGTGTTTTAGCAAAGGATTTACTTATAAAATTGCAGTTTTAAAAAAGGCTCCGGACGAAACCGGAGCCTTATCATGCATATTACATTAAGAAAAACCTTCTGCTGTAACCATCCTTTACGATTAGTTATTGATCAGCTTATCATCCTCATTGTTCCAGCTATACAGCTTACGGATCTGCTCGCCAACCTTCTCTGCAGGATGCTCGGAAGCCAGCTTACGCATAGCCTTGAAGTGTACCTGACGGCCTGCGGGAGACATATCCTGAAGGAACTCGGAAGCAAAGGTACCATCCTGAATATCGGTAAGAACCTGCTTCATAGCCTTCTTGGTATCCTCGGTAATAATCTTGGGTCCGGTAATGTAATCACCGTACTCAGCCGTATTGGAAATGGAGTAACGCATTCCTGCGAAACCGGATTGATAAATCAAATCAACAATGAGCTTCATCTCATGGATACACTCAAAGTATGCATTACGGGGATCATAACCGGCCTCAACCAGAGTCTCGAAACCAGCCTGCATTAATGCGCAAACACCACCGCAAAGAACGGCCTGCTCACCAAAAAGATCGGTCTCGGTCTCAGTACGGAAGGTGGTCTCCAGAAGACCTGCGCGAGCGCCGCCGATAGCCAGTCCGTATGCACGGGCAACATCCCATGCCTTACCGGATGCATCCTGATATACAGCGATTAAGCAGGGAGTACCCTTGCCTGCCTGATACTCGGAACGAACGGTATGACCCGGAGCCTTAGGAGCGATCATGGCAACATCAACGTTTGCAGGAGGATTAATGCATCCGAAGTGAATATTGAAACCATGAGCGAACATCAGCATATTGCCTGCTTCAAGGTTGGGCTCAATATCCTTTTTATACATATCAGCCTGAAGCTCATCATTAATCAGAATCATGATAATGTCAGCCTTCTTAGCTGCCTCAGCTGCGGTGTATACGGTGAAGCCCTGCTCCTCTGCACGCTTCCAGGACTTGGATCCTTCGTAAAGGCCGATAATGACGTTACATCCGGACTCCTTTGCGTTTAAAGCATGGGCATGTCCCTGGCTGCCATAACCGATCACTGCAATGGTCTTGCCATCCAAATAGGACATATCACAATCTTCCTGATAATAGATTTTAGCTTCCATCTTCTTTCTTCCTTTCTTCTAAAAAAATATATCAATCGCAGTTTCCTGCGTCGATAGCGCATGTAAGGGATTATACAAAATCCTCGCCGATCATAACCACATCCTTGGTACCACGGCTTAATCCCGTAAGACCTGTGCGGGCCAGTTCCAAGATCTGATAATCTGCCAGCATATCCAAAAAGCTGTCCAGTTTGTTCTGCTTACCGGTCACTTCAATAACCATGGAATCGTGGGTTACATCCACAACCTTACCTTTAAAAATCTCTGTAATGGAAAGAACATTCTGACGATCCTGGGCCTTAGCGGAAATCTTCACCAGCATTAACTCTCTGGTTACGGAATCATCAGGCGTCAGCACCTTTACACTGACAACATCTTCTAATTTCTGAAGCTGCTTCCGAATCTGATCTAAAATCTGCTCATCACCGCTGGTTACAATGGTCAGCCGGGTAAAACGGGGGTCGGCCGTAACACCGGCGGAAAAACTGTCAATATTATATCCTCTCCGGGAAAACAATCCGGATACATGACTTAAAACACCGGATGTATTCTCAACCAAAATAGACAAAACCTGTTGTCTCATAGAAGAAATGTTCCTCTCTTACTTTATCATGTTAACTTAAAAAAGTGAATGTATAAAAATGCACCCATCATACAGGGCTCGCAACAGTTTTTATTCTAGCACTTTAGCGGACTTTGTCAACCAAAACTCCGTCTGGGAACAAACGCTTAAAACGCCTTCATCATCCCATCTCTGAGAGATGTAATAGGTCTCTCCTTCCCATTCTATGGTAAAGAGCCGCTCATGCTTTCCCTGCTCTCCTTCACTGAGCATTTCATAATAATCAATATTAAAAAGGACTTCCGTTACGGGAATATTTAGTGCTTTTGCTACGGATTCCTTAAAAGTCCATAATTGCATAAATTTTGCATTAAATTCATTGGTGAGTCCGAATTTTTCCAGAGATCGCTCCATATGGTCCTTTTCCCGGTCTGATAAAAAGCGGCCGGAAATCATTTGCTCCAGAGACTGAGGTCTACGGCCAATACTTAAACTTTCCACATCAATGCCTACTTTTCCGTCGGAAATTGCCATCCAAACCTGATCCCCGCTGTGGGAAATATTAAAGTCTCCTTTGAATTTACCGACATCTTCGTTTTCTCTGGAAAGCTCCTCTAAAAACTCATCCTCATCCCTTAAAAAGGAAAGTTTCTCATCTGCCAATAAAAGATCCTTGTTGCTGCCGCCCCAGGATACCAGATAGGGGCGCTCCCGCTCATCCCTGGCAAATTCAAAGGGCGCAAAAAATCCGTAATGGGTAAAGGCAGCCTCCGCCAGATAGCGGGCTGCCTCATGCTGATCCTTCCCTTCCGGGAATTTGTCATTCACAATATGATTTGCTAACTTATATACTTCCAACATAATTCTTACTCTTCCTGCAGCATTTCCTATGTGCCGCGGTTTATTCTCAAAAATCTACTCGTCCTGCAGTGCCTCCATAAGCTGAGGGATAAACTGCTTCTTACGGCTTACAACGCCGGGCAAGAAGATTTCCTCTCCTTCCGCATCCGGAAAGGCACGCTTTAAAACGAACTCACTGTCTGCCCCCTTATACAGCACCCGGGAACCCTGGTCTAAAATATTGGTAAGGAGCACAAAAACCATTTGAAGCCCCTTGTCCACCAACACCCGCTCCAGGTAAGGTTCTAACTTCTCTGCCAAAGCACGAAGCTGCTTACCGGATACGGCACTGATCTGAGCCACGCCGAAATCCACATCATCAAAATGAAAAATCTTAAAGTCCTGATAGAAAATCTCTTCCGTGGTCTTGGACTGAAAATCACTGCCGGCCTCAAACATAGACATGGCATAGGTTTCAATATTTTCTCCCACAATACGGGACAGAGCCTCTCCTGCCTGACGGTCAAACTCTGTGCAGGTGGGGGAACGAAACATTAGGGTGTCGGATAAAATCGCCGACAGCATAAGTCCCGCATATGCCGGCGGAATCTCCACTTCGTTTTCCCGGAACATCTGATACACAATGGAGGAACAGCATCCCAAGGGCTGATTGCGGAAGAAAATAGGCTGCAGCGTCTCTAAAGTACCGATTCTGTGATGATCAATAATCTCTAAAATCTCTGCCTCATCAATGCCGTCCACTGCCTGGGACTTCTCATTATGATCCACCAGGATGATTTGCTTTTTCTGCTGATTTAATAAGTTCCGGCGAGAAAACATACCCACGTAATGCTGCTTATCATCCAGCACCGGAAAGTCTCTGTGACGGACCCGGCTCATCATATCCCGGGCAAAATCCACCGTATCCTCCAGTTCGAAGGTGGTGAGATTATTTTTTTTCATGAAGTATTTAATAGGCATACTCTGGTTAATCAGACGGGCTGCCGTAAAGTTATCGTACTCCGTGGCAATCAGCACACAGTCAATGGCCTCTGCTGCAGCAATGACTTCGGAAGAAACCGTCTTTACCCCGGTAATAATCATACAGCTGGGATACTGCTCCAGAGCAATCCGCTGACGCTCCAAAATATCTCCCATAATTACCAGATCATCCCGCTCGATTTCCTCGGCAAGAGCCTCGTGATTTCGTCCCGGCACCACTACCTTCCCTTTGACAAAGTAGCCGTGCTCATTTCCTGTAAGCAGGGTACCGTTTAAGGTCTCAATAATATTTTTATACTGGGTGCGGGCGCGGCTTAAAATCCGGTTGTCATACACGTCCATATAGGAATAGGCAATATCACCGTTTACAATGAGGCCTTCCAGGCGGCCGCCTCCTCCCACAATAGGAAGGGTAACCACGTCCTTGGACTTCATAAGCTCCCAGGCCTTCTTCAGAGAAATATGACTGCTGACACCTTCCGTATGACGAAAATCCAAATCCTTAATCTGGGTCCCCACGTCGGAAATCGTTTCCGGCTCCTCCACCCCGAAATGCTCCAAAACAAAACGGGTCTCTTCATTCAGAGGCCCCGCCTTTTTAGCGACATAGTTTGCGTCACCGATTTGATTTTTCAAATAAGCGTAGCAAAGGGCGGCACAGACGGAATCCGTATCCGGATTCCGATGTCCTACCACCCATACTTCGCGCTGCTTTTCTTCCATCAGATTCATTCTGATCTCCTAATTGATTTTCTTAAATAATGCCAAGAACAACCAGAATAATGGCAACCAATCCGCCTAAGTTTAAAACGGAAAGCACCGTTACAAAGGTAAGAAGTCCCTTCAGGCTGCTGAAACGGCGTTCTGCTTCTCTGGCATGCTCCTCGTTATTATCCAGTTCTTTTAAAAGTTCCTGGAGATTCCGGTACTCAGCTACGTTTTCCACATGGATCCGCTCGGTGAGATCGTTCTTCATGCCGTTCACATTCTCGTTAATTGCCTGGCTCATGCGGTCCACCTGGTTATTTACTTCATCAAGCACTTCCTGAGACTTTTTCTTGGTCTCCTCCAACTGCTCCTGAAGCTGCTGATTGTGGCTTTCCTTAGCCTCCACCATATCTTCCAGTTCCTTTACCCGGGACTGTCTCTGGTTGATTAAATCCTGCAGCTGCTTAGCCTTATCACGAAATGCATCAATCTGCGTCAGAAGAATATCTTCCTCATCTAATGCTGCATCCTTTTCTGCCTGTACAGATCCGCTATTTCCTGCTTCGGCTTCTTTTGCAGCTTCTTTAGCTGCTTCCTTAGCGGCCTGCTCCTGCGCTTCCTTTGCTGCTACGGAAAGCAAGGAACGCTTCTCTGTTTTCTGAGAAGTTTCCGTATCTTTTAAATCTTTTACTTCGTCTTCCATTTCCTGCTCCACAAGAGACTCTGTGCCTCTTTCCTGCTCCTCTAATGTGCCCCCGGAAATCTTAGTTCCTTCACCGGGTGCTTCTGCCACGTCGTTTCTTGTACCTTGAATATCAATTGCCATATTTGCCCTCTCCAATTCCGACAAAAATATCTGTAAAAAACCTTTTATATCCTATCACGAAGGGACTTTTTTGTAAATAAAAAGAGAGTGGCTAAAAAGCCACTCTCTTAAAAACTTGTAGGAAAACTCTGGATTAGTTCTCGCCCTTATAAAGGGTAACCAGCTTCTGGAGATACTCATATCTCTCCTTGTAATCCTCTTCGGTCTGCTCAAAGAGCTGAGCAGCACGGGCAGGATTGAACTTAGCAAGAGAAGCATAACGGTTCTCACCCTTTAAGAAGCCCTGGAAGTCACCGGTAGGTGCCTTGCTGTCAAGGGAGAATGCATCCTTACCGTCACGAGCCAACTGAGGATTGTAACGGAAGTTGAACCAGTAACCAGCCTCTACAGCCAGCTTCTCCTCGGTCTGAGCCTTGCTCATGCCCTTCTTGATACCATGGTTGATACAAGGAGCGTAAGCAATAATCAGAGAAGGTCCGGGATAAGCCTCAGCCTCGGCAATTGCCTTAACACACTGATTCATATCTGCACCCATAGCGATGGAAGCAACATATACATAACCATAGCTCATGGCGATGCCTGCAAGGTCCTTCTTCTTGGTCTCCTTACCGCCTGCAGCGAACTGTGCAACTGCACCGGTAGGTGTAGACTTGGAGGACTGTCCACCGGTATTGGAGTAAACCTCGGTATCGAATACCATGATGTTGATGTCCTTACCGGAAGCCAGTACGTGGTCCAAACCACCGAATCCGATATCGTAAGCCCATCCGTCACCACCGAAGATCCACTGGGACTTCTTAGCCAAGAAATCCTTCTCCTTTAATACTTCCTTAGCGGAAGCATCACCGGCACTCTCTAATGCGGAAACAAGTTTCTCGGTAGCTGCACCGTTGGCAACACCCTCACCGAAGGTATCGTTCCACTGTGCGATAGCATCCTTCAGATCTGCACTGCCGGTAGACTCTGCGATCTCATCCAGCTTGGACTTTAAGCGATCACGGATTGCGCGCTGTGCAAGAAGCATACCATAACCGAACTCAGCAGCATCCTCGAACAAGGAGTTGCTCCATGCGGGACCATGGCCCTGCTTGTTAACGGTGTAAGGTGTAGAAGGTGAAGAGTTACCCCAAATAGAGGAACATCCGGTTGCATTAGCGATGTACATACGATCACCGAACAACTGGGTTAACAACTTAGCATAAGGCGTCTCACCACAACCACCGCAGGCTCCGGAGAACTCAAGAAGGGGCTGCTTGAACTGAGATCCCTTAACAGAAGCAATCTTGAACTTCTCAACAACCTCTTCCTTCTCGGGAAGGGTAACTGCATAATCAAAGTACTCCTGCTCGCCTTCGTTTTCTTCGAAGGACTTCATGGAAAGTGCCTGAACCTTATCCGGGCAAACATTTGCGCAGGAACCGCAGCCGGTACAATCGAAAGCGGAAACGGTAATAGCAAACTTGTATCCGGGCATTCCGGTCATATCCTTCATAGGCATACCTGCGGGAGCCTTTGCAGCCTCCTCCTCGGTCATAGCAACAGGGCGGATTGCAGCATGAGGACATACATAGGAACACTGGTTACACTGAATACACTTGGTAACATCCCATACAGGAACGTCGGTAGCAACACCACGCTTCTCGAATGCAGCGGTACCGGAAGGAGTGGAACCATCCACATACTTCATGGTAACGGATACAGGAATGGTGTTACCCTGCTGTGCATTAACCTTGGTCTGGATATCCTTAACGAAAGCAACGGCATCCTCACGGTCACCCTTAACTTCCTTGGTGTAATCATCATCGGTGCAGTTCTTCCAGCTCTCGGGTACATCAACCTTAATATAAGCGGTAGCACCTGCATCAATAGCGTCATGGTTCATCTTAACCACGTCATCACCCTTCTTAGCATAAGAACGGGTAGCTGCATCCTTCATAAGAGTAATAACCTCTTCCTCGGGAATCAGCTTGGTCAGGGAGAAGAATGCGGACTGAAGAACGGTGTTGATACGGTTACCAAGACCAATCTCCTTACCAATCTTCACACCATCGATGATGTAGAAGTTAATGTTGTTCTCAGCGATGTAACGCTTAACCTGTCCGGGAAGCTTCTCATCCAATTCATCAACGGTCCACTGAGTATTGAACAGGAAGGTACCGCCGGGAACCAGATCCTGAACCATGTTGTACTTGTAGATGTATGCGGTACAGTGACATGCTACGAAGTTAGCCTGGCTGATCAGGTAAGTGGAACGGATGGGGGTATGACCGAATCTCAGGTGAGAAATGGTAACACCACCGGACTTCTTGGAATCATAATCAAAATATGCCTGAGCATACATGTCGGTGTTATCACCAATGATCTTAATGGAGTTCTTATTAGCACCTACGGTACCGTCTGCACCAAGACCCCAGAACTTACAGTTGGTGGTGCCTTCGGGAGTGGTAACGGGGTTCTCTTTAACCTCCAGAGAAAGGTTGGTAACATCATCAATAATACCGATGGTGAAACGCTCCTTCTCGGTGTTGTTGTATACGGCAATAATCTGTCCGGGAGTAGTATCCTTGGAACCTAAACCATAACGGCCGGTGAATACAGGGATATTCTCAAACTTAGATCCCTTAAGTGCTGCAACAACATCCAGATACAGAGGCTCGCCGATAGAACCGGGCTCTTTGGTACGGTCCAGAACGGAAATCTTCTTAACGGTATCAGGAATAGCAGCAATTAAAGCAGCCTTATCGAAAGGACGATACAAACGAACCTTAACAAGACCAACCTTCTCACCCTTAGCGGCAAGATAATCAATGGTCTCATCAATGGTCTCACATACGGAGCCCATAGCAATAATGATGTGCTCTGCATCAGCTGCACCATAGTAGTTGAACAGCTTATAGTCCGTACCGATCTTGGCATTTACCTTGTCCATGTACTCCTGAACGATTGCAGGAAGCTCATCGTACTGAGTATTGCAAGCCTCACGGGACTGGAAGAAAATGTCAGGATTCTGAGCGGAGCCCATCTCACGGGGATGGTTGGGGTTCAATGCGTTCTTACGGAAAGCATCAACGGCATCCATGTCCACCATGTCCTTAAGGTCCTCATAATCCCAGGTCTCAATCTTCTGAATCTCATGAGAAGTACGGAATCCATCGAAGAAGTTAATGAAAGGTACACGACCCTTAATAGCTGCACAATGAGCTACAGGAGTCAGATCCATAACTTCCTGAACGGAAGACTCACAAAGCATAGCAACACCGGTCTGACGACAGGCATAAACATCGGAGTGATCGCCGAAAATATTCAGTGCGTGAGAAGCCACACAACGTGCGGATACGTTGAATACGCCCGGAAGTCTCTCACCTGCAACCTTGTAAAGGTTGGGGATCATAAGAAGAAGACCCTGGGAAGCGGTGTAGGTAGTGGTTAATGCACCGGCTGCCAAAGAACCGTGTACGGTACCAGCTGCACCTGCCTCGGACTGCATCTCGGTGATCTGAACGGTCTGACCGAAGATATTCTTACGTCCTGCGGTTGCCCATTCGTCGGAGGCCTCAGCCATTACCGATGAAGGAGTGATAGGATAGATAGCTGCAACGTCAGTAAATGCATAAGATGCATGAGCTGCTGCATGGTTTCCATCCATGGTTTTCATTGCTCTTTTCATTTGTATTCCTCCTACAAGAATTAAACTTCGAATGCGTGAGCACACATTCTTATATGTACATATGCATTTCATCCCATAAAAAAGAGACAAAAATGCACAATGTCCTAGACATTTACTATAAAATCTTTTGATAAAAAAATCAACCGATTGCCCTCTGTTTTTCTGTTCTATTTTGAGTACATCAAAGACCTTGACGAGGAAAAAACGGCTTTGATAAAATTTCCTATTATATGTGTAAAGACATCGGAAAGGAGAAACTATGGAACCATCCAAGGTATATTTTACAGACTTTCGGGCCAAGCCAAATCAACCCATCCCGGAGAAGTTAAAACAGCTCTGCCGCAAGGCCGGTATTGGTGAACTTTCCTTTGAAGGCAAGTTCGTAGCCATCAAGATGCACTTCGGAGAACTGGGAAACCTGGCTCACCTGCGTCCCAATTACGCCAGAGCAGTTGCGGATCTGGTGAAGGAAAACGGCGGCGTTCCCTTCCTTACGGACTGCAACACCCTGTATCCCGGCAGTCGCAAGAATGCCTTAGAGCATATGGACTGTGCCAACCTGAACGGATTTAACACCATTTCCACCGGATGCCAGATCATTATCGGCGACGGCTTAAAGGGAACCGACGATATTATCGTACCTATTCCCAACGGGGAATACTGCAAGGAGGCCTATATCGGCCGCGCCATTATGGATGCGGATATTTTAATCAGTTTGAATCACTTCAAAGGCCATGAGGCTACCGGCTTCGGCGGTGCCTTAAAGAACCTGGGCATGGGCTGCGGCAGCCGTGCCGGAAAAATGCATCAACACCAGTCCGGTCAGCCCAAGGTCAAGGGCTCCAAGTGCGTCCTTTGCAAACGCTGTGCCAGAGAATGCGGTTCCAACGCCATTTCCTACGACTCCGGCAAGGCCTATATAAATCCGGATATTTGCGTGGGCTGCGGCCGCTGTATCGGTGCCTGCAACTTTGACGCCATTGTAAATACCCACTGGGATGCCAACGAGATCTTAGGCTGCCGTATTGCAGAGTACTCTGCCGCCGTCTGTCACGACCGGCCCACCTTCCATATTAATATTATCTGCGACGTTTCCCCCAACTGCGACTGCCACTGGGAAAACGATGCTCCCATCCTTCCCAACCTGGGAATGCTTTGCTCCTTCGATCCCGTAGCCTTAGATCAGGCCAGCGTGGATCTTTGTCAAAAAGCAACGCCCCTTCCCAACAGCCAGTTAAGCGACAACTTAAACCTGGCGGACTGGAAGCCCTACCACGACCACTTCCTGGACAACAATCCCAACGTCCGCTGGAAGGAAACTTTAGAGCACGCCGAGAAAATCGGTGTGGGAAGTCGGGAATATGAACTGATTCGGATGTGAAAAACCCGGGGCTTATGGCCCCGGGTTTTATTTTTACATTTCCCCTACCTTCTCCCGAAGGCTTCTTCCCTGGTCAGGGCAAAGTACGTCCAGTTTTTCCTTATATTCCTCGTAAATCTCCACCTGTCCCAAATAGTATGCTGCCAGGGCATAGGTCTCTCCCACCACGATGATGCTTCGGTCTTTTAACTCCTGCTTTTTCATGGGTTTTCCGTTGGCGGGATTTTTTTCCAGGCGCTCCTTGCTGAGGCGAAGCACCTCCTCCCAGTTTTCGGAATAAATTGCTTTATTTAAGGCAAGAACCTGACCGTAAGCATTTTTTAATTTGGGATGCTTGGTGTAATTTGCTATGGTTCGTTCCATACACTCCAGAAAATAAGCAGCACCCTGAAGATTTTCCTCATGGTATGAAAGCCAGAAATTCTGATTAAAATACAGCACATCTCCAGTAAAGCTTTTCGGGCACACGCTATATGCCGTCTCCAAAAGTTCATGGGTTTCCCCATAACGTTTCAACTTAATCAGGCAATGCACCAAAGTTCCATAGGTATTCATACCGCCCAGGGGAAATTTCAAAAGTCCCAAATGCTTCCGGTAACAAGGCAGAGCGAAACAGCTTAACCGCAAAAATTCCTGCTTATAATCCAGAGGAATGGGATATTTTCTCCACTTGGTCCCAAGTCGCACTGCCCCTGTAAGTATCAAAACATACCAAAGCAGAATCATCATAAATAAAATCGCAAAGAACAGAACTGTAGGCAGAGAGAGCCCCAGAAACAAATAAAAATAGGCAGCCACGGGAAGCGTCATAAAACGCAGAAACATCTTTCCTTCCAGTTTATCCATTTGGGCCATGCCGTAGTTTTCCGGTTTTTCCACCGATTCCCAGTTTACAGTCAGAGTTTCTTTTCCTGTCGGTTCACTTCCTGTCGGTTCACTTCCTGTCGGTTCACTTCCTGCCGCCCCGCTCTCCGTCAGCAAACTCTCCCGAAGGGCGCTGATCTGATCCAAAAGGCGTCCGTATTTTTTCTCCGTTTTCCTTCTGCTGAAACAGAAAAACAAAAGGGCCAAAAGAATCACACATTCCATTTCCGACGGAATAATAATGACCCGCCAGGCGGAAGCATCCATATAAAGAGACTCCTGTTTTACTTCCAGACTTTTTACCGGCGTAGTGGCATAAAGAGCCCAGTCCTCTCCTTCTGCTACATAAAGACTTTCTCCGGAAAGATTCTTCACCACATAATCCGTCAACCGAATCTGAAACGCCGTCCCTTCATTTATGGCAAAATGCTCATAATCTCCCACTAAGTCAGAGGCCGTTTTCCCCTGAAGCAAATTTAAAATGCTGGCACTGTGGTCTGTAAAATTCAAGGTGATGGTCTCTGTGGAAGTTTGTGTTGCAGATGTGGTTTTATCCGCCTCAAAGTTTCCTCCATACAACACATAGGTTTCTCCATCAATTTCCCAGGTGGTAAGTTCCCAGGTGCGAAGAATTCCCGAAGAGGTACTGCCGGTAAGATTATAATTACTGTTTCCCGCCTTTTGAATATAAATAAAATCAAAGGACTCCTCCGCGGATACGGAAACGGTCCGTGGCTTTGCCACTCCGCGGGAAAACAACATTAAAAAAGCAGAAAATGCCAGGGTTATAATTAAAATCGTATTTCGAATTCTCTTTAGGTGTTTGGGTTTGTAGGGTTTGTTATTTTGCATAAAATGATTCCTTTTTTGTATAAATAAAGCCGCATGGATTATAACACAAAAAAGGCAGACCGTAGCCGGCCCGCCTTCTTTTTAATAGAATCTTCACATTTTCCCATCGAAAATCATCTAAGGATTAGTGGCACCCATGTGCACCGCAGCCTGCGCCGCAGGAATGGCCCTCACCATGATTGTGGGAGCCGCAGTCGTGACCCTCGCCATGATCGTGATGGCTGCAGTTGGCGCCTACATTATGAGGAAGACGTCCGCTTAAGAAAAGTTCCACTGCTTCATCACAGTTTCCGGAGATTCCGGGATATACCATAATCTTAGCCTCTTCCAAGGCATTAATAGCACCGCCGCCGATGCCGCCGCAGATCAACATATCCACGCCACCGTTAAAGAGGAAGTTTGCCAGAGCACCGTGGCCCTGTCCGTTGGTGTCAATCACCTGGGAGGAATTCACCTTGCCGTCGGAAATATCGTAAACCTTAAAGGCCTCCGTATGTCCGAAGTGCTGAAAAATCTCTCCGTTATCATAAGTAATTGCAAGTCTCATAACATTTTCTCCTTTTTCCTTCATAGGATGATTATCTAAATTCGGGACTTGGATGCTCCCGAGGGCATTTTTAGCACGCTGTCCCCGATTACTAAAAAAGGGACATTCTCTGGTTACTTCATAATCCCCGCCGTTTAGATACAGGGCTCTGCCGTTGACCAAACATTCCGCCAGTTTTTTCCTGGCACTGTCATAAATCTGTGTCACTGTGGTACGGGCCACATTCATTTGAGACGCCGCAGCCTCCTGAGTCATTCCTTCATAATCAATAAGACGAATAGATTCATATTCATCCACCGTCATATTCACCGGCACGTCATTTTCAACGCCGTCAGGGATAAAATAAAGATTCTCCGGAAGCTCCGCAACCCGCCTGCACTTTCTCGGTCTTGCCATGCTGCCTCCTGTCCTATATAAACTGTCTGCAAAACAATTTTTTAATTCCAATATGTGGTGTAAACGCAATAATATAAACAGACGTTTCTGACATATGTCAAAAATAATATACTCCCTAACAAATCCTTTGTCAACTTCTACAAAGGAAGTTTCAAATCCGGAAAATAATTTTCTTTTTTTCCTCTTGCACTTCCCATAGGATGTGTATATAATGTCCTAGGATTCAAAATGTTGGTGTTTTTGTTTTGCCAAAGCACAATATCTTGTATTTACACCAGGAACCTTTCACATAATTCTTTTTTACCAACATTTTTTCGAAACTTGACCCAAGTCAAAGAACACCTATTTTTACGGTGATATTATCCATATTGTCAAAAAAATCACAAATGCAAAAGGAAAGGAGCACAAAAATGCGGAACGAATGGAGAAGCTTTGAAGGTTCAAAATGGCAGGACGATGTAGACGTCCGTGATTTTGTTCAGAACAACTACACTCCCTATAAAGGAGATGAAAGCTTCCTTGAAGGACCCAGCGACGCAACCGATAAGCTTTGGGGACGTCTTCAGGAATTACAAAAAGAGGAGCGTCAGAAAGGCGGCGTCTTAGAGTGCGAAACCGAGGTTGTATCCGGTCTTACGGCATACGGTCCCGGATATATTGATGAGTCCATGAAGGATTTAGAGCAGATCGTTGGTCTGCAGACCGACAAGCCCTTAAAGCGTGCCTTCATGCCCTACGGTGGAATCAAAATGGCGGAGCAGGCTGCTGAGAACTACGGCTACAAGATCAACCCCAAATTCCATCAGATTTTTAACGAGTATCACAAAACCCATAACCAGGCAGTATTTGATGCTTATACTCCGGAAATGCGTCTTGCAAGAAAGAGTCATATTGTTACCGGTCTTCCCGATACCTACGGCCGCGGTCGTATCGTAGGCGATTATCGTCGTGTGGCTCTTTACGGAATTGATTTCCTTCTTGAGAAAAAACAGGCAGATCTTGCTAACTGCGGCAGCGGCACCATGACCGATGATGTGATTCGTCAGCGTGAAGAAATTGCCGAGCAGATCAAGGCTCTTAAGGGAATGAAGGAAATGGCTGCCATCTACGGCTATGACATTTCCGGCCCTGCAAAGGATGCCAAGGAAGCTGTTCAGTGGCTGTACTTCGGATATCTTGCAGCTGTTAAAACCCAGAACGGTGCTGCCATGAGTGTGGGACGTGTTTCCACCTTCCTGGATATTTATATCAACCGTGACTTAAAAGAAAAGAAAATCACCGAGGCTCAGGCTCAGGAACTCATTGACCACTTCGTATTAAAGCTTCGTATGGTGAAATTCGCTCGTATACCTACCTATAATGAGCTGTTCTCCGGCGATCCCGTTTGGGCAACCTTAGAGGTAGGCGGCATGGGTATGGACGGTCGTCACATGGTTACCAAGAATGACTTCCGTTTCCTGCATACCTTAGAGAACATGGGACCCTCTCCTGAGCCCAACCTGACCGTACTGTACTCCTCCAGACTTCCGGAGACCTTCAAGAAGTACGCTGCTAAGATTTCCGTAGATACTTCTTCCATTCAGTATGAGAACGATGATGTAATGCGTCCTGTTTGGGGTGATGATTACAGCATTTGCTGCTGTGTATCCGCTACGGAGACCGGCAAGGAAATGCAGTTCTTCGGTGCCCGTGCCAACCTGGCAAAGTGCCTGCTTTACGCAATCAACGGCGGCATGGATGAGAAGTTAAACCTTCAGGTAGGACCGGAGTACGCTCCCATTACTTCCGAGACTTTGAATTACGATGAGGTTCTTCATAAGTTCGATCTTATGATGGACTGGCTGGCAGGCCTCTATGTAAATATTCTGAACCTGATCCAGTACATGCACGATAAGTATTATTACGAAGCTGCCGAGATGGCTCTGATTGATACGGATGTGCGCCGTACCTTCGCCACCGGTATTGCAGGTTTCTCCCATGTAGTGGATTCCTTAAGTGCTATTAAGTATGCCAACGTAAAATGCGTTCGTAATGAGGACGGCATTGTCACCGACTTCATTACCGAAGGTGAATTCCCCAAGTACGGAAACGACGATGAGCGTGCCGATGAAATTGCTGTATGGCTGCTTAAGACTTTTATGACTAAGCTTCGTAAGTTCCATACCTACAGAGATTCCGAGCCTACCACTTCTATTTTGACCATTACCTCCAATGTGGTTTACGGTAAGGCTACCGGAGCTCTCCCCGACGGAAGAGCTGCCTGGACTCCCTTCGCTCCCGGTGCAAACCCTGCATACGGTGCCGAGCAGAACGGACTTCTGGCATCCTTAAACTCCGTAGCAAAGCTTCCTTACGAGTATGCTTTAGACGGAATTTCCAATACTCAGTCCATTAACCCCTCTGCATTAGGTCATAACGACGCTGAGCGTGTGGAGAATCTGGTTCATGTACTGGACGGCTACTTCGACCAGGGCGCACATCACTTAAATGTAAATGTGTTCGGTGTTGAAAAATTAAAGGACGCCATGGAGCATCCCGAAAAGCCTGAATATGCCAACTTTACCATTCGCGTCTCCGGATACGCAGTAAAATTCATTGACTTAACCAAGGAACAGCAGCTGGATGTTATTAACCGTACCTTCCACAAGAGCCTTGGTGCTTCCAAGGAGACACAGACCAACGTAGCTTAATCGTTCGTTTCACCTCCTTCACCAGAGACGAACACCTCCTACAAGAGCTACTTTTGAAAAATCATCCGGGTCCTATGGTCCGGGTGATTTTTTTAAGAAAAGATAATGATTAAGAAGGATTTTTTTAAGGGACTTTTCTATGAAGCAAATGACAAATGAAAAAAACACCAAAAAACACTCTTCCGAAAAGTGCAAAAATTGTAACTCTCTTTGTGCCAGAGACATTCCCTTTATTGACAGCATGTCTGACCGGGAAAAAGAAATTTTAATCGATGCCTCCACCCGAAAGAAAATTTCCAAAGGGGATTTTCTCTTTCGGGAGGGAGACACCATTGACGCCATTTATATCATCTTAAAAGGCAGTGTAAAACTGGTAAACTACGATGCTGACGGCAGAGAGCAGATTGTTGGAATCTTCTCTGCGGGAGAAACCATCTGGGAAGGAATCCTGACGGACGATTTGCATTTTCCCTACAGTTGTGTGGCCATGAGCGATATCAAAAGCTGCATTATTACACGGGAAAGCCTGTTAAAGGTTTTGGAAAATCCCCGTACCGGTATTAATATCATTGCTCTTCTGTCCCGAAAGCTTCATGATGCCAATGCCCGGAACCAAATGCTTTCCGCCACGGATCCGGTTCGTAGACTGGCAGCATTTTTCATTTATCACAGCCGTCGTCTGGGAAACGACACCCTGGAATTTCGACTGGATGACATTGCCGCCTCCTTAAACCTGCGTCCCGAAACCATCAGCCGGAAAATCACTCAGCTTTCCGACGATGGAATCATTGCCCGCTCCGGAAAAAGCGGCATTAAGATCTTAGATTTTGTACGACTGGAGGAATTGTATCTATGAGTGACGCTATACAAAATCAACCGAAACCTATTTCAGAAACCACAGATTCTTCTTCGGTATGTCCCAAAGCTTTGGTTCATTCCACCGAAAGTTTCGGCTCCGTGGACGGCCCCGGGGTACGTTATGTGATTTTCCTTCAGGGCTGCAATATGCGTTGCCGCTACTGTCACAATGTTGACACCTGGGACAAGCATTCCGAAAATGTAAAAACCGCCGACGAGCTTCTTGCCACCGCCCTTCGCTACAAGAGCTACTGGGGCAAAGAAGGCGGCATTACCGTAAGCGGCGGTGAACCGTTGCTGCAGATTGATTTTCTGTTGGATTTGTTCCGTAAGGCAAAAGAAAAAAATGTAAAGACCTGTCTGGATACGGCGTTGCAGCCCTTTACCAAAGAGGAGCCTTTCTTCTCCAAATTTCAAGAACTCATGGAATATACGGATCTTTTGCTTTGTGATATTAAGCATATTGATCCCGAGAAGCACCTGGCTCTTACAGCGCAGAAAAATGATAATATTCTGGAAGGGCTTTCCTACCTTTCTGAAATTAACAAACCCATTTGGATCCGCCACGTACTGGTACCCGGCATTTCCGATGACGAAACAGACCTTAAAAATCTCCGGACCTTCATTAACACCTTAAACAACGTGGAACGTGTGGAGATTCTCCCCTACCACAGCATGGGGGTCTATAAATGGGAAGAACTGGGAATCCCCTATACCTTAAAGGATGTGAATCCACCCTCGGAAGAGACCATAAAAAAAGCGGAAGCGATTCTTTTATAATCGCTTCCGTTTTTTATAAACTAAATAACCGCCATTACTCCTCAGATGTGCCGTGAATCAAGGGAGATAAGGGCTTGTAAATCAGGAAGGTAATCAGCACGGAGAACATAGCCTTTACAAAGGTAAAAGGCATGTTAAAGATTAACAGGCAGGACAGTAAGTCGCCGTCTTTAATGCTGGGCAGGATTACCTGATACATATTAATAATGGTATCCATAGGCATGAATGCGGTGTATGCGGGATATACCACAAAGTAGTTGGTGAACACGGAAAAAACCGCCATGATTAACGCACCTACAAGTGCACCAACAACCGCACCCTTCTTGGTCTTATGACGCTTATAGATCAACCCTGCCGTAAATACAAAACTGGCGCTTAAAAGGAAGTTGGATAACTCTCCCACGCCGAAGGTGGATGTACGGAAAAGGTGAAGCAGGTTCTTAACCAATGCAA
>Ga0181612_181780_pt1 | contig 21906 bp, 5 predicted proteins | sample HoacroProtozoa21_FD_119630 | JGI IMG/M metagenome (GOLD analysis project Ga0181612, IMG submission 119630) | Hoatzin crop microbial communities from Cojedes, Venezuel. Combined Assembly of Gp0051906, Gp0051904, Gp0051908
CAGACCTGAGTTTTCCCTACTAATATGCAGCCACTTGCATAGCCCCTGACACACCCACAGAAACACGTTGAATGCGGCATATTTTGTATGGGACTGAGGGTGGCCCAGACAGCTGCCGAGAGGACACAGCCATATTAGACTCTTCAGACTGAGGATCCCAAATATCATCATTTATTGGTCACTTGCACCGATCTATTTTCCTTTTCCTGGCTTACAACCATGTTGCCATTAGCTGGTGGCCAGTGACAGCAGTACATGACTTGTTTCAGGAACAAAAAATGGTAATAAACCTCCTAAAAGCATTCAGGAATCTCTGATTTTCAGAGCCATTTTCCCCTTCCTTCTTCAGACGGTTGCAAAGGTTGCAAAGTAAGGGAACTAAATGAATGACAAGCAGCACGGAACTCTGAAGATACTTACAGGTTAAGAACCAAAAAAATTAGAGAAATGTATATTCCCAGTGTCCTGCAGAAAGGAAATTTCTTTGTAATTTGAGGATTATTTGAGCACAGCACCAACACTGAAAACAATTCAACTTGTTTAAAAACAACGTTGTGTGTTTCTAGTTAAAACTTAATTCTTGTTTTCTCACAAAAATACTGCATTATCATGCTTTTGCTCCTGCACGTACATAATCACATCAATCATTTTTAGGAGGCAATGGAAAAGATCTTTCAGCTACCAGTTGTTTTGCCCATGCAGATGAATCCTATAAAGCATGGAAGAATTTCACTGTGAGTAGTTTGAACTGAAATAAACTGAGGGCAATATTTTCAAATTGGCAACCTAAACACATGAAAGAAGATGTAAAAAAAGTAGTCTGAATTTCCATAGTACTTAACTCAGATAGCCCCCACTGGGTGCTCTGATGCTTGAGCATCTCTGTAAATTCAGCCATTTCCCTCCAGGCTTTTCAGCGTATTTTCTGAGTGCAAACCTGCATTATTGAAGTTTGAGTATTTTGGATTAAGATTAGTCGTTACTTTGGGATTACATTCCATATCTGTCAAATTTGATCTTTCCTATTTTTCAGAGAAAGAAAAAACATACCAGCACCAGGGTACAGTAAATGGAAAATATTGTGCACTCTGCACTCAAATATGTGTTACTCACATAACTGTTGGTTCCAAACGTTCAACCCTAATGGTCTGGAAGAAACTTTAAGCGTTCAACTGAAGTGCAGATATATGCTGTGCTTTTTCCCAACTCCTATCATGTGCTTTCCAGGCTGCTGGCTACATTTCCAATCCACATTTCTCTCACTTATCTTATTTTTTACATGAATGAATGAAATGTTTATACCACAGTCAAATTCGGCTACTTGGGTTTTCTTCAAATAAAAGATGATAGAGAATGGAATATCTTTAATGCAATTTTTAAAAATAACATATATGCCAATAACAACATTTCTGAGAGCTGGAGCAGTTAAAGTATATGAAAAAAAAGCAGCTAGTGGTTGTCTCATATAAAAAGAGTAGGATAAACTCTCAGCCTCAGGCCTGCAACCTGACCCCAGACCAGCAAAATATTGCTACCACGTATAGCCTGACTGACTTCAGCACAATTTGGTGTAAGTATAAACATACCTACTCAAAGCAAAGTTTAGAATCAAGGATTTAAGTTAACAATATCATCCTCACTGTTCCTGTGTCTGCTGAAGGTGTGCAACCCCAGAGAGCTGTGACATGGTTGGCAACCACTTTGTTTCAGATAGGAAACTCCAGAAGTGCCATTCCTCTTTCATAATCAAACAGGGGATGCTTTCTCAAATAACTGATGCTCAGATAAGAGATCCTTGCAAACTGCATATTAGAAATGTTACAAACATTCAAAAGCTTCGAGTACACAGAATTTAGGATGAAAAAAGTACTTTGTGTAATGAGGAATTTGACAATGCTCCTAAGTTTTATAGTTGAGGTGCCCACCCTGACAAGGATGCAAGATAATGAAGAATTTCAGATCTCTAGGTTTAAAAAATATGGCAAAATTTTTGCAGAGAAATCAAGTTCAGAAATCCCATGAATTTTAAATATGAGTCAAGGTTTACAGCCCTAAACAAACCTGAGCTGAGAGTGTGGCATAAGCGGGTCTCCATAAGCAGAGTGGGTACCTGATTCTATGATAAACTGCTCACGATGAACAACAGAGGAGAGGCAGTAATTGGCACAAAGCAAATCATATCAGGGGTCTCTCAAAGCTTGGACATTGCTTTTTGACAGTGGCACCTGGTTAGCAGGATGATGATAGAGAGGTCAGAGAAGTTATCCAGACTAGAAAATGCTGTTCTACTACAGCATGTTAGCCAACATGTTTTTAGCAGAGTTTTTTCAGCCCTACTTAAGTAGTTGTGGCTTGTATTGAGAGACTTGTCAGGTAACGTTTTTGAAACATCAGATTATATTTAAGATAGAGTCTAAATATAATCTGAAGATTAAAAAGCTGTTTGATTTCCTCAGATTTAGGAAGGCTTACAAGTATCACATGATAGTAAAAGTAACTTTTGAATTGCAGGAATTGGTAACTACTCTTTTCCACAGATTTAGGTCTAGTCTAATCTACAAAGCTGATACGGCTCTAGCAAAGAGGTATGCAACACAAACTGAAGTATAAAAAGCAAGGATGATCAGCAGATTCACTTCAAAAGTATAATAAATCCTAAAACTGAAGTGCTCATTGGTTGTGCTCCCAGTATGCTTTGCAAGGATGTTGTTAATTTATTTCTGTAAATACAAACTTTAGCAACAATTGAGAAGACCACATCTGAAAGAATTAAGTACAATGCATATCATCATCTCCATAGTTAGTTAAAAATCTGTAGTATTTTAGGTAATATATAAATGTTCTCTGCATGGCACTCTAATCTTTAGATTCATGTTGGCTTTCCAAGTTAAAGGCTATTAAATATGTCCTAAGTTCTCAAATCCTTTATAAAAAGAAGTGCTAAATGTACAGATGCCTAAGTTGTGTTTGCACTGTTTTTCATCAGACTATAATAGAATATGAACACATTATAAACCGAAGTTAATTTCCTAGTGATAGAAATTCCTCACAAATGTGCCTTACTTTAACAATTCACTGCAATGTTTTCCAATTTTAATAAGTTTTCCTATTCCAAGCCATCTTTGAGAGATATATATATTACTACACAGCTCAATATATTATGGCATTCATACAACTTTTTAAATTTCCTGTCATTACAAAGCATCCTTTCATTGTGTCAGCTACTATCTATCATTTGGTTAATATTTATAACTGCTTGTTTAAAATTTAAAATTATGTTAACTTTTCAGTAGTGGTAATATTTACTTTTTATAGCACTACTGAGCTTAACTATGAACAGTGAAGTGGTGGAGATCACCACTTTCCCACGCAGAAGTTTTAAACTTCTCAAGGAATTCAGCTCTAGGCTGATGTGGAAGACTTAAGTAAGGAAGTGGGGAGTTAAGAGAGTTTCCTACTTGTCAGGAAAAAATCGACAGTGAAACTAATAAACCAAATTGCTAGGAAGGTGACCCGTGTATTTCCAAGATTTTACAGGACTTACAAATGGACCACATGGTCAGTGCTATGAAGTCTTCTAATGAAAAAGTTGCACACACCTGCAAGAAAAGACCACTGTACATTTCCTCATCTTTCTCTTCCTTCTATAGAGGGCATAGGTCAAGACCATTTCTGTGTATGGTATCACATGTGAATTTGACATGGTTGCTGAAAAAGCAAGCATGTAAAAACATAGTCTAAACAAAGCATGGTGAAATATAGAGAACATTTGGTTTTCTTCAGGATCCTATAAGATGGATACAGTAAAATGAATACAACCCAAAAACTCTTCTAGAAGATAGGCTATAATTTACTACCCAAACTACTCCAGGAAATCTACAGGAATATTCTGATGTACGTAGATAGAGCTCAACATAAGAAGAAATTGGCCCTCGATGTTTCGCTTATTTTATGTGGTAAGCTGATTTGTTTAGAAGTAAACTAACTACATATGAAATGGCAAATGATTATTTATTTCATGGGAAATTGAACTGCATATTTATTTACACATTTTAAACACGATCAAGTACAGCAGTCTGGCAAGCTTCTACTGAGAAAGAAAAGCAGAAATATTTTAGCAAAAGGTGGTATGTCTCAAGATTAAGTGGTTTCTAAAAACCATTACCATTTTAATGTCTGCAGATTGCACTATTCTGACATTAATATACTCACGCCCTGAACTATCTGAATCTAATTTGTATTGTTATTTATCTGTTAATGCCACGTAAGCACATTCAGTGGACAAGTCTGAAATTTGCCATTATATATGCACATGCAGGGTTCAGTGTCACCCTGAACTATAATTCCATTGCCTTTTACCTCTTTTTATTGACAGTGAACAGCACTCAATGTTCAGTCTATAAGAAAGCAAGAGAAGGCACTTGGTTTATTTATGATTTTCCCTGTTAAATAATTGTCTGATTACGAACAGTCTAATAGGCCAAATATATAATACACGGTACAGTGTTTAATCAAGTAAGTATTTCCTATCAAATTAACAGGCAATTTACATGTGATGTACAACAAAGTAAAGGGAACACTTACATTTATCTTGCTTAATGAAAACACACACATAAGTCTTTCCCAGGGTTAGGATGATTGATGCTTCCCTAGTGAAAATACGGCTCTCTCATATTTGCGTTTCTCTTTATTTTGTGTCTTAAGACTGGGCACAAAGAATCAACTGGGAACAAAACAGTTTCTTTGGGTTTTTGCTGTTGACCTTGTGGACCCATGAGTGCTGCAATTCAAAGAGAAGGGGGCTTTGCTCCCTGGGTCACTGGAAGTAAGGCCAGATTTTTGATCTGCATCCAAGTCCAGTATGTCATCGCACATGAACAGGAGAGGTTAAAAGGGCAGATTTTTAAGCATTTGACTTTGCAACTGTTGCCTGATTTGTATATCCATAGTTTCTACAGTTCAACATGCAAATTTGGCAACTATCCACTCAAATGGTTCCTTGCAACTTCGAAATTTTAAAATATATACTTAATATTTGAAATGTATATTTCATGTATAAATAGTCAGATGAGTAAGTTGCTGTACCTACAGAAGATCTACAACCACACTCATAGCAACCTGAGTTAATGCTGAAATTAATGGCATTTTCCTAAACAAAGCTAAATGTGAACATCCACATTTTCATGCAAAAATGAGAATTGCAATTAGAGAAAATTTTTTTTGTTTGTTCTACAAACAGATGGGTGTATATACTAAAAAGATCAGGTAACATTTTCTGGTCAATATCATAATAGCCATCCTCCTTTCCATTTTGTAACAACAACTTTGTCTTTCTAAGGATGCTTTCCTTAGATATTTTTAGTGCTTTTAAAGTATCAGCAATTACACTTTGCAATGCTGAGATCACTAGAAAGCAAAATCTGGTAACATAACCAGTGAGAATTACTGAAGAGCTTTAGTTGACATGCTTACTTGTATTAAAAACTGGCTAACTCATAGAGGTGACACCTCATAAAACTGCAAATAGCATTGAGATGCTTATTTAGCCAAAGACTTCAAATTTAATGTCTAATCAAAAACACATCTCCGAGCAGCACAATGCCTTTAAGACCCACACCAAGTGGATTTGGCATTAGTGTAGTTCTGACTCAACAGAAAGAGCGCCAGTCAACACTGATAAAGAAAAAACATTTCTCTTTAGCAATTTACTATTTCCAACGCTGAAGCCACCATAGAACATTCAACAGTCTATCATCTCAGTTTTCAGAGGCAATGCTTTTCTTTTTTTCTTTTTTTAGTTTTTTGCTGTAAAAGGGAATAGCTTACTGGAAAATATGAAAGCATTTCAGCTTTTTAAAAATCCCAGTTTTTCTCTCTTGTTGACAGTGCTTAGAAAATGTGGGTTGACTTGTTTCTGACTGCTGTTTAAATAACAGATTAATTTAATAATCGTTGGGATATTGAATAACAACAAATTATGGGGTGGGACAACCAAACTGTGACCCTAATGACATTCTTATGTTAATTCTTATTTTCTTTTAGGCTCCTGCTTTCTTAATAAAACCTATATTTTTGAAAATCGTTTTTAAACATTGCAAATTATCCCAAAGTATCATTTATTTTTTGCTAGTAAGAGACAGGTTTACATATAGACAGTGTATTTTATGTCTGTATACGTTTAGCGTCTGACTTAAAGTCCACTTAAGTGTATAGATGCCCTTTCACTGATCAAATAAGTTTTCAGAGATGGCTGAAAAGGTGAGCCAGTTATTTATGAAGTACTTCGCATGTAGTCCTTTCTACTGTGTGATTTATCTGTGAGGATAATTTGATTTAAATCCAAGCACCCATGATTAAAAACTATGATTGAAAACATTTTTAAGAACGAATCTTAGTTTTCATAACTACAATTGGTAACTGTTCCCCTTGGTAACTGTGGAGTATTTCTGCAAGATCAGTAACAGCACACACAGTACAGAATAAGACTATCATTCTGACTCTCACTACGTTACCTTGTTGACTATGACTGTGACTTTGTTAGCAATAACACAGTATTTGTGCTCCAAAATGTCTTATCTAAGTAACATTATATGGTTTCAATTAACATCAGTCATCATTTTTACTTCTACTACGAGACTGCTTTTAGTCTCCTTTTTCAGACAAGGGCTCTACAGTAGTGCCTGACACTGTAGAAACCAAAGACAGTGACTTGAATGAGTAACTTGTGACACAAACTTTCTTGCAGCAGAGTATTTGCACAACATTTGTTTGCAAACCTGCTCACAATATGCTGACTTTTCCAGTGTCTTTCAGATAGGTTTGCAGTATTAGAGTGGGTGTATATTCAGCTAAATATTTACAAATATCTTTTTCTATTTGTAATCAAGATTTGTAAGTATGTATCACAAGCAGATCAATCTATAACAGGATCCATGGAGGACACAGAAAATAATCCCACTGACTCAAAGGGATCTGAATCAAGAGCCCAGTATGCAACAGACGCCGTGCAGATTAACCATTGAACACAGTGTCAGTTCAAGAGTCTCTACATACAAGGTTGAACGCTAATTTTGACTGATTGAGCTGATCATTCTTAAATTACAAGTATTAAGCAAGACACTTGCTTGTAAAAACATTTGTTGGTACTGAGGCCATGAAACAGAAAACTGGGTCAGAATATGTAGGTCTACAAAGGACTTTGGGTCAAATTCCTTAGCTATTCTGCGGGAAAGTGTCCTGGGTTATAACAAAAATATTTGGAATCCAATGCAGTCTGCAAACTTAAATGCAATTTGTAGATTGTTAATGACAGTGGGTAAATGGTATAATGAAGAACTTTCCCATGAGAATCTAATAGTTCTTTTTGGATTATTTCTTTAGGTTTTGCCATTGCTTGTGGAGAAAAATAATGGGTGCCTTGAGATCACTTTTTAACTTACAGCGTTTTCTTTTTTTTTTTTTCTTGTTCCACTGTGGAACACAAAACGTTTTTCTATGAAAAAGATCTTAGTGCATTATTTTTGAAATACTATAATTTTCATTAGACTCAGTTTCCAACTCAATGCTGTCCAAGTATTGCAGAATTGTGTTATTTTTGAAAGTTACTTCCTTTGACCTGAAGTTACCTAAGATGACAGACTGAAATCTGCATTCCTTTGAGAAAACCTGTTCCTGTTAAATTAATCTTCTTTTTATGGAATCATGTCTGTCTGCAATATTAAAACATAAGAGATGTATGATAATTTCACAACTTCTCAGTAGTCTTCTGCAAAATGATCGCAAAATAAGGCTGCTTGAACTCTAAAATGCTGGCATGAAGGACTCATAGCTGTGTAACGCACATTGTATTTGATATGTCAAGTGGAAAAGTCACAGCTTGATTTTGTTGAGTTTGTACTTTTCAGGCAGTGTGACCTATTGTTACACTTCAAGGGTTCCTTAGGATTGATTTACAAAACACTTTCCTACTTATATTCAACAAAGCTATACAAGAACAATTATTCATACTAGACATTCATAATTTCCTTATAACTTAAGTTGGTCAGCAGCAAATTAAAATTGAATATTAGTACTTAAAATATATCTCCAATGTACTTACTCCTATTTCCTATTTTAAAACAATGAAGACATCAAGGAGAAAATTTAGGAGCAAGTCCAGAAGCACACCTATTGACTTCAAAGAGAGAATGTTTTCACCTTTATTTGCTAATTGCATATTGATTTAGTTTGGAAAGGGAGAGTTGTAACAATTTTTGTTTGGCTTCTAAATTCTTCTTGACATCTATATTGATAGACAAATTATTGCTATAAATACTAATCTCCTTTGTGATGATGACCTGTCAGCATAAAGGAAATCCAATTAAGGGATGTACAAAGTACAGAAATTTGCATAAACAATACCTATTCAATTCTGCAATTACAAGGTACTGTAACTACAGTAAAAACATCACTGCACATAGGCATTAAATGCAGATAAAAGATATTTTCAGTATGAAGAAGGAAAGCTAGACTGAAGTATTTATCTTTTAATAAGGAACAACTTTACAGTAGCGCCGGTAGAAATTACAAGGTTGCAGCACTGACATGAGATTTGTTACTATTAGCTCAGCTTCCCGCTACTGAAAGTTTGGAGGATAGATTTAATCCTCTCCCACTCTTCCAGCCTAACAATTCTAAGAAGGAAACACTGTTCGGCACTCAAGTGAAACAACCAGATCTCACTGCACCACAAGGGCACTTCTAACCAATCCAGCAGAGTTTCGCTCCTGTATAGCAGAGTTAAAAGCACTAATCCTTCTGTATCTAAATCTTTACAGAATGTACCCTTAGAATGCTGCCTGTGTCCAGGAAAAGCCTTAAAACATTCACTGTTCTCTGAAATTAGCACCAGCCTCTATTGGTTTTACATTTTTTGGTAGAAAATAACAGGCACTACTTTAATTTCAGAGTATCGAACTCAAATGACCCCTGTAATAAAAGAAATGACACCCTGACAGAGGTCATTACATAAGATAAAACATAACAGACTTGTACGTTCTTCAACATAACCTTGAATAATTCAGTTTTACTGCTTTGTCACAAACAGTTGTATAAAAAAAATTGAAAGGGCTTACTTGAAACAGTCATCGCAAGCAATATTCCCCGTGGTCTCCTTTATAGTGCGTTCAGAAACAAAAGCTGGGTATTCAGTGTCACAGGGCTCTAAGGTCTGTTTCAACCTCTGCGCTATAGGCACAAGAAAAAATATCTTGATGTTAACATGCAAAGAACAGCACACAAAATTCTGAACAACATGAGATTCTGTATTTCAGAGCTCACAGAGAGTGGAAATGTTACTCAGCTTCTGCCACCCTGTGAGATTTCCTAGGCAGTGCATAACACTATTTTTTTAATTTAAAAAAAAAAAGTTTCTCCATACAATGTAATTTCATCAGACATAACTGTTAAAGTACTGATTCATGGTTTAGCCATTGCCAACCTACTTTACATTTATGCACAAGCTTTTATTCTTTGTCTGTAGATTCAAAATGGTTTACTGTTGTTCTTCTGTCAGTGATACTGTGCATCACTGTCTATTATGTATGGGGCTTTACACTTACTTGATATCTAAACTGTGGTACATGTTACTGAAGCCAAAACACTTTTTTTGGATTACAGCTTGGGAATCTTTGCAGAGTTTCATCAGTTAGAACAACTCTGTGGGTGGTGCCAGAAGTGTTACTTTGCCCAGAACCAATGCTTGTTATCGGCTTCCCAAAATAGTAATAATTAAGACTCCATAACACTTTTAATCTGAAGCCCTTGCAGTACAAGGGAAAAGAAAGTGTGTCTGTTTACATCTTAAAGATTGGGAAATTGAGGTACCAGGAAGCAGAGACTGGTTCAAGGTCAAACTACAGGACAGCAGCAAAGCTGGGAACTGAATGCAGCTTTCTGACTCTTCACATTGATGTATCTGTTGGACAACGTTTCTCCTTCATTCCTCTTCTTTTTCCTTCCCACCCCTTCATTCTTTAACACAGAGATACACTTGCACATCAGCACAAATGTTAAGCCTATCTTAAACTAATTGCTAAGTGAGAAAACAAGACGAGCTATGACAAAAATAGATTACACTAAACAGGCTCTTGGACTTGACAGATCTTCCATTCAAGATAATCTGTTTCAGAGTCAGTGGTGTATCTACTGCACAGTGCCAGGGGAATGACCAAAACTGCATTTGCAATCATGCACTAGGAAACGCATTTCTGAATGGTTCATAATTTTGGTCTACAATTTAAAAAAATATTCCCTCAAATGCACAGATCTAAAGGGAGGTATTAAAGTTGGTCACAAAAGTTTTGTTATTTCTAATGTTTTCACTATGGTCGTGACATATTTAACAATTTAGCATTTTTTTTTTAAATTGTCTGACTAGCTCTACTGCACCTTCTCCATTTCTCTTCTGTTCTCCTTATCTGTTGCCAAGAATGACTGAAATCACCTGTATTTTGGGTCTACCCTCACTTGTATCAACATATGGCCTGTGTAACAAAGAGACTGCCAAAGATCCATGGGTCTCAGATTTCCAGCACTTTGTTAGTGTCCATAAGATGATGGGGTTGCCCAAGGTTTAGGGCATCAGTTTCTTCTTGCTCATTTACAAATATGACTGAGATTACAAGACCTTATGCATACTAGCGTTTGGTAAATGGGCAGGTGTGTCTGGACCTGCTAGGATCTTCATAATACGTGATGCTCTATTAATGTCACAATTTGAGCAGGAAGCAATTTCCCCATTAAAGAAACTGATTCTTTTTCTGAGCTTTGTTAAGCATTGTTAAGAGTAAAAAAATGTGCAAGTTCATTAGTTTTAATTTCATTAAGTGCAGTCATAATTATTACAACTCTTAGTGGTAACACAGCACCTACAGAAGAACATGCCTATGCAGGTGCTTCTCTCTCTTGCTGACTTCTTTCTTGAGAAATCTCTCTTATTTTTGCTTTACTAACACGTGTTGGTTTCCAATCAACTATCACTTGCTGCCTAACCCAATTTGAACTGGGCAAGCAGTACCACAAAAATGATGACATTCCAATGAGCATGATGAGGGAGTATTTTCAATATTCTTACTCATCAAAAACATGAAGTGAGTGAATTGTCCAGTTAAAACTTCACTTTCAACCAAAACATGAATGAAAATCCCTCAGTCATGCTTGTCAAAGTGGTGTAACGATAGTTTTGTCTTGAAGAAAATAAAGGTTGCAAGTTATTAATGTCCATTTCTGTAGTTGGTACATGCTTAAAATACAAACCAGACATTCATTCTCATGAGATGAAGAGAGTTTTGGTCTTTAAAGGATATTTTTCCTAACATACCATGCAAGTGCCATTGGATGTTTCATGTCAGGATATTTTACGGCATATTTGTACAGCACACTCGAAAAAACATCCAAAACAGTTACCTGTTCCCTACACTGGCTGCTTTGCGCTGTTCTGCAAACACCAAGGACTAAGACTGGCATACGTGCCAGATATAAGCAATGCGTTTGCATTTTCTGGGTCTAGCACAGCACACCCTACTGTCCTTCACAGCTATTAGTGGAAGAGACATTTTTAATCACGGTTAGGGAAATCACTAGAAAGTTAGCCTTGGTTTTTCAAAGACCTGTCTAGGCACTGATGATTACAAAGAAGTCCCAAGAGCAAATAGTGTCTGGCTGGTTCTCATGAAGCTCTATTTGTGTGTGTGCGTCCAATCTACATCGGGCTCACTGCTCATGTAACAGAAGAATTGGCTTCCGTGTTGCAATGCAGCATACGGTTTACATCAGTGTGGGAAAGTCCATACTAAGTTCACGCATCTAAATTTCCAGAAGTCTCTTACCAAATCTTCACCTCCAGCAGACACCCATCACAGCCTGCCCTTCACCCTACACAGCATTTGCAACACGTCAGCCAGCAGCCTGGTGTGTGCTTTGCTATTTACTGCCACACTTTCCAGTTGCTCCAGGACAGATCTTTCTGCTAGAAGGGCTGCAGCATCTTATTACTACAGGGGATACTGCAATATTCCAGGGCATCAGTACGTTCCATTTTCCTGATACCCTGACTTCAGACAGGATATTATTTTGGCATAAAGACAGCCTAGTATCCAGGCAATGCAAATACAAGCCTCAAGTAGCAATTTTATCCCCTGCTTTGCTAAGGAACATGTAAATCTGCAAATAGGAGGCTGAAGAATGCAGTTTAAATCATTACACCAGTAAATGGCATGCAGCATAAATTGCCTATGAAATAGCCAATTGAAGAGCACTGCTCTTGCAAATCAGCTCTTTAATTTTGAGCAACACTCCTGAAATGCCATAAAATGTCGGCTAAAATACAAGAGATGGTTGACACTGTAAGTTTCCAATTCTTATGGGAAGTGTTAAAATTTTGTTATTGCTTCAAATGAAGCCTCCACATTTTTGAAAATTATTTTTAGTATATTGAATTTTAATGAATCTAGATTTTATTACTATAAATTTTTTAGTTTGAATGGAATGATACAACAAAACCCAGTTTTAGCCAGTCTTGTTTAAAAATAAAAGCATAAAATTTACTATCTTAAGCCTTAAGAATAATTGTCATATGAAATTACAGTGAGATGACCATCGTCCTGCAGATTTTTGTTGAAGTGGCATTTTCCAGCACAATAAACCCAGGCTAGTATAATTCACAAAGACTGTTTTGGAATGAAAAAAAACATTTTAAAAAAGCACATTTAATCACTATCTATTATTTTAACTTTTCCATTACAGTAGTGTACTGCATTCCTAGAGTACACACAAGCAGTTTGTGGTTATTCATAGAAGCTTTCAATTATCTTGTGTTTTGGGAAACATTAACAAAGAAGAGGATGCTGACATGGGAGACAAACTAATGCTACCAGATGTCTATTATTTAATCTAAAATATTTTACACACATCTGAATTTAAAAAATCCATTTTAACCTAGCCTCTTCTGTCATTATGTCCAGGAAAAAAAAAATACACTTACCTTTTGCTGTTAGATCAGAGTGCCACCAACTGCATACATTAAATTCCACAAGGAACCTAAATAAATCATTACAGTTTTCATATTATCCCACAGAATGTTTTCAGAACACTAAACTGGCAGTAGTTTGATACTATTAATCCTATTTTAAATAAAAGGTAACACAGGACACAGCTAGTCACTTTACTAGCATAACTCTGGGATTATCAACTACTGCTATTCTCATATTTTCACCGAGGTGTATCTTACCACTGAGAATTTATTCTGAAAGTAACCCCATCAATAAATAATAGATGTACCTATTATTAATTTAGATTATTGATCTTATTTGAAGCGTCCATTAAAATTCTCAGTGCATGGCAGCATACAGTTTTTTTGCTGCTGAACCCTATTGAGCATTATTTCTTCATTATGTAGGGTATTTTGACTCTCTAGTAAAACAGCACAGGATTATAACTGTCCTGAGTACAGTACAGAAGTACACATTAAATTCTTTCTTGTATTAATTATGGAACTAAAATAATAAAATTAATCTATTTCTAGGAGCAGAAAAGACTGATTAACTAGTGTCTAATCAACTCTAACCAGACGTGTAGAGAATGCATTTTCCCACAAAATCATACTGCAATTTACTTTGAAGAATGGTCTGAAATGTGTCAGTCTATTGGTTATTGTAAATGTAAAGACTGTGAAGCCAACATCCAGTTTATCAGATGGACACAAAACTACAATACTTCTAAACACAGAAAGTTTCTGGAAATTTCTGAAGCTATTACAGCATCATAGTCTCATTTTAACATTATTTCTTTCCCTGATATTTACTCCGAAAGCTGCATTTAACATCAACCTCTGCCCTCTGGCAATAGTCATTCAGTTAATTCTCAACTCTTATTCCAAACGTTGATGAAAACTCATATAATTTATCATCAAAACAAAATGACTGCAAGAAAAAATTAGTTCTATTTCAATAAAGATAAAATTTACTTAAATCTGCAACTCTGCCCTCTGATAAGAACCATAATAAAAAGATACAGTTTAATACTACAAGATACATTTAAAGGCTTCCTCTTCTCCATATGATATTTTCTGTGATTTCTTAGGCAATCTCTCTTAAGGGCAATGCTCATTATGTATTAACTTGAAATGTTAGGAGAATTAGGCCAGGTAAAAAAATTAAGCAACATCCAGAGTATCTGGCATATACTGTAGAAGGTCCATCTTACAGAAATTCGTGAAGTGACAAACAAAACAGTGAATCATTACAACAGCTTGCTATATTGACAACAGCCCACCCAAGCAGCATTACAAACAGCCAGACATTTACGTAAAATTTAACAGCAACCACAATAATAAAATTGGTTTGTACATTGTGATCTGCTAGACTTCCTAAGCAAAGACATATGGATATAAGTGAAGACCATGAATAATGCAAAAAGTGCAACTGTGTATTCATATGGCCAAAATTTTTTCTCAGATTTTAATGATGCAAAATTGGAAAGCAAAAAAATAACAAATACTAACAAATATATTTAAAATCACATCACAGAAGCAGCACAATGTATGTAAAAGGCAAAAAGTACAAATATTCAGTAAGTATTCAAAAGCAAAAATATTCATTCATTCATACAAATATTCATTAAGTTCTTGATAAAATTTACTTACAAGACAAGCTCAGTCATAATCCATTTTACTGCAGCAAAGAAGGCATTATAAGGCTGAAGAGAAGCAACTCATTTAATAAAAAAGCAAAACATGGAGTATTTATTTCTTAACTGAATTCTTCATGTAAAGACTATGTTATGGATATTCAAATGCATGGGTAGCATGAGAAAAAGAATAGTAACTTTTTATTATGAAGAAGCAAGTATCATATTGAATATCAAAATACACAGTAATGAAATTTCCTTTTATTGTGGTTGGCCATATACACAGATTATCAGTTCGAAAAGGAAGGTTTTTGCAAATGATTCTTAAATATTTAACCTCTAGGGGTTCCTATTTCCCAGGCTATTGCTGGAGGAGCAGCTCTGTTAGATAATATGAGCTTTTCTTAGGCTGCAATTCACAGACTTGCCTCTCTATAATGTAAGTCTCTATCCATTATCTCAGTCTAATTAGGCTAGAAAAAGCTTCTGAGGTTTCAATTTACCTAAATGAAGTTATCTGTGTCATACTGAAGGCCCAGTTGTAAGCATGTTAAGGAGTTTTTAAGATTCTTCCCTCCTCCCTCTGTTTTTCTGGATCATAACAAATACAGCAAATAATTTGAAATTCCTGTGTTGACAGTACTTCTACTACGTTTTCAATATTTTATTTCTGAAAATAATGTCAATAGGATTACTCTTTTATGAAAGAATCTCAGGCAGAAACATCAGTTTCCATAAAGCTGAAAAGGAATCTATCCTTGTGTCACTCATTTGTGCTAGGGTCTCCCAGTTGCATAAAATTTTGCAAATTTATTAGATTCCATATCAACAGAGTATTTTAGCACATGTAAGAAGTCATACCACTTTAAGAGCATTACTCAGATATCTAAATTCATGTTTAACCATCCTGAATCTGCACCTGACTGAAGCAGTGCCTTTTTGCACAGCAGTAACTGGCAAAGTTTTCAGAGACCACAAAGAGTATCTCTGCACAGGGCTGATAACTCACAGAGCCAAGGAACCAGTGTCAGTCGGCGGCATGACAGGCTGAAACAGCAAGTCAGCAGAATGCATAATGCCCGAGACAGTAAAGATTTTCTCCTACTAAGGACTGGCTTAGAGGAAAAGATAAAAAGCTACAAGTCTTTCCTAGAGATGAAACAAAAACAAAATTGCAGCCTGTGGGACATCTTATTTATTTTACTTCCAAATCAGAAAACCTGAAATTTCACACCCAAGTAATTAACTTTGTTGCATATTTTTGTTTTTATAATTCCAAATAATTTAGCGTAAAATAATCTATTTATTATAATTTATGAACAATACATATTTAATGTAAAATATACTATGTATAAAACTATTTTAATGAGAACTAAAATAAAATTTTTAAACTTACTATATCTGAAAAAAATTCAATAATGTGAATAGAAAATAAGCAAAATAATTTGTTTTGACATTTTAGCGGAAAAATATTTCATTACATTGATATAAATGCATTCTCTTTAAATGTGATTTTACTAAGACAACCTTTTTCACTCCAAGACTGTTCCTTCAAAAACTGCAAGAGTTTTATTCTCTCTGCGTATCTAAACCATCGCTGAGAGCCAAAGGAATTGAGCTGGGTGACTCTGTGGCACTGGTATATTTGCAACAAAGTGATTCTGTGGAGAGTTATCTAGGATTTGAATAAATTTAAACAAGAAAATATGGTAAATAACAAAGTATCTGGATATTCTTTAAGAAGAAATCCTATACTGGTAAAGAAAAGGACCAGAAGATCTATAAATCTAGTCCGTCCTTAATTTATCACTTTAGTCCCACAGCCTAAAAAGCTATGATAGAAAGAGGGCTTCCAGCCCTGACACCTCCTTTCCACAACTTTGGCAGAATGCTGTGACAGATCCTTTAGCAGTCATACAGTCTTTGATGCCTGTGCTCCACTCCTACGCTGTTTAAAATACGAACTTTTTAAAGGGTCTCCATCTTGGCCCTGTATCTATTCCTGTATTTGTAATACCATAATTGTTGAAAGGAAGGATAAATGTTTGTTAACAAACATTTTGCTTATGTAGAAACTGTACTGAATACTGCCTAATAATCTGATCTATAGGTACAAAACTGGGCATAAAACCAGGAATAAAAAAATACTTTTGAGGAATCTAGTCCTAGTTGTTTTTAATGCAAATTCTCTTTATGCTTTCTTGGTAGTCATGGTTATTAGAAGTGACTGAATCAACTGGAAAATAATAAAATGATTAAAGCTCTGCCCATCTTTCACGCTGAATATCACAAAAACTCACTTGAGGTTTAAAGAAGAGTTTGGCTACCTTTAAAAAAATAAAGAAAGAACATGCTCGCCATGTCTCAGTGTATCCACAACAGTTGCAGAGTTTTTTCTCTGCCTGGACAAAAATTAGAATAGTGAAAATCTCTTGGATTAAAGCCCACTCGTAAGAGAGAAATACTTCAGCTCTACATGCTGGGTGCTTAGGCAGACTGAGATGAAGCCCCAAGCCTTGGGATGGAAGGTTGTTGCTAAGAGTTGTAATATATTCTAAATTTTTTCATGCAAATGTGATTCACAGCATCCTGTTCTAGTTCACTGATAATTTAAGTCTCATTGTACAGCCTCATACTTATTATGTCAAGATAGTATTTTTTCAGGTTCAGGCTTTAGCGGATAACAGACTGGTAAGTGCAGTAAATCCAAATCTGCAAGATTTGAAAAACAAAGTGTCATATATATGTAAATTGAAATGTCCCAAAATGCACATGATTATTAAACCATAGAAACTACATATAGATATTTGGAAGTTTCCAGAACTTTGATATTTACTCAATAGCTTAACTATGTGTAGGCTTATTTTTTCTAGCTATATCCCTGTGCATTTAAAAAACCTATCAGATAACTTTTCCAGACTGGTAAAATTGCAAAAGTGTTTTGCTTCTGTCTTTATATAAGAATTTTTCATGCTGATACTGCAATATATTTGTTAAAAAGGTCCTTTCTAATATACAAAACCTATACTTTATCTAATACCTTATCAGTTCTGATAGATTATTACAGTAATAAGTAAAAACATATACACAATTATAAAATACCCTTGGGGTTATTATCTAGATACATGATTTAGCAACAAGGAAGTATTGCCCTTGCAAGACCCAGCTTGACTCTAATCAGGTCTTGCAGAGGGACAGGGTTTGTATTCAGATCTGATTGCAAGACAAGGGTTTAGATGCATGGAAATTCTACTTTAAACGACATCAACTTTAAATATTAATGAAAAAAAATGTGATAATGTCACTGACTTTCATGCCTTGCCAATGAACCAATCCTTTCATATTAAAAAAAAATCAATTTTTAATTTGCATTATATTTCTGCATTCTTGTAGGTGTTTACACACAGAAAAGGCATATGTGATTCTAGTCCCCCAAATAAAGCACAATCTGTTGCCAAATTTACAAAGTCCTAAGAAGGAAGATTCATGTGGTGCAAAGAACATTCTGACAGAACCTCAGAAATGGCAGCCCAGCATTAAAAATGATTGTGTAAGTATGTGAACTCGAAAATGCTTAACACTTTGCATTTGTTTATAATGAACCATTCCTTGTATGCAGGAGGATAAACGCAAGAGCTGTAAACATTCCAAATAAAAACAATGGGCTTACAACGGCCATGAGATATTTGCAACAATTATCTTTGATGATTGCATGGAAAGGTGCTCAGAAAATTTACTATACTTACGTCCAGTAAGCTATGGGCACTGTCGCTACTCTCTTTGTTTGTTCTACACATGGCCTGGTAGTCATAAAGTGTAATTCTACAGAGAAGAACAGAAAACTGCTTGACTAAAATAAGAAAACACAGTAGAATAAAAATGATGATATGAACAGTCTGCCCACAAAGTAAACAGGAAAATAAAAATTGTAACAGCAGCAGGGAAAAGACGGAAAGGGATCATTAAAATACAGGTTACACAAAGGAGAATAAAGGTAAGAAACACTGTGAAAACTCTGTAAATATTTCATCAGACTACAGAACAAAGCAAAAGCATAGCTGGGAGAAACCAGGGAAGATACACATACAGTGTAACACACAATGACATAAACAATACGAGGAGGAAGAGAATACACATTCAACATGATGCTTAAACAATTGGTTCTGGACTGAGATCAACACATTTAGCCCCAGAAAGTGAAAGAAGCTATGCATTTGAGGGGCTCTGCATAACAGACCACGCCTGAACTCCACTAAAGGCAAAAAGACATTTCTACAGTTCTCAGCGCACAACTGATTTGTAAAAACGTGTTTCTTCCAAAGAAGAGAGAGGCAAAACTTCAGTGTATTCACAGTCCAGATAATTGAAGCAGGATGGGTTTACTTTTGCTTCTTTTCATGAGGGCAAAATTTTCCATGTCAAGTACCTGCTGTAATCAACATATGCTAGAAGCCTCCTCAGATGCATAGTAAACAGAGAAATTTCTTTATGCTGGTGATGTTACTCATCATTGATACACTTCAGAGATCTAAATGTAAAATCCAGAACTCAGAGATAGCATATGGAATTGTGATTATTTCTCTAAATCTGTCTGTCCATAGAACAATTAATTAACTATATCCATCCACATAAAAAGCATTTAACATCTATAGCAGATGTAAAGAATCTTTAGCTGATAAGTTGCAACAAGCGTAAATATATAAAAGTTACTAGTATTATTTGTACATATCCATTTGACTTTTGCATCATCGGAGGGACAGAGGAACACAATTGGACATAGATGATTTATAGATGTATGAGATGGGACTTCAATGTTTTGCAATGTGTGCCTTGCTTCTAAGTGAAGAGGAAAAGAGAGCACACAAATTCGCCTACAGAAAGGATGTCCCAGAAGCTGCCAAAAACAGGTCATGAAATGCATTCAGCATCACCATGAGGCATTCTGCACTGCATGCCATGAAACTTTGCAACCCGTACCAATAAAATGTCATCATCCATTGTGGTAGAAACCATATATAATTTTTCTGATCTAATTTTGTGACAGCAACCATCACTAAAAGCTTCTTTCTCATGCCTATATTTTCTTTTTGGCTTACAGGCAAAATATCTAATACATTGGATCTCGCAGCTTCAACTAAACAATTAGTACATGGTCATACTGCTTACTTTAGTAATTTTATCTTATATTCAGAATAGAAATGGCTAGGAAGCCATTGTTTTGTGGACTGGCAGAGAGAGGCACATGGTAGACAAACGTATAACTAGAGACCTAAACATGGGTGTAAGTTGAACACTGACCATATCTGGCAGAATCACGCCCACAGCCAGATCCGCGCACACAGATCTGCCAAGACAAACAGAGCAGTACATGGTGTAAGCTGTGCTGCCTGTGTGGCATGCAGTAATACACCACTTTCCCTAGCTTTGTTGTTTCCTTTATTTTTTCCCCCCTTTAACCATGGTCAGAATCCAGCCCTTGTAAGGTAATCTCTACAGCTCAGCTTTTCTAGTCCTGGTTGACTTGACTATTTTATTCCTCTAGATCCAAGGACCATGTTGCATGTCCACTTGGAACTCCTAGTGATCGCGGCAAGCGACAAGTGCAGACAAGGGCAGCTTACAGATGTTAATGTGCTCTCTGCAGAGTAGTCAAGGAATTCTATATGGATGAAATGGTCCCATCCTGCTTCATTCAATACCTAGTGTTACAAGTAGAATAGCATTCAGTTTTGTCTTTATTCTTTGTAAAAGGGTTTTTCAGTATAATAAGTTTGGTGACCATTTGTTTGGTGTTTGAAAGCACAATCAAATACTCAACTTTCACTTTCATACACCAGAACTTCATCAGCCTGTGGACTTCATTATTCTGATCAGAAGTGTTAATCAAATACTATTATATTGTGTCATGTGAAATATCCGTTACAATTTGAATTTCACTTCAAATATTGGAAAAAGCCTTTCCACCCCCAATATTTGTTCTTATATTACATTTATTCTGTAATTATTACATTGTAATAGATGTAATAGTCTCTTTAAATGCTCAAAGATAAAAAGTCATTAGAAGATTTAAATACGTACTTACACAAATAATCAGAAATATAATTAATATTGCGTCCCAACATGCTACATTATATTTTATTGTAGACTGTCTTATTGTATTGTAGGGACTATACAACAAGCTAAGATTGTATTACAAGCAAGAGGAACAAAAATATTAAAATGTATGTAGTAAAAAACCCCTTCATTTAACAGGGAAAGAAATACTAAACTTTAGAGTGACGGCAGAAGAGAAGAGTTATAATAAACAACCTCAAAATCATTGTGGAACACTGCAGAAATATTGTTTGGAAATGCTTGAATATCATCTGTGGATGATATTGCAAAGAGTTTAGTTTTAGTAAATACATTTGTATATGTTTCCAGTATGAAGATTCTGGTTCAGGAACAAACGAGAAAACACATAGTGTATCCAGGTCAAAAAACCACAAGGAGCAAATCCTTAGAAAGCTACATGGCAGACATAGATTTCTTAACCAAAGCCTGGAATGAGTTCTGGTTTTTGAACAATGTATGCCCATCTCATTAAATTTCAAATCAAGCAGGTTCAACATCTATCTAAAAGTTTATAAAGATGATTCAAACAACTATAACACAGGACGTGCAAAAAATACCAGCGGCAGCATTATTGCCAAACGATCTTAAAGGACCCAATTCTTCCACACTGAAAACAAACAGGAATTTTGCAATACACTTCAAAGATCAGTGGATTAAGCCCATAACCACGCTGAAATGTGAATACTGTATCATACTGAATCAATTCTGGACTCTCTGTCACTATGAATAACATTAAAGCTCAGTATAAAAGGATTCCAAGGCATTCACAAATTCAAATCCAGTTTTGTTTTATTTCTATGCTTGTAAATGTAATAGGAAGGTAAAAGCCTTCCACAGCCCTATTCCTTATAAAGGCATTATAGTATTTGTAGTCAAAAGAGTGGCCTGAGACATTGTGTGCTTCTGTGTTCAGGTGTCATTTCCAGAGTGTTATTTTCTAGCTAATATCTTTCTGAGATTTTTAGAAAATAAGCTTTCTTCTCACCCAGACAGACTTAAGTCACTGTTGCATAAAGTTTCCAGCTTACCCTTTTTGAAGTGATTCTATTTCAGTTTTAAATAACCATTTGCAGCCAACTGTATCCTTTTCAACTGACTATAGTTAGTGAACATAATTGCCTGCTTCCC
>Ga0181612_108617_pt1 | contig 21902 bp, 8 predicted proteins | sample HoacroProtozoa21_FD_119630 | JGI IMG/M metagenome (GOLD analysis project Ga0181612, IMG submission 119630) | Hoatzin crop microbial communities from Cojedes, Venezuel. Combined Assembly of Gp0051906, Gp0051904, Gp0051908
GCCTGGACAAGGTCCTGTGCAGTCTGCTGTAGGTGACCCTGCTTCGGCAGGAGGGTTGGACTAGATGACCCACAGAGGTCCCTTCCAACCCCGACCATTCTGTGATTCTGTGATCACATAGGCCAGTCTCATTTTTTTCAGTGTAAAATCATTTGGTAAGTTAGAATACTTGTTCTTAATGGCATCAGTGTACTGGCTTTATTTATAAACAGGTTTTTGTGTTGCTATCAGATATATCTAATGAGTTACAAAGTGTATTCATTCAGTTTAATAAATGGAAAAACTAAGTGATAGATTTAAGATTGGAAACAATTTAGTGTTAAGTATATGCTGTCATCTACTGGTCATCCCATGCAATCTTGTTTCCTACATACAGCTTTTATGTCACTTACTGGAGGAATAGGGAGTCAGCTAGAAGATTGCTTCTTTGCAACTGTCTTGACTGCTGTATCTCTTCTAAGAGATGAGAGAGGTGAAAAAATATCTAGCCAATTACGTGAACTGGTATTTTCTCAGACTTTAAGCCAGCACTCAGTTGGGGTGGGAGGGAAATGAAGGGCCACTGTGATAAGAGTGTACCTTCAGGAATAACATTTAGTCCCATTTTCTGATTTTTTACATTAATCAGGAGATGGAGGCAAGTGGTAACTTAAAGTACTATGTATTCTAAGTATACAGAGGAGATTTGATTTCACCCAAAATGAGAAGTGCTTTCCAGTAAAGTTGTTTATTTTAAACCCACATTCAAATGTTCTTTGCTTGCATTTCTTGTTTGGTCATGAATCTCAATGCCTAAAGTCATGCCTGCAAGAGCTGACACTGCTTTGGCATATTAAGCAATGTGATTACGTCAGGTTTTAATCATAATATTTCAGATATGCTAAATAGAAACTTATAAGTAGTAAAAAAAGAAATGTCTCTGCTACAGGACAACGTAGCAGGTGACCATTTGAAGTGTTCTTGGGAAATGAGGCTGTCCAGAGAGAATATAACTTCATCTGTCTCCACTGGAAACAACAGAGCATGGAGTCATTGAGCAGAACCTGTTACTGAGCCTTTACTGGAGGAGTAGAAGAAGGAATGTTAACCAACTTTTGATTAAAATGTACGGCTAAATCTCATCAGCTGGAGGAAGTCAAATCCTGACAAATGAGGATTTCCTGAATGATCTTCTACTCAAAAAGATCATCATAAATTGCCAGGCTTGCTTTATGAACATGGGTTATATGAAGATTTTGGAGACACCTTTTCTTCTCCAATGCTCTAATTCTGCAACAGCAGTTGGAAAGGCAGCTTGGACAAGGGAGATTTTGACCCAGAAGATAATTTCTCTGTGCCCCTATTTTTTTCTGACTGTTTTTTTCATACACATGCAGACTTTTATCTCTCTCTCACTTCTTTGAGGAGAGAAGACTAGTACTAAAAGTTTTTGAGAGTCCTGGTGATATTGCTGTTACACTTTCTCTTACTGTTAACTTTATACAGAATTAATTCTTTGAAGAGCTATTAGCTTCTCGTTGTTCCATGCCAACGTAAACAGGGATCCATTTCAGCAATAAAAGCAGAAACAAAAGCAAGTGTGTGAGGAATCAGATGGTAATTACAGATTGGAAGAATGGGGAAGAAAGTTATGAGGTGTAGAATTCTGGTTCTTGAATATGCCAAGATATGCTTGTATAGATTTACATTTTCTTATGGTACATCTCATAGCTTGTTACTAGCAGAATACTGGAAACTGGCACTGTTAATGACAATCAGATCTCTGTGTGTAATTTCTAACAGTATCATATTTATTAACAACACAGTTGCTGTAACAATAGCTAGAAACCAACTACAAATAGAAAGAAAATGCTCTTACTCTCTGAGAAATTTTAAGTGCAGTTCCTAATGCTGTATCATTAAGACCATAAAGGATGAGGAATAGACAAATATTTAGGTTTTTAATAATCTTGACACCAGTAAACATGATTCTAAGCTTACTTGTAAATGGAATTTGAAGAATATTGAAGGCATCCTGTATATGTAAAAGTCCTCTAAAAATTCTTCAAAAGATAGATCTAGCACTGAATTTGGTTAAATTAGTCCCTGTACAGATCACCATTTTCTGTTTAGTGCTCAATTTTCACATATTTATATGATAATATACATAAAGCGTTGCAGGATTTTTCCCTTAAGGGTTGAATGTGTATGTACTTTCTAGTCTGTAACCAGAAAACTTGCTTAAAAGGATAAATTCCCTTTCAGTATCTTTCCACAGTCACTTTTTCCTGAGAAATTGGTACAAATCTTCCTAGGACAAAACTCTTCCAGACCACAGCTGTAGCTCCTTCTTAATCTGGCCAGAACATATTCAAATGTTACAGGCTGGTGTTTGGGGCAATGTTATAAACCATGTTGTTCTGGTGTCATTCTTTTGAATGTTTGTAGTCTCGGTCATGAAGAAACCTGTATTGCACTGATGAAAATTGGTAATGATTTTCCTATGAAACAAAATGTTGTAATGATGGGCAGACTGAAGAAAAACAGCTAGGATGGGGAAGTACATCTAAACATGAAGGACTTTCACAATAACAAGCGGAGTGTTTTCCATGCTCATACACTCTCCTTCAATGGCATTACTCACACAATCTTTTTAGGTAAATATTGTGTAATATTAAATCTAGGTTTGGAAGGGTTTATTTAATTCACCAAACAGAAGCTTCTGTGATTGTTTGGCCTACATAACTTGTGTACTTTATTTATTTGACTACCTGGAATAGCAAATATTCTATCCACTAAGCAAATGTAAATGCACAACTTTACTCAAACCTTCATGTCTGAATCAGCAAGAGTACAACAATTCTGAATTTAGGCGTATGTCCTGTAAAGTCATATCAAATATGATTAATAAAAATACAGTATCTCTTTTTGATAATGTGTCTCAAATATCTTTGCATTTTTGAATGTGACACTTCTGAGTATTTAAATATGTCACAATAGAATAATTTTTTTCAAAAAATCTGCCTGTAGAGCAATATGTACAGAATTGCTTTTCTAGAGTGGGAAAGACTGGGCAGAACTTGATTTTTGGTTTCTGCTTTCCTTTTCTGTTTGAGCAAATCATACTTGTTGCTCAGCCTAAGGTTGTTTAATTTCCAGTTTAATTTTTGCCAGGATTTCTTTTGACAACCATTTGTTCTGGATGTAGGTATAGATCCTAGTACTCAAATGTCCAGGCATCAGAAGGTTCTTACTGTACTCAAGCCAGCCAAATTCTATATTAAATTTCCAAATTTACTTCTGGCTTTGTTACATTTTCACTAAAGATGGTCCTGATGGAAGTACTGCAGGCATTTTAACTATGGTTCTTCTGGATGTGATTCTGAAATCACAACTAATGACAGAAGAAAAAAGATCAGAAGAGGTCAAGAAGAAACAAGTGTTAGGATTTGGGTTTTCAAAGCCACATAACAGAGTTAGGCTTTCTGGAAGTTAATGGGACTTGGGAGATAGCCCAAATTCAAAAACTTTATCTGAAGTGCCAATGGCCTGTGTAATCCAAAACAGCCACTGGTTGAGCTGCAGCTGTGTTATAGCTGTGGAGAACAGTATGAAAAAGAAAGAATCAAGTGTAAACAAGGCCTTTGGGAGCAAGATCTGCAACTCCTCCCAGGCTCCTTTTGTGACCTTGGGGACAATGGATGGGTGCTTTGAACAGGCACAGTGTTAACTCACATCAGGGCTTGAACTGAGGCTATTTATGAGTTTCTGCAGCAAAGATTAAGTGGTAGACAAATTCCCATACTTAGTTGACTAGAGAAAGGAAATGAGACGCAGACATTGTTAATTGAAATGAATGGAATTGGCAAGAATTTGTTTAAAGTCAAGTTTGTCTTTACCAATGAAAGTAGCTTAAAAACATAGTCCTAGTACATAAAATGATCGTGATTTTTTTCCAGTCACAGTGTCTTTTTCAAAATATTTCATAGGAGACTTAGTTTTTATTTACTTTTTTCGTAGCTCACTAGTACTTATGACCTTAAATGTCAAAAATACATTTTGTGTAGAAATACTGAAATTGAAATGGCTTGTGGTGAACATCAAGATAAATCTGTGTGAATGTGGGCATTATGGATTACATTATGAATTTTCTTTTCATCTGCTAGTATACCACCTGGTAGAAATATACTTCAGATTGAGTCAGAGCCCTTATTTTGGTACCTAATCTACTAATATTCAGCAAAGATAATACAAATTAACTTCCTGGCATTTTGAAGAGAATAGTAAGTTTTAACAGACCTAAATTGGGTCAGGATTTCAGCTTAGGATAGGTCTTGTTGCTTTTATTATTTCATCTTATGTACTTTGGTCAGTTATACTTAAGCCTTTTGTGATAGTAGATTTTGATCAACATGGTTTTAGTACTGTCATTGTTTTTATCAAAATGTACACATTGCACTTAGGGAGAGAAAATGTTTTCACTCCTTTCTAGAATCAACCCTTTATTTTTAAAATGTAAGGCTGAATGATTTGGCTTGTTTGCTAGGCATGAATTGAATTATGACCCAAGTTTGTTACGTAGGGTTAGAGCTGAGATTGGCACCTTGTTTGTTCCTACGGTCAGTACACAAATTCCAGTGTCCTTCCTCGGTGGAAAGATTATCTTGGATTCAGTTCGGGAAGAAGTGGTCCGTAACTTAGGCATGCCCCACCAGCCTACCAAGATGTCATTGTTCAGATTTCTGCCTGAAAATGCAGCCTTTCTTAAATAACACAGCTGAACGATAAATGAATGAAGAATAATTTAGTGAGATTAAATGGGTAGGACTTTGGACACTTATCGTAGCTTCTGCAATGCCTCATATCTGAGCAAGGAAGAATTGCTAAGTTCAGAAATGTCAGGATCATTAATCAGCCCTTTGATATTGAAGTGATATGATATAATGTTCATAGCTTATAGAATATAGAATATTGTTTTGCCTGGGTCTGCCAGTCTACTTTATGTTTGGTTCAGCCTCATTGTAAAATTCAGGGAATTAAAGTAACTGAATTCATTGATCTATGAATATGATTTCTGAAATACCACATAAAACAACATAACAGGAAAGGATGTATCTGATTGGAGTACTTTATGCAAATTACTTAGATAATTTATTGTTTGGCATTATCTGAGCTGAGTGTGTATCTCTGCCACGGAAGTCTGAAGCTGCCGTAACTCATGGGGCCTAACCTACTGCCTGTTGAAAGCAATTAGAGATTAGAGGACTTTGTGGAAGGATAGTTCTTTGCTCATATCAAAATGGCAAAAGCTCCCATAACTTTGTTAGTTTTGGGTCACATTAAATATTGTTGAATAAAATTGAGACCAGTTCTGTGTTGTACATAATAACAGATGTCCACTAATGAGGCAAAATTGGAAGGGGGGTCCTGGCTTGTTTTTAAGAAATATGGTAGAGAAAGATCTAGAGCAGTTAGCTATTTCTGTTAATAGCAAGGATATCCAGAGATGTCATGTTTAAACCAATCTTCATCCTTTAAGCAAGTATGAAGATTAATTTGGAAAATGGAGGAGAAGCACCACAAAGGTGCCTGTTGCTTATATTCACTCTGAAATTTGAACACAGACCCCTGTCAGAGATATCTGAATAGTGACAATACGTAAACCACACGTTTAATTCCTTTTGTCAATTTTTTTTCCTCTTCTCTGATGAAGCAAGAACTGAATTTTACAGAATTTTTCTCATAAAAATGAAATGCAGTTGTGAGTCAAGATATAAAATGAGATTTTTCACTAAGGCATTCACAGGAAAGTAGTAACATGATAATCTGACAGGATGCTATCTGCCAAAGTTATTAGCACTAGGAGAAAGCATTGGTTAAATTCAAACCTATTATCTGCATGCGAATGCAGCTATGGTTAATCTTCCTCTGTCCGAAATGTTTTAGGTAAGCAGAATTAGTCACCCCACAGACATGTAAGAAAATTGATAAATAATTAGAAATAGCCAAGGGTTTCTCAGTGCCAATTAGTCAATACTTTGCAAAATCAGTATGCAACACCTTTTTTGCCCACTGCAGTTCTTCAATTTCCCTCACAGAAGTTTAAAAATGCCATCATTTTAAAGAAACCTGGTCTATAATTGGAATAGCTTTCTGGAGTTTTTTTATTCAGAAGATGTCAGTTTGCAGAATTTCAGCATCAGCTTGCCCAAGTCCTCAGGGATATCCAGAAATTGGAGGAAAGTCTTAGTTCACCTGTCTTTAACATATTTTTAAAAAGCATGCAATCTTCAGTATGCGTCCCCTTTCAGCAGTGCACATGGTGCAAGGACAAGCGCATGTCCAGAGCCCACACTAAACTTGCCCGGAACTCCCAGTATTTTTAATAGTGGTACTCTTTCAGTTACTTCCTTGGTTCTCTGGGAAATGTTTGGTTGATTTTTGACACAGAAGATTTGAAGAGACTAATAAAAATCCCCAAACAGACAGTGAAGGCAGTTAAAAGGCCTGTTTAAGTGAAGTTAGATTCTGAATGAACCATTGTGTTGAGTAACACTGCTGGAAAGCAAAAAAGCAATTGGTTTTTATAAAGCTATCTCTTCGCTGCATAGTGTTGTTCAGTATCTGCTAAAGCACCAGGAGATAAGGGGCTTGTGCAAGTTAGCTTGTGATCAGACAGGTGCAGGTGTTGCTTAATCCTTTCAAGAACTGTTTTAATATCTTTTAAATTGAGGACTTCACCCATCACTCATACTGGCTAGGAATTATATTCCATGTTATAAAAATAACAAAAACTTCACTCCTGTGATGTTATGGACCTAATTTCACATGAGTGAGACTCATGGAGAAAGAAAACTGGTAAGAATTTTAAGATTAATCAAGGCGAGTTCAGCCATGTTGTGTAATTCCAGTAAACGTTTGCTTAAGTATCTCCTCTGAAGCAAAAATAGTTGACTACTGGTTAGCTAGTGATGCATTACAGCCTTGCAGAATTGTTACAGTAGTACATTTTTCTCCATCATGTATTACTGATTGAAGATACACCTTTTTAATGTACCCAAATAGTAATAATTTTTAACAAATATTGAAAAAAAATCCGCAAGTCTTTTTCCTTCTCTAAATGTGCTTGAAAGGTGATATGTGTATATATATATATATAAAATCTTTTGGTATGTGTATGTGGCTGCTTATCAAGAACAACGTCTAGCCAAAATCTCACAGAGATCGCTGCTGGGTAACAGTTTTACCTATATGAAGATATAACTTCTAAATCTGAAACTCTGACATGTCTTCAGAAAATAAGGATGAGCAGCAATTTGGAGATACCAGGGTGTGGAGCAATGTCAAATTCTTTGTGCGTGCCATCCTCATACTCTTACTTCTTACGGAAAGATGTAGTTAAATGATGACGGTAGTAGATGCTGACATCTAGTGGCTATATAGCATTGGGTTTAATTCAACCCAGTCACATTTTTCTGAAGGAGAGTTGAAAGGGGCGAACCATGCTTTTCAGCAGTGCAGCTAGGTAATAAGCTTTGTTTTTAAAACTGCAATTTCTTTCAGCTTCATTCTTTACTTGTAGAGCCTTTGCAGTGCCTAGTTTTAAAATAATTCTCAAATGCAGGTTTCTCTTTGTAACTTATCTCAACATCATGTAATCTAAATACTCTGCAAAGGAAAATATTTTCATCTTCATGTGAGTTCAGCACATGAATGTACATGGTTATTTAACTTGAATGCAGTAGAAAAGCCTTGAAATGGTTATTAAATTGTTTTATGCAGAAATAGAATGGTATTATATAGAAGGCATTAAAAACTTGCAGCCCTGACTAGTTGTTGAATCAATGTGTTCCAGGATACCGAGGCAAAATCTTGAAATCCAGTTCAGAGAAGTGTGTTAAGAATTTCTATTGGTTTTCCAAAAGCAATACTGACAATATATGAATCTGATATTTTGTCAGTCATTAATGCTAATACTTAAAATGTAACTGGACAAATTCATGGAGGAAACAATTACCAAGAACTGTTAAATTCAAGTGCATTTACTGCTTGGAAGCTCCTGGAGTCACAAATCTTTGGAAGCTGGTGAGGTATTCAGAGAAGTATCTCTATCTGTTTGCCTTGTTCTTATGCCTTTGCTGGGGCTGTTACCAGAGAGAGGGTGCTGGCTACTGTACCTTTGATAAAACCTAATGAATCATTCCTTATGGTTAAGGAAATACTATTTTCATTTTCTATGTTGTAACATCCTTAACTAACTATACAACTATATTTTCCCATTTTATTGCTTTTAGTGAGCTAATTTGATTTGTGTGTCACATTTTAGAGATGTACTTTGCAGTTCTATCTAATGAGTAAAAAATCTAGAAAATGTACCAATATAGAGAAACACAAAAGAGTGTGTTACATTCTAAATGCCGTATAAATCCATGTTTCCTGGCATGCATGGGCTGCTGATTTCAAAATTGTGTCTGATGTGATTAACCATTTTCTTCATCTGTGTTCTATCATTTGTGTTATGTCAGTTTAATTTCCTTCTTTGGGAATAGATCAATGGAAGAAGGAAATACAGAGAATGTCAAGATGCTTGGTTTAGCATTTAATGCTGTTGTGTGCATAATCTCAGCTACCTAAAGCTGAAAAAAGCATTTGCTATTTTTCAAGATTAAATATTGTAACATTCTAGGCCCAAATGGTGCCAAAATCAGACACCTCAGCATCTACCTGTTTTCATCATATAATTTTGCCAGGATTTTAGATCTGTTGCTGCACAGTCAGAATGGGTGCCAGCCACCTATTTTCCTTGATGTTTAAAGGCCTTAATCCACTCTGTTATGCACTGTTCCAGAGCAGTGACACAAAATCTTACAACAGTCCTGTGTTTGCCAGCTTTTGGAAGTATTTGCTGTGTTATTTTAAAACAAGATGAGTTATGATTTCTGTTGGTATGATTACATATGTTACATTAGTTTGTCCAGCTTGGATCCCAGCTGCAACTAATTGCGTTTTTTACTTGAAACTGGGCTTAGTGAATAATCTAGATCTGGAAATACCAAAACACTTTGTGAAGTTGTATTTTTGGAAGAGGATGGTCTTAAAAATTCATGATTTCAGGAAACATCTTGTTTTCAAATGAGCTACATCTATACTTCCCTGTTGCTTAATCCGATATCAGTTTTCCTCCAATATTGGATCTAAATTGTCTACCAAATAAGATCTGCATTACACAATTACAAATATATGTCAAACCATGATTAGTTTCATTCCTCTGTGATCAAAAGGGTAAAAAAAAAAGTGTAAATAGGAAGGACTGAATCTGCCGATTAACTATGCACTAGTCTTTGCAATTGACATTAGAGGCAGTAGAATAACAACCATATTTTTGCAGTATTTTCCTTACAGATAACAGACTATCAAGGGAAAGGTGGAAACCAAAGTGCAGTGAAGGTGTTAACATCCCATTTTATGCAAAGTATGGAACTGTGTTTTCTATTCAGCATAGTATGCTGTGTCATATATCAATGACACCCTTCCTATGCGTAGCTTTGTAACACTCCTATGAAGGTAGTCAGTACTGGTTTTATCCATGTCCAGTGGATTGAGAACTGGGACAGAATAAAGATAAATTCCAAGAATGAACTTAGTTGGCTGCAAGTCAGGCCTTTCCCTGTGTAATGTGGGAATGATGGAGTTTAATCCAGTGTGCTAACTGGGGAGACAATTAGCACAGTCACCGAGCTACCTAGAGCGAGGCAACAGGAGCAACTTACAAGAATGAACTTCTAATTCCATCCTAATAGTTCTTTAATCATGTCTGCCCAAAAAGGCCTTCATACCTGCATCTGTAGCCATAATATTCACCTCTCTGCCAGTGGCTGTATTTCTTTAATTTCTTTCAAGGAAATGAACAACGTTCTCTTTTATTTTAAGAACTTGCAAGCAGAGAAGTAAAAGACAATGGTGTTGCCATCTTGTACCTTATTATATAACAAACCATATCATTAATTTAGTTTATCATGCTGTCTGACAGTGATTCAAACTTGTCTTTTTTTCAGAAGAAATCCCCTTATTGCCATCTTTAGGCAAGCAGCAAGCTCCTTCTACAGCTGTACTTCGACCTTTACCACTATGAAGGAAAGGGTTTGTGCCAGAGGTAGAGAGAAAAAGAATACCCAAGTCCTGCTTGCTAATATAATTGTAAAATCATTGACTGGGGAAAGGGGAAGCCTTTGTTCAGTCCTTAGAGCAAGGATTCATTTCTGTATTTCACTTGAAATCACGATTGAATGAAAATCATTAAAATCATTAATGGAAATGAAGCAAACCCCACATCTCCCACCCTGATATGACTGCCCACACTCCTGTTTCACTGCCCAACAATTGTACCATTCTTTATCTTTCTGGTTTTTGTATTTTCCACATAAATTCAATAGAAAATGTGAATAATGCCTTACACAGAACAACATACATGTCTGAGTCCACTCCTGAAAGAAAAGTTGTATGGATCAGAGGCTCTTAAGGTAGAAGTTTAACCTGTATCTCCTAGTTTCTGGATATATATTATAATTACATGAAGATTATGTATTAAAAATGTGAGGACTTTCTAACTTAAAACAAACCTGCTGTTACATACTTTTTTTCTTCCTGTGGAGCCCAGTACAGTACATTTCCAGAGATTACCTAATAGACTGAGGCCCTAATGGGAATCCAACAAAGAAAAACAGTTTCTGGATCCCAGTTGGATTTATGCAAATATCTAGATCCTGTTCTCCTATTCCCTGTCAGAAATGGATGAACTTGGTGCTGAAATAAAAAAAGTGGGTTTGGACAATGAAAGTGAAATGAGGAAGTGAGATAAATACGTAGAGTGTATGCATTTCTAGGGTTAAAGAGCCGGATCATATTTTCTGGACTAAATGAAAACTAAATACAACTCTATGACATCAATGATGAAAGCAACCGCCAACTAGATAAAGGTTCACCTGGGCTAATGCTGTTGCAGTACCTGCATCAGGCCACGAGGTAGAGCTGCATACAACGATTAGAATCAGAGTTTGTGCTATATAAACTTTCCAGGGGTTTAGTCGCTGTTCCAGCAACTATATTTGAGAATGGCTTTTTGTTGTCTGAAGTAATGTGAAATAACGGCTGTATACTTGTTAGTGGAGATATTTTCCTCTCCCTTTGTGGTTAAAAGGGACATGCATGAATACCATTAGTTCACCACAGCTAAAATAGACCTCAGTTTCAGAAAATAATTCCAGGTTTTTTTACTACCATGACCCAAATACTTGTGACCATTCAGAGACTTTCATTAGCATAGTATTTAAGATATTACCTAAATGACTCAGGTTCCAATCCCTGCCGTAAGACTGACTATTTTACATTTAAGATTGATTGTTCTCCTAATGACTAAGCTGTTAGTGGTGTTAACTAAGCTGTTAGAGAGCTGTTGGGTCATTGCTTGATTCTGACTTTAGAAACTTTCCTGAAATACTTTTGCGTCAAACAAAATAGTGACGTGGTGATTGAGTTTCCTTTTTTCATTAGACATAAGATATCTAGCGACATGATATGCTAAGAAAACAGGTTGTCCTTTCAAGAATGCGTTCTTCTTCAAGCTGCTTCTTCAGAGCTATATCACAGCTTTGGACTTGTACGCCAGAAAGCTTTCATGGTTTTCTTCAGTGTGCTTGTATCTTTAGGGCTATCACAGGTATGACATACTATAACTATTTCTTAGTTAATATGTATTTTGGAAAAGTTTTGTTGGTTTTGCATTAAACATTTCACCAAAATGTATGATGTCTAATATGGTGAACATTGGCCCCTTGTTGCAGTTTGTCTTTCTTTCACGTTTGTTTTCTCTGTCTCATGTAATGTTCATCTAAAAAGTCAATATATATATCTTATTTCCCAGAATGCAAAGGTTTATCAGAAAGCAAAAATTAATTTTCCTTATACCTTCATACCAAAATCATAAAATCATAGAAAGTGGACCCCTAGAGGTCATCTAGTCCCACCCCCCCGCAGCGAGCAGGGACACCACTAACTAGATCAGGTAGCTCAGAGCCCTGTCCAACCTGGTCTTGAATGTTTCCAGGGATGGGGCCTCCACTACCTCTCTGGGCAACCCCTTCCAGTGTTTCACCACCCTCATTGTAAAGAATTTCTTCCTTATATCTAGCCTAAACCTACCCTGTTTTAGTTTAAAACCATTACCCCTCATCCTGTCACCATTGTCTCTACTAAAAAGATTGTCCCCATAATAAACTATTTTAGAAGACTGGCATATGTGTACTAACAAATCTTACAGAAACACTCATCAAAAGTACTCTAGGCAAAGCAGTATGGTGAGAATATGTTACAGAATGTACAATTCAGTCTTCAAGTTAGTACTGTTCTTTCCCATCTACTGGGATATATTTTAATGGAGTAAATGCTGTAGTTTAACAACATAATTATGCGGCATAATCACAGCATCGTAACTCTCCTCCTGCACTGCAAAAGACTGTTTGCAGACGCAGCAGCCATTTTACAAATCACATTACAGAAAACAGACTGCTCTGTGTTTGTTTAGCTGTGCTACGCTCTTCTCCCTCCCTCCCACCCTTCGCCCTCACACCGCGCAGGTGCTGTCTCGGGGGCAAACAGCACTATGACCAGGGTGTCTATTTTTAGATCTCAGAGACAGCATTCTTCCCAACCTCTAAACATTGTGCCCTGACTCACGTGGTCAGCAAACCAGTACATTATTGCTGACTTTTGAGTCTTTTCAATCTTGTCTAAACAACTTCAAACTTGCATCATCGGGAGGTAACACAAAACAAATCACATTTCCCTAAATGTTTTATCTTTGACATAGCCACATTATTCAGAAAGATTTGCAAAAGTAATTAAAGTATCTTCCCGAGTAACAAACTCAGAGGCAACACAGTGAAAAGTGACTCAAATATGACATAGATCAAAGCCAAAACAAAAAAAAATACCCCCAAAAAAAAACCCCAGAGAAAAACACACCTCCACACTCAGTTCTTCCCCATTTTTCTTTCACAGTTCTAATTAGAAATTTTTTTTAAAGGTCAAAAAAATTACATTGTACAGAGTTCACCAATTAAGAGAAGAATCCTTTAAAAACTCATTTGAATGAACAGAAAACGAGGGGAATGTATATAAAGTAAACATATCAACCAGCATGGTTCACAGCCTTACTGTATGATTCTGTGCTTACAGCATCCTCCAGTATCTTGTCGCCTCATGATTGTTCTAGCTTAAATACCATCAATAAAAGCACATGCTATATTATTGGTGGTTTTATATTAAATAATCCATTTTAATTTATTGTACTTTAGAATAAATTTGTCATGTACTTTGAGAAACATGGAAAGTTATCTATAAGAAAAACTTCATTCATCTGATCTTATTGAAAACTAAACTCCTGAAAACTAAAAACTTAAGGGAGGTGTGTCAGATTCCCAGACCGTTTCCATACATCTGGATCAAATCTGAAGTAAAAATTTTGTTATTTTTACATAGATCTTAGCAGAATTGTGGATTTCAGCTGAGTTCAGATAAAATTCAGCATTTTTCACACTAAATGACTCCGTTCCTTTCTAAGTCTTTAAGTTTTAATTACTCTTTCTTGGATGAGAGCTTATGATGGAAAGTAAGCAGATTTCCATAAAATTGAGAAGAAAATCCAGAGGCTACTCTGTTTTCTCTCTTTCTTACAATAAATTTTGATAGGTCATAAACAGTTTTAAACCAACAAATTCATGTTTCAGCTTCCCTATTCCTTTAGTATTTCATCTTTCTTCTGCTCAAGTGTTTTAATAAAAGGAAATTATGCTGGGAAAAGCTATAACTAAATTCAGGCCAACTAAAATAATTTACTCCAGAAATTTATCTCATTACTTGATTATGTCATAGTATAGAGCTGCAATGCCTCAGGACTAAAAGATATGCAGAGTGAATATTTCATATTCATTTTCTATGAAAAGCACTACAGGTAATCCATACATCTGCTAAAATAAATAGGATTTATAAAAATTCAATTGCACTATATCTGCACTCATCTTTACTAAGCACTCAGATGCTCCTGTTCATGAATGTATCACTATGTTATCGGAGTCTCCCTACTGCTCCATGCATACACATTTATGATTCATGTTCTTTACATAAATTAAATTACAACAACTGGAAAATTCTACAAAGAATTTCAGTATCAGGAAATTAAGAAAGACTAAAGAATGTATCGAAAACTGGATGGAAGTAAAATAAGAGGTCTCAGAAAACTTGCACTGCATGAAATAAGCAAGATCATGCATACAATTTTTATGATCTAAACCTTCATCTACATTCATTAAGGAAAAGGTGTATTTTCACCTCCTTTTATATAACACAGTAAACAATTCAAAGTAAAACACCCAGTGACAGACAGCTACGGAGAGACAAGTAGGACAAGACAAACTATGAAAGAGTAAGACAACATTCGTTGTAGTTATCTAAATTAATAGACACTGTACAGCACGTACAGTCAAGTGGAGCCTTCCCAGAGCAACTTGGGCCCTCTGCTTGGGAGCCTATATACCAAGCTATGCTTTTAGGTACTTTCATGAGTGCATAAAAGTGACAAATTATCCTGTCTTCAGCAAGTTTTTACTTATTTGTATCGTATCTTCACTACCACAAGGAAAATGCAAAAATTTATTCCTGAGGAAGACACATGAGGAGTGTTTTAACTCTGATAAATTAATGCAAAACTAGATTAAAAGGAAAAAAAGCTAAAACTAAATATCTTGTAAGGAAGTAAATAATAAAAAAAACAAAGAACTGTAAAATTATTTGAAGCAAATAAAAATCACTAAAAGAAACCACTGCTGACGGTAAGTAAACCATTATACTAACAACCTTCAAGGAATATCTTTGCTAAGTGACAGCTGAGAAAGGAGACAACGTGGCACTACTATTGCATTAGGGTTTTTTTCTGTATTGGCTACACACTTATAATTTGGCCCAATTTTTCTGCATCAGAATGCTTTTAAGTTCACATTTATTAGCATGATATGTTGCTGAATAACAAATTGTGGCAGCTTACACTTCATTATAAGATATACAGCATTTCAAGCAGATTACAATAAATGCTGTTATTACAATGACTTTAGTTTCATGTCATTGGTATAATAAACCATCTGCCCAGAAAACTCCATTTAATGAAGTCTATTGTGTCTATGCATAAATACTGCATTACATCGGTATTATTTCCTATACACTTAAAAAACACATATCAATCTATTTTCATTACACTCCTTCCACAAAGATGCTTAACATTTAATTGTCAAATGAAACATATAGTACATTTCTAAGGTTTCATATTCACAGAGACAAAACTGAAAAGAAAAAGTAGTGCAAGTAAACACTGTTATAAGACCAGTTTTCCTGTTACATTTTAATATATTTTTTCAAGTTTACCATGTAGAAGATTAAGCTTCTTTACCAAGTATCCTATAATACAATATCTGAGAAAGAAACACCTCAAACACTCATAGTTATTTACCGTAGAACTTACCAAAAGCTTTACTGTTGGTTAAAATAGAACATATAAAATACCTTGCATCACCTAAAGGTATAGGGCAAAATCACCAGCTAGATTTTAAACTGAATGGTGCCACCTGTGTAAGAATTTAGTGTACTTCTTGTCTGCTTTGAGTGAGCCAATGTCTAAACCATGGTCCCAACATCACATCTGGATCTTTTAGCAACACTTAAATGAAGGGCATTACCTCTTTGTTTCTCTAAATGTTGGGTAAACCATTGGCTGTCGCCTAGAGGTGATAAACAGAAAGTCAGCATGTTACTCACCAATAAAGTAGTTGTTCCCTAATGCAAGCATTTCTTCAGAAAGAACAAGTCCACCCAGTGCCTGGAGAAGAGTGACACTTCTGCCATCAATAAGTGAACACTGTTTAAATCCAATGGTTGTCACCTTCCATAGCAAGATAAGAGAAGCAGTAGCGTCTTGCCTTATTCTAAGAAAGAAATTATAAGAATATTTACACCAAGGGAAATTGGTGTTATCAGGAAGTATATCACAAAAGCCTATCAACAAAGAAGGAGGACTTAAATGTGGCAAGTACAGAATCACTAAAAGGCCTGAAGGTTTTTAGCATGTCCACAAAAATAAAAAATGCTTCAGTAGTAAGATTTGCATAATAGTATACGTAACAGCAGATTTAATCATACAGAGTCTCAATTTCTCATACTTGAAGGACACCATCTTAGTGACCAAGAAGAGTTTTACATAAACATTATGTAATAGTAAAGCATCCTTATTCAGTCTTTGTATCTATGCCTTTTTGAATAGTACCTCCATTCTACATCTACAACGCCATGATCTTCTGCAGTAGAAGTGCATCCAGCCCTCTTGGTTACCAAGGAACATTCAGTGTTTATTCAATACAAGGACACGGATCCAGGCAGAATTCCTCATTGGTTTGACATACCAGATCGAAGGTTCAGAACAGTTTATTCTTGTAAATCAAATGAGTCATGTAATGCTTCCAAGGTCACTGAGCCCACGGTGCCTTCCTGAATATTGACGGCTTTGACAAAGTAATATTTACAACTGCACATATACCGGCAGTTCCCCTGGGGAGCACTGTATCTATGTCAGTGCTTCTTTCCTCTTGGGACAGATTTTTCTGACTCACCTTCATAAAGGAAAAATAAAAACCTGTCATGTTTCTGGCAAGTTCCCAAATATTTGCATTAATTTCCTCTGAAGGAATCCCAAGTGAGTTTGAACAATCCTCCAAGAATTCACACACAGCTGCATCCATCTGCTGAAAACCGGTAATTTTCTCCTGCTCAAAACAGGCCTCCAAACACCAAGAAATGAAGCTCTGTTCCATAATTTCCTGTACTGAAATTGTTTCAGTCCTGCTAAAAACACAGGGCAGTCTCTCCCTTGTCACTTCTTATCTGAGTTCAAAACAAGAAATGCAAAGTTTTGTAATCATGTTTGACACAAGTTGAGAAAATGTTGCAACTAGACCTCAGAAGCAGCAAATTTTTGACAGTATTTTGGGTCCTCTATAAGAACCCCTATCGCTACGCCCAAAGAGGACCATATCACTTTTAGAACAAGATAGCAACTAGTTTCACTGTTTAGTTCACACTTGACAATCAAAACAAAATAAAATTATTAGACTGAAATTATTTTTCTTTCATAGATAGTCATTGAACCAGACATGCTACTTGGGCCTTTAACACAGAAAATACAATGAAATGAAGATAGTTATTGGCCTGCATTAGTCTATCCAGATGTAAGACACTACTAAAGATATATAGCGTAAAAAACGACTGCAAATGACTGTGTACTCTGCAACTTCCTTTAAAACAGGGTTCCTCCATCAAGGCTCTTAAATACAGCTGTAGAATCTACAAATGTCAGCTTATTCCTGATTTCAAGCAAGTACACTTGTTTGCTTACAGACCCCAGCCAGGGCATCCCCACTCACAGATCTCTTCCTGACTTGGGCTGAAGCGCTCATGAATGAGCACGATTCCCAGTCCTGTGGGAAGCGCAGGGCCGCTCCCACCTTTAACAGTTGCTGCTCCAAACTGTCTGCAGCTTGTCTGCTTGCACCAACTGTTTTTTTCCTGCAAGCATGGCCTTTTTTAACAGAAAGCTGGGATTCTGAAAGATAAGATGACAGTATGAGAAAAGTAGGCTATTTTGGGAAAATCTAAGCCTAAAATTGCAGAAAAGCTGTGAGCCAGAGAACTACGTTGGCAGATTTTTATTTGAAATAAAATTTCCAGCTGACAGAATCAGATCTTTCTAGGAAGTCTGGTTCTGTTAATTAAAAGTAACAAAGCAAGTATTTGATCGAAAAAGGAATGAGTTCAACAACTGAATAACACAGAATAAATTCACATTTTTGAGAAACGTGATTTGTAGGACATGCACAAAAATTTCACAGCTGATGATGACACCCAAAGCAATAATGCAGAAATCAAAACCAATGCACAAAATACACACATTTATATAATCAATGATAACGCATTGTACCAGCAAGTGCATCTTGAGATTAAAGGGAGAAAATAAGTTTCATTTCATGGAGAAAGGAAATGTCGTATCTTCTCCAAACTGATCTCTCCAACATATCTGCCCTAATTTCTCTTGCATTCTGATGGCCCAGAGACAGTTTATGTGCTTACATATCCTAAAACCTTAAATATGTGGGAAAAATTATACCACGCAAAGAGCTGTCATGGCACCGTTAGACACCTGAAGTCTCTCTGAAATTCTTTCATATACTTTTGGCCATTTGATAAATCTGCCTATCTGAAAAACGGGCAAATTAAAATAAAAGCATTTTTCTATTTAATCACATATGAAAAATATTCTTACTTTATTGATGTGTTCTGTGGAACTTCAAAGGAGATAAGCCGGCCTCCAGCAGAGGTATTCGAACTGGCATTTCCACAAGCCACATCTGGGATTATCTGAAAATAAAATTAGTTTTATTTAACACTAGATCAGAAAATCTGACCAAAGAAAACACGAAAGAATTTTTTAAAGATAACACTAAAAGTCCAGCAGTCATCTTTTAAAAATCATCAGGATGGACCAAAACATTCACCAACAGATCTGTGTGATCAATAAGTGTTCTGAAAATCCACATAACCATCCTTTTAGGTTTTTAACGAAAACTTCCTGCACATAAGTGTGAACTTCTAAAGGCATCTCCCTTTAAAAGTGATCATGTTTAGAAAAAGACGAATAGGCTTCTGGTATTGTAGAATGAAAAATAAAGCTCTAACATTTGCCACATCCAAGAAATATTGCATCATTAATTCAGGTGATCTTTGAGGATTTAGAATAGCAAATGCTGAAATTCTCTTTCTACTATATTGTAGTATGTTTTTTTCCAAACACAGATGGCTTTAAAAAAAATACTCTCCCACTTGCCCATTACTGTTCTTTCCAGGTAAAAGTTGCTTGGACAAGCAGTGCTTTCGGATGGAAAAAAATTATGAGCAGAGCTGAGAGTGAAAGGATGTATTTGCCAAATCTGTGATGCCTAGTAGGCATAGAAACCTGTTACTGTATTTACTAGATCAAGACACCATACAAGATGCCATACAACACAGAGGAATCACAGACAGTCTCTTCAATTATTCATATCTTGTCAAGCAGTAGGTTCAAAAAGGCAGTTTGAAAATCATTGGTGTTTCCAATGATAACTTTGTCTGAAATAAGGTAATATTTTATGTGGCATAACTGAGTCTTTCTATCGCCTACATTAACATCATCAGTAGCTTTAATTAAGTAGTTCTCAGGTATCTTCCTCAGCTTGCCTATGAAATATTCCAGTGTAAAAAAAAAAAAAATCAGTCAGTTTCATCTTTAAATTGCTAGGCAGATTTTTCAGTGTTATTTTTTCAGTCATCTAGAATACGTCTGCAACCATTTTATGTCAACCTTACTGGTAAAGTGAAAATGCAACCTGACACACTTCCATGAATCACCCATCAAAGAAAAAGCAAGAATCCAATTTGTAAATGTTAATAAAATTCAAATTCATATTTTAAACATTACTATGAAACACCTGTGAAACATGAACAACAGAAGTTCAGAATATGATGGAAGTAATAATTTTTAGGAGACTCAGAGCTGATTTTGACTCAGGCAAGACAAATACCCAGGATTCACATTTCCCAGAAATGTCTAGACTACTCGATTCATTGTTGAATTCTCTGGCACATATACAATGAATACACGTAGTTTATGAAAATAAAGTAAGATGCAATTTTATTGTATTTGTTCAAATAAATTTTGAAAAAAGATAATACATCCATTACAATTTCTGAATCTTGGAAGTCAACATTATGGAGGTAACATTCAAAGCATGATGAATCCGAAATTAGTTTGGCTAGCACTCTTCCTTTTATATTTGCCAATATTTAAACTTTCATTTCCTTTAAGAATCTACGTGCCTACTGGAACAAAGGGAAAAAACAGAAATCAACATCTCTGTTCTCACAGAGTCTTATACTGCATCTAAAAATACACTCGCTTTTAAAGTATTTATATAGTTTTACAATTTCATGCATCTATTACCTTGGAACACAACGGGTAAAAATGTAATTTAAGCATTTAATTTACTTTACTATTCAATATTATAAATTTGTAAAGTAAAGGGTATCAATCTCTTTGAAACTAAAATTTTTAAAATTACCAAAAATTAAGGGAGCAAGAGCTGAACAAACTGGCTACATAACAAGAGCTAAGATTTATCCTTGTGAAAATGGAAAATAACAAATCAAAAAGACTTTCGTTTGCAAACACAGCAGAATTAAGGATTACTCGGCATAAAAAGCACACATAGGAAATATTTCAATGGTAGTCAGAAGAGTGAAAGCCAAAATGCAGGATTTTGACTCTTCTATTAAGAGATCTGTGATGTTTGATGTCTTTCTCTCTATAGGAACTCCATTTGTAATTGGCCCTGACTTCATGCCCTATGAATCTGATAAAATAATCATCAAAACCAGTAGCACACTAAAACCAGGATTTTACAACAGCTGAAATTTGATTTTTTTTAATATATTAAAAAATCTGGTACTCGGATCAGACAAAAAACACAGGAAGAAGCAGCAGCTCTCAAAAGGAACAAAAAAATTGTGCAAGCAGTGTCCTATTTCAGAAAAATACTATGGAGACAAAAATGACAGCTTTGTCACCTGAATTAGGAAACAAATTACACAGTTCTTCCACGGCTGTGGAAAATTTGTATAAAGATTTCTAAGTATGTCTCCTTCCTGTCTTAACAGAGCTCTCCGCAAAAGTGAAAGATAGAAGAATGAGGACAAAGACGACCAACACATGACATTAAGAAAGGACACTCAGAAGATGAAAACAATCTGTAAGTCTCGCTCTCAAAACGAAAAAAAAAGGCTGCTAGAACTGGTAGGAGATATTTAAAACAGAACTCGCTGGAAAATAAATTATTTTCAGAAGGTAAAATAAAGACCAGTCCTGTCCTAATTCTTCTTCAAAATTCAAAAAGTGAGATGGCTAAAATAAAAAATACAAACAGACCATCTGAAGTCATTTATAGACAATCTTAAGAAAAATTACATATAACTGCCATGACACCAAACTCTTCCAAAATCCCCCTGAAGCACTCAACAGCACAGAACCTCTAAGCGAGCAAGAAGGCTCCTTGGGGAACAGACCTATAGGTGCAACAGAAATGATGCAGCTGCCTTAAAAACAGTCACCAAAGAAAACAAAATGTTCATGCACCTATCAAAGCCTGAAGTATGTTTAGGAGCTGCTTACAAAGATAAGCTCCTAGATCAACACAGAAGACACTGAAGAGTTGCTCTTCAATATATATTACTTAGAGTTTAAAATGCTTAAACATCAAATTGCTGATAGGAAATGCAGAATTCCTCTTTACATGCATGTTCCGTAAGTTTGCATCTAAATCGTTCTTTTTTTTAAAAAGAGAACATAATATTAAAAAACTACATTTCTGTCTCAAATGTTTTACGGTGTTAACTTTCTGAGCCTTTACATGCGTAAAAGGGCATCATTTCAGAAAGCTGGAGTGAAGACTCCTGAAGAGTACTGACTCGTACAATCTCTACCCGTACCATAACAAGACAGCAGTGACTTGGCCAGAAGATTCCCTTACCAGGCCATAGCAGCAGTATAGATGAGACTGCAAAGAAAATCAGGTGTGGTACCTATGAAAAGAGCAACAGACTGTTCTTCCATCTCACAAATTCTCTGAAAAAATTAAAAAGTGTGAATGATACAGATGCTCTCCTGCCCTACAGCCAACCAAAATAATGAGATATACACTTAATTCAACAAGTGCTGAAATACAGACGCAGATCCCAAGGCA
>Ga0181612_173270_pt1 | contig 21897 bp, 11 predicted proteins | sample HoacroProtozoa21_FD_119630 | JGI IMG/M metagenome (GOLD analysis project Ga0181612, IMG submission 119630) | Hoatzin crop microbial communities from Cojedes, Venezuel. Combined Assembly of Gp0051906, Gp0051904, Gp0051908
CTAGTCCTAAAGGAAAAAAAAAAAAAAAAGAAATTTTTAATGGCTGGACCACAGCACCTCTGCATTGTGTGAGGGCAGGTTTTGCCTTGAAAGAAGCTGTATTTTGAGTAAGTGTTTAAAACCACTGATTCGTAACTTTAAAGATTTTAAGTTTAATGTCTGCCAAACAATGGCATGCAGACTGCCTTTTAGAAGTAGGAGATATTCTTTGATGTTATCAAGAATCTACATTCCCCCTGGGGTCTGTGTTGCTGTTACGGCGTGGTCCATGTTCAGAAGAAACTGCAGCTCTCTATTTTAGCATTCGTGTGATCTCTTGACATCTCTTCCTTCACTGCCCCAAATGCCATAGCGCTTTCTGTCCAGCCGTCCAGGTCCTTCTCAGCAATGTGCTTGAATCTGTGTTTTCCTCACTCTTTATATAAATGATGTCAAGCCTTCTTGGTTTGCATATTTACCCAGAGAAATAGTAAATGAGGGTGTTTGTGCAAGCAGGAGTCAGTCGGTGCCAGTGAGCATCCTCGGCGTGGCGTGCGTGCGGCTCTGCTGTTGCTCCTGTCGAAGCTGCTGATGGAGACGGATGGGATGCCGTCAGGGTTCGGTGGGCTCTGTGTTCAAAATTCGGCTGCGTATTTATCTCTCAAAACCACCCTGGTCTTTTGTGAAATCATGTAAGCTTAATTTCGAGCCTATCGCCGATCGTTCCCTCCGTTTGATGTGAGCTAGTCTCTTGAGATGGCTGGCGTCCTGGAGCAAGGAGATGGAAGTGAGAGATGTGCTAAATCTGCTGTTGCTTAGAGTCGCTGCCTTTGATACTGTCTCCAGAGACCGCACTGATCTTTTCAGTCAACAGTCTACATTCTCACTGAGGTTTTGATGGGAGATTCCTTTAAGGCATTTCGTACTGACAAGGTTATTTTTTCTGTGCACGTGCGGTAGAATTTTGCAGAAATCTTCAAAGAAAGAGTTTTTTTCACTTTTGAACAGAGTTCACAGTTGCTTGGGTTCTTTGTAAAATTACCCAGAAATAAATTATATGAGTGGCTTAATTAACAGTAAGTTGAAAGATGCCTGTTGTTTGTTACACCATTTTTTTCACGGGTATCTATGTATGTTGAAAAATAACAGCTGGAAGAGCTGCCTGTTTTTTGCTGAACACAACCCCTAGTGAGCACTGGCATTAGGCGTTTGATTTGTATATTAAAAGTGGAACCAGAGTTGCACAGAATTGCTGTCGTTGCTTACTTCTGCCTTTGCTTATGGATGAAGTAATGGGTGTTGAAAACTCCAGTAAAGCTTTCTGTTTTTTTTTGCCTCAGCAATTGTAAAATTATACTTTGTTGCAAGCCTGGGAACCCCCTGTTGTTGGGGGTTTTTTCCTCCTTTTTGCCAGAAAGGTTTTCTTTCTCAAAAAAGACAAGTGGAAGATGTGAGAATTTTTTATCGACTGTTTTTCAGCTAGTATCCTAACGAGAAAGGCTTGCAGTGTCCTGGTCACGTGTAGGTAATTTTGCTTGTCTTGTAAGGAAAATCTCAGTGGTTTTTAGTGCACTAAACCTCTGGTTTGTGGCTTTGTTGAAAACATTTTTGGGGGTTTGATTTGAGAGCCAGTGGAGGTGACTGCTCAGAAGAGCAACCTTACTGATTTGGCTCTTGTAAAACATTCTGTTAGGGATTTTTTTTTTTTTTAATAAAGTGTAGTGAAAAGGTTAATATTTCTGTGCTGAATTTCCTTATTTTGAGAGTTGTTCTCCATGCCGTATGTATACGTACCATGCAAGCCGGCAGGGCTGCTGGCTCAGCTGTAGGCGCAAAGGGGAAGCGTGTAACCCAGCTTGGCGTTTGCTCTGCGCCGGTGAACTGCATCTCAGGGTCTGCAGCTGTGGGTAACTCCATGACAAAGCCAGGTCTCTCCGAGACAAAGCCAGGCTTCCGCAGGGAAGATGCCAAGAAGTTTCAGTGGGAACAGGAACGGCGACAGGTACGGCCACTCCATCCTTGTTACAGGAATTATTTCAGAAGTACGGTGCGCAGATCTCCAGTTGCTGTAGTTATTAAGTATTCAAAACAGGGGATTAAGGCTATGGAAGTGCAGACAGATCCCTCTAATGATGGTATGACTGTCAGGAGCATGTCAGTACAATATGGAGAGAAACTGCAGTCTAGGCTACTTAGATCTGTGATACACTTTTATTGCAGTGCCATTATAAAGACTTGTGTTAATTGAGCCAATCTCTTTTGAAGAAGTTTGATTTCCCCCGTTACATGTAAGACCCAATAATGACTATTCTAATGTGCTAATTAAATTTATATATTGATCTACGTTTTATTTAGAGAAGACAATCCAAACGAGAAGCTGCGGGATGTATTGTGGAGGCATGTGGCAAAGCGTGCCCACGGTTTGGTACGTCAGCAGTAGTGGAGAAGGTGCTCTGCCTGGGGTTTCGTTTCCGAATAGCTCGGAGTAGTAATGCAGACGAGTACATTAATCTCTTTAACTATTCAGAAATGAAAGATTGGGTACAATAACTTATTATTTATTGCTCTTCCAACATGTCTGTTCCATAAGATCCGCCATTAAAATTAAAATATAGATGCTGTAACGGCTAGTTTAAGAGAGTCTATGGCTTTTGCTGGAGCATTTTTCACTGTCAGTTCCCACAGGTTCCCTGCCACGCTGGTGTCCTCCACCAATGGGGCAGCAGAAGGCTTGCACCGAAACGGTGCCCCTGGTTATTTAGAAGGACCCAAGGGCAGGGCTCAGCAGCAGGCAGTTGGGTGAGGCGCAGCGTGGTGTTGGTGAGGCACTGACAGCCGAAAAAGACAGCAAGCGCAGTTCATTCTCACTGTACAGTGGCTCCACTGAGACAAATGGGAGCAGTTATTTCGGTGCATAAATAAAGAGAAATGGGAAATGTAGGATTTTTTTTTTTTTTTTTTTTTTCAGAAAACGACTAAACCTTTTTTTTCCAGTCTTTCAAGGGGATTCCCAAGCCCACCGCTTTGGGCAGCAGTGAAACCAAAATTAGGTGCCTAGGCGTTTTAATAGCTACCCACGCCTCCAGAAGGCTTTTGTGCATAATAAACTTTTACTAGGAGGGGGACAATAACGACTATTCATTGCGTGGCATAACTTCATTTTCATGTTTATTACAGATTTAGCCCTAATCTTTCATTACATACTTAAGCAAAATTATCCTTCAGGTTCCTGGAAACAAATCAAGAAACTGAAGGTAGACTCTGTGATAGACGTCTCTGCCCACGCTATGCTGTAACATAACTCTTCTGACTATTGATTGATTTATTTCACTGCACATGAATGTGACAAATCCTATCAAGCCACACTGTTTGAAATACCATATGAACACACAGCCCCTGCTTTTAGAGTTCGACATTTAATCGGAGGAGACGGACAAACAGGAAGAGCAGAGGTAATGGAGAAGGGAAGCGTGGGGATTAGGTTTCCTTGCCCAGGGTAACGTGCGGAATTTGTGGCAGAGCTGGAAACTAAACCCAGGTGTCCTGAGCTCTGCTCCGGGGACGCTGGCCCCACGCAGGACTTGGCATCACCCCGTGTCTTGGGTGGGACTGGACCCTGGGAGGGCTCCACGCTACCCCATTGGCAGCAGGGCCAGCTCCGAGATCAGCCCAGGTTGTTCCCAGCTTTTTCCAGTCTGGTCTTGGAGAAAGGGGGTAGGTTTGCATGGCAGCTGCTGGGTGACCTGCTCCGCTGCTTGCGTGGCCTCCTGCTGAAAACCTCTTCCCCTGTGTTCAGCCAGAGCTTCTCTTCTTACCACCTCTCCCTCCCCTCATCCTGCAAAGAAACAGTGATAAAACATATTGATTCTTTCATAGGCTGCTAACAGTGGGTAGCCAAAACTAGACCTGCGGTCTGGTGTCCAAAAACACCTTCACCAGGTGTTTGGAAGACAAAACATAGCAGTGGATTTGAAAGAGCTCACTTGTTTTCCTGGGAAGGCTCTTCCCGATTTCGTTTTGGAGTTAATGGTTGGAGGACAGATGCTTTTTCCCCCTGCCAGACCATTGTAATCTTATGTTTCCTCTGAAGTACCATTTCCTTACCAAATTTCCAAAAACTTGGTCAGCGTTGTGTAACATGCTGTTCACCTGTTGGTGGTTATGTTATGCTGGCATTAAGCAGACTCTAGCTATTAATATAACTGACATTTATATACAGCTGTGGCTTTATATGTAGATCTCTATATCACTCTGCTTTTTGAGCTGCCCTTTTATTCCAAATGACTTTGAAATTCAATTTAGCTTTAATTACAACACGTGTAAATCCAGGATTAAGGGTGAAGAGTTTCATTGTTCTCTTGGCTCTTTGTTTTGTTTTTTTTAATGGGATTTGTGGGTAATCGGCACCGTTCAGGATTTTGTCTCTGATGTTTCCCTTCTTTCGGTATATAATAACTTGTCTATCGGATAAAGAGCTTTTGAAAATTCTTTCAGAAGGGTCAGGTTATGCAGAGGTTGCATGTCATCCCTGCTTCTCTGCGCAGTGAGGTTTTTCTCAGAAAAACTGGCATTTAACTCTCAGACCGCGGGTCCCCTTGGCATTTGGGCAAGCGCGTGCCCGACACGAGCGCTGCAAGTGGAGCCTCCCCGCCAGCCGCACGCTGCCAGGGTTGTGAGTATGTCCTCGGGCAGCATGGCAAAATTAAAAAAACCCTCACTTAGCCAACGCAGCAAAGGTAATGAGGTGGCATGCAGCCTGGCGTCGTACTTGTTTCACCGATGAAACTCTTCACCATTTAAATTGAGCTGTGAATAATCTGGCAAGGACGTTGGAAAAGAATAAGAGAGCAGCTGACAACCTCTCCATTACCTGAAATCAAATATTTCACCTCTCCGTCACACTCTTGCTCCGGGAAGGGGAGGTGACGGTCCCCGAGCTGCTGTGACGGCTGACTCAGCCAGTGGGATCGATGGGAGCCTTTCCCGGCCTCGCTGGGAGCCTTTCCCGGCCTCGGCGGGGTTCGGGCTGGGTCAGTGCTGCTGCGGTTGGGGTAGGAATAGCGCAAGGTCCCGCATGCGAGACGGGCTCGACCCAAGGTCTCGTTTACATGTGAATTTGTGTCTCCCGACCTCTGGCCTGAGAAAAGGCGAGACTAGCGCCAGCTGAGGGTCTCTCAGCCGTGCAGAAATGCGATGGATCAGAGCCATGGAGCTGTGCCTTCCCTAACACCCAAGTGCTCGGGGGCTCTCCCGGTCCCCTGTCTCTTCTTCCCTCACTTGTCAGCTCTGCGTTCTCACTGCGCAGTGCCGTCCCCTCCCTCCTGTCTTGCCCTGCCTGCTGTAGGGGGGATCTCCCCGCTCCTGCCCTGGGCTGCAACAGGGCTAAGGCGGGCAGGGAGGGATGCTGGGCGCTCCACAACTCCCCAGCGCCCTTGCTCCTCGCCTACTTCTTCAGCATCGCTGGCAGGAGCAGAAATCTGCGCGGGCTTGGCCCTCACTTGGCTTCTGGGCTGCTTGGACGTGGTGTCTCACCCAGTTCACCCGGCGCTGAAGGAAGGAGAGAGGTCTGGGGGTGTGAGCTGCATCCATGCCTTCACAGTGCTGTGCTTCATTTTCCCTCGCCCCCTGTGAACTCCAGTGAAAAAAGTGTGGTGAGATTGTTGTTAAGCCCCTGCTTCCTTTGAAAAATAGTAAGCAAACAACTTAATCCAAGAATGGGCATGGATGGAGTTGGCCAACAAGAAAATGACCGCCGCAGCTAAGGCAGTGTGAGCCGTGTCCAGGCCTTTCCCAAATGGACAGGAGCCTGTTCCAGATCTGGGTCTCCTGCGTGTGCCAGTGTTTGTTTCCTTTCTGATTAGGAAGGCATTGAATAAATCAGATAGCGCTGTGTTGAACGTTTTTGCTGCCAGCCTGCCATTTGCTGACGCAGCGTTGGCATGATGAGCAGCTGCAGGTCAGTTTTGTTGCCGGGCTCCCCTAAGTCTGCAGCTGCTAAAAATAAACATTTTTGTGCAGGTGGAAGCTTTGGCTGGGCTTGCGGTTTGGCTTAACTTGCAAAGTTTGGGATCTTTTCTGAGGCATGTAAATCACATTAGAAATATTTGGCAAGGCAAGTCAGTGCCTGACCGTAAAGGAATTCCACCTGAGGAGCCGAAGCAGCTCTGATGGGTCTTTTGGCACAGCATCGGCCACCTGAACTCGACAGTGCCTTCCATACTGCTGTGCTCTCCAAGGTTTCAGTCATCCTGATGAAGCGTTTGACTACTTCCAATAAATATTTGTTGGTGTTGTACATGGTCAGTCTGACTGGTCGGCGGTCAGTCTGTCAAGATATTTACCCTGTGCTCTTTGCCCTGGTGTTGGAGTGCCTGGCCATCACCATGACAGCAATACCAGAAGAGCCGTTTGACACAGCAGACGTTTCAGTGAAGCAGAGAAATGCAGAAATTGGAGGTGGAAGGACTGTTCAGGCCATTTCCCTGGAGCAGGAGGCTCAGGGAAAAATAGCTCTGCAGATCAGAAGAGAATCCGAGTGAAGCCAAGAGGAGAGAATAGTTGGGACCCAGACCACCTAACTTTTACCTATATTTTAGATACCAGGGGTGCAGCCCTTGTGAAATAAGCACTTAGGTTACCTGTGCTGGAAAGAAAAAGGTGCGTTTGAAAGTTTGCAAATGGAATTGCCATTAGGCAGCTAACGTTTAGCAAGAGTTAAAGGATAATACTTGTGTGTAATATTCCCATGCAAGAGAGTCCGTCTAAACTAGGTGGATTGGATCTCACTTGCTGTTATCGGATGGGGAGATGATCCATGAGCTTGTGGAGACCAGGGACGGAAAGATGAAAAATGGTTTGCCTGGTTCCCACTGCTCTCCACCGCTGAGCCAACTCCTCATCCAGAGACACCTCTGCATATTGCAGTCCTGTGTCCCTCGGGAGTTAGTCCAGGCCTCTGGCTTCTGCTGCGCTTTCATATATTTCAGAGAGTGTCGGAGCAGATTCGCACCGTTTCAATAAAAGTGCGCTGGGTCAATATCCAAGATAAGCCTCTCGCTTACAGCGACAGCAGCCAGTGTAGATAAGGGGTGATTGAAAAAGTTCCTGAGGTTTCATATACTTTTAAATGAATAGAGGCATACAGAAACTTTAGCATGCTTCAAGCACTGGGAGTCTAACATACTCAATTGAAATTAAAAAAAAATTTAAATCAAAGAAATCCCATTCTATCTTGTCACTCTAAAATGAAATTAAGAAGCCATTCACTTTTAAAAAGCAGCTTTAAAGAAAGTGGCTTCTAGGAATGTGGATTTGATTCATATGTATGTGTGAAATGGGACATTCAGTCTGAGATTTAATACCCAGTTAAGAAGAAGAAAAAAATTATTGTTATAAATACTTATTATTTGATTTCCTTCTGTTATGGCTTTGTTCAGGGAGCTTTCTCTCCGCAATACCTGACTGCACACTGAATTTCATTGTTCAGTAATCCGGTCCAGCTGTTCCAGCTGTTAAATATTCAAGCAAATACTGGGTGTTTTTCTTAACAATTCATTTGTATTTAGTTACCTTCTTCCAGTGCAGATTAGCTACTGAATAACCAGGAGTTGGAATAAGAGCTTGTAATTTTAGATGCTTCCATATGTACTTGGCTTAACACATTATTTTTCCTCAAAGATTGTACTCATAGGTATTTTCTACGAATATTTTTCTAAAGTCTTAACTTCTGGATACTTTTTAGATTTTAATACTCATCCATACTTTCAGCTAGTTTCTAATTGACACCACTCACTTTCTGTTTTTCTATTGTTTGAACAGACTTTGTAAGAATAGTATAGCTTATTAATTCAGGGAATTGCTGAAATACTGGTGGATTTAAATTGTATATAGGAAATCGTGAATAGTGTGTTTAAAGTCTGAGGACTGGAATTGTTGGGGGTTTTAAGTTATATTAGATGCTGTACTGAAGTTGTAAAAGATTTAGTGTTTGTTTTTCTCTCTCATTAGTAGTAAAAAATATATTATTGAGCAATTGTGATTTTTCTTTAACAGTTCCAAAGAGAGGTACTTTTCCACAGTACAGTTATAGGATGGCTGTGTTATTGTGTGGTGTCTTCTTTCTGAGGCTGTTTCGGTGTCTTTGAGTTTTCTTGGCTAGTATCAGGAACTGCTTCTCTTCAAGCCAAACCAGGCAGCCCGGAGAGCCGTAAGGGACTGTGCGGCAGGAATGCTTTTCTGCAAATCCTGAGTCTAAAATCTCTGACCAGGCTTTAATCGCATTATATTTGCTGCTGTGTAGTCCAGCGTATATATCTGTATGTGCAAACCAGTGCTTCAGAGAGCATAGTGGCATTAAGATGACTGCAAATTCCAAAGGGTTGATTTACTGAAAAATCTGGTTTGGGTTGAAGCAGAATTACTTGGTAATTTGGGTCATATTTAGAGAATACTTTTACTGGAGAAAGGAAAAAAGCTTGTTTTTTCTGAGCTAGGAAAATGATTTTCCTCTGCAGATTAAAATTGAATGTTAGGAGGGAAGGCTACACCTCTTGATAAGGAGGTATTTTTCATAGATTTATTGGAGGGTTAGTAGGAAAGGCACCAAAGCTTGCCATTTTCTCCTGCATTCCCCATTACATTGTGATTGCAGTAGTAACATGGCATGTCACAGACCTAAGTTTAAATGAGGGATTTTTAACAGATGTTTTCTGGCAGAGTGCTCTAGACATAAGGTATTTTCATTTGTGTTCAACTCCTAGTGAAGTTGCATTAAACATTTAAATATTCATCAGCTAAAAAGCATAAGAATTGGTACAGAGCCTAAGAAGTCTGTGCTTATTGACACAGAGATGGGATATTTGACTTACCCACAGAAACAAAAAGGCGTTTTATTTTTTTGTTAGTTTTATTATTATTATTTTTTACAGATTTCCTGCTGTTTTACACCTGCCTGCTAAAAGGTAGTCCTTGTAGAGGACCTTTCCTACAATGATCTTCATGTATTTTTGTTTGTGTAGATGAACTACACTGTACAAGATGAAACTAGAATATCTGGATGTAACTGTGCTTTTTGATGTTTTGTCAAGCACTGTGCTTTCAAAAAGATCTGTGTCTGTAGCAACTGCAGAAGATGTGTCCCTGCTGAGAAGAGGCAACAGGGCTGTAGTCCCTAAGAACATCTATTTATTAATAGAGTACATGGCAGCAAATTCCTACAGTGAAAATGGTGGAAATGCAGATCAGCTTCAACGATGTGGTGTATGAAGAGAGTGCGTTAACTCCAGCCCTGTAAGAGGTCGGTGTCCCTGTTCTCCTTGGTCCCCAGGAGCAGGACATCAGAGCTTGTACCACTGCCCTACGTCTCCTCCTCGTCATCCTCCTGTCTTTGTTGCCAGCACCAGCTATTTTCACACAGCAGTTAGGTTACTAGGAGGAATCCTGTGCCTTTTTCCCAGCACACCTTATGGCTGGTGGCGTGGAGGTGGGAGGGCAGCTCTCAAGCAGATCTGCCTCTGCTGCAGGGTAGAGAAATTGATAGAAAATCCAGCTTGGGGCTTTGCTTACAGTGCTGTCTTAGTTTGCTCAGTGGAAGAATTGCTTCTCATTTGCTTCCACAGTAGTTGGGGTTTAGGGAAGAAAGGGCTTAAAGAAAGCTTTCTTTTTTTCAGGGCTGTTTTGAATCAGAGATGATGCAAAATATCCATCAGTGAGATTTACGTTACTTGCATAGCAAGGCTATTGAATTACCGTCAGTCTTGAGCCTTGTCTTGCATCAATAGAGAGAGGAGGAAAACATTTACTTGGTACAGTTCCTAGTGTAATTACCTAAATAATAGACTTCATGCAGCCAGAAGAAAGAAAGAGAAAATACTTTCTGCACTGCCTGTGACGGGGTAGTGTGGGAAACATATTGCGATATGAGAGTGTACGCAAGGCCATGTTGGCTCAGGCCGAGGGTACGTCCAGCCCCGCAATCTGTCCTTCTCCCTGACCACAAGCAGGACCTAGGAAAGAACAGGAGAAAGAAGAAAATGTTTGTCTGTGATCTGACTTTAAGTCCTGGAAAATTACCGCTGACGTTCAACATAGGGGAGGATTTCAGGTGCTCGGAGAAATCCCTCTCGGAGCTGGAAGGGACGGGATGCAGGGTGGGTGTCTTCCCTATGTTCCCTCTCCTGAGGATGTTTCGAAAGTGGGTTGCTCAAATAGTTGCAATAGGAATTTGCTTTAATTTTTTTTTTTAAACCAGAAATCCCCATTAATGCTTAGCAAAATGTTTTCACAGCACTGTTGACAGTCATGCTGGAAACATTAATGTAAACTGCTCTTTGCTTTCAGAAGCCATTTTGTTCACTGCACTGATTAAATTTGCTTGGAGCAGGTTTAATTAAGGTGGTGTTGAAAACCGTCACTTGAGCCAGGGACTCGGGTGTGCTGGGGTGCCTCCGTGCTAATAGGAATAGTCCAATGGAATTAAAATAAGAGGGCTTCGCCTGGTTTCTTATTTGGCTCACTTGTTGAGGAAGGATTACTGGGCCTCAGTATTTATGGGCCAATTTGTATTATTGGTGCCGACTCTGGCAGATTTCAAAGCGCTTTGATTTACTTCGTAACAGGCATGCTTTGCTCATTTAAGGTCGGTGTATGAATGGAGGGTAAAACCGCTGGGTAAATAGAATAACAATGAAAAAAAGGATTGCTCTGTAGCTTTTGTATCCTAATAGAAGGGAAATATTAGAAAAGTTTCCAGTGCAGATGATCTGTTTCCAGATGTGAATAAATATTTCTGCATTCCAGAGAAGTAGAGCTGTGGGTTGACCCCTGGGTCTGTGAATGGGCTGAATCAGCACCACAGATCCCCAAAGCTTGTGCTTTCTGAATAACGTCCAATCTGACAATACTACTGGGTAAGCTTCCACCTTCCCTTTTGCCCAGTTTAATCTTTACGAATTACCTGAAAAACAGAATAATTTAAAATACCGCATTTTTTTTTTTTTCAGGGTAAAGTCTGGGAGGCCATTTCTGTCTGTGCTGTTAAATCCATTAAGGTTGTTAGAGCTGCGACAGCTGGAAAGCAGAATGTAGCCTTGTGTGTGCTCTCAAATGGCAAAGGCATTTGGAAATACAGACATTTGATTTCCTCCATACTTGAAGGTGTCAGTCAGTCATGTATTTTTAAGTCAGGTTCACATACACAGACACAATGGATCGCTGTGGGCAGAAGGTGCATCTCTGTAGTGGGGCTAGCTAGAGGTAGAAGTGGGAATGGGCTGCAGGTCACGCTTCAGATTTTTTTGATCTGTTTGCAAGCTGTATGTAAAAGAGGAGGAGGACAAGTACACCTGGGAGGTGACGGGGTGGCTGAGGGATCCCTTCCCCAAACCCGGCTCCCAGTCCCTGCTGGCTGCAGCTGCTGGTGCTGCAGGACCCCTCCTGTGAGCCTGTTCGGGTCCCTCACCCCATGGAGAACAGCCCCTGGTTTTGCTGGCTGGGTGAGTGGAGTTGGCCCGCGGAGCTGTCCTGGCTGCATCCGTGTATGGTAAGGTGAAGGTCTGGGGAGTGGAAAATGAGAAGAGCATCTCAGCCTGTTCACCAAAATGCACACATAAAGTACTTTTTTGACAAAATGCATGACATGTTCAGAGTAAGCAATTTTCTTGTGCAGCTAGTTTGATAGGAAGATTCCGTGTACCTCTCTGTGACTGCAGGTGACAGACCTGGGCTCAGTTGTGGTTTTCCCATGGAACCACACCTGCTGTAGAAGCGGTTGTTGGGCAGACTTTGCTGAAGGTTATAGTGCATGTATGTAGTTGTTCATTCCATAAAGCAGGAAGTATGAGCTCGGCTTTAAGCAGTTAGTGCAGAGCTGGTGTTGAAATGCAGAACGTCAGAAGTATGCCAAGTTACTGGCCAGTTACCATGCAAACAAAAACATGTTATGAAATATAAAGCTGACATCTTGTTGGAACAGGGGCAGGCTGTGTTAGCAGCATTACTGGAAATTTGGAGATGTACATACAAATTCTTTATTCATGCTTGTATTGCGTGGAAACGACCTGGAACCACAAGCATTGCAAAAGTGACTGAAAAGCAGACAATCCCAGTGCAAAAGCTTTAGTGCCCAAATGAGTGAGGATGCAAAAAGCTAAGTCAGAAATCAAAACAGTAGCTCTTGACCTTACAAGACAACTTTAACGTTAGAAGTGCTCTCTTGTGGGCTGGGTGTCGGCTCTGGAAAGTAGGAGTCCTTTTCCATTTTTAATGGGCTTTTTGTAGGATCTGAAGTCATCCAGCCTGGAATATAGGTTATTCTTTCTCCATATACCTTGCTTTCCTTTAAGTTAAAATGGAGATTTCACTTTTTAGATATTCTGCTGGAGGCTAATGTAATAATTCTGTTTGAAATCAACCAACCAAAGGCAAAATGGAAGTGCAAAATGATACCATATTCTGTGTTACCAGCCCGTCACCTGATGCAAGTCGAATTCTGCCAGGAACAACAGATTTACACTTGGTAATCTGTGTTTTGCCACTCATAAAAATATTTTATTCTGAAAAGACAGAGAGTTCCAACCGCTCCTGAGAGGTTCTGCCTCTCCAGCAAGCTCAGTTTCCTTCTGCACGAAATCCTGTTGTCCTGTCCTACTTTTCTCTTTGCAGTGCCCCACTCTCCCTGTCACTGCAAGGAAATGACCCTCTGTCTCATGCAGCTCACATTCTTGAATTCACTGCTTGACTGATTAGCCAAGGACATGCTCAGCCAAAGTACTGGTCGTGAAGCTCTCTTGCCAGACAGCTTGCTCAAAAACACTTCAGAAGAGAGAGGAGAGGGGGAAGAAACCCACTTGCCAGTTTAAGGACAAAGCTTGTTTACTATTAAAACTTCTACAGTCAGCAAAAGCAAGGCTGACTGCAAAGCTGAATTTGCATTTATAGTACAAATATGAAAAATGAACTCTACCACGAGCATGTCCTTAAAGAGATTATAAATCCGCTCTCTTGACTGGTATGCAGTGCCGTGTTTTGATTGTTATATCTAGATATGTTGCACTTGAAAGTACGGCATATGGCGTACTTGGAAAGACACCGATATAATGATTTTGCAGTCAAAGTGATTTTACAGTGGAAAACTTTGTAATGAGAGCAGCCCCGCTAGTACGTGAATGCTGTGTTCTTTTATTGGATATCTGTGAAGTTTGGCATGTGGTGGGTTAATAATTAGATACTCGTTGTGTATAGTTCAAGTGAAGGCCACCAGCTATGACTTCACTTTGGCTGGGGTTTCCCTGTAATCCATTTAGCAAATTAAAGAGATTACTTTGATTGGTGCCATTATCTCCTATTCTCTTGCGGTTGAACCACTTAACCTGTGCTTAATTGAAAGAGATAGAGAGGGTACAGTAACAAATACAATCAAATGAAAGGGGCAATAGGATCTGTAGGCCAAACAAATGATCAGCACTAGGCTAACAATAGCAGATTAGAGGTGAGATCAATTAATTAGAAGCCATTGTAGGCGTTGGGTGGCTGCCAAGCTTTCTAATAGCCTAAGCCATCATGCCGTTCTGTTTAGGAGGATTTTAATGACTGGGAGTTGATGTGGTTATTTCAATAATTACCTATTTTAATAATTACTTCATTAGAATAGAAAAGGTATTATTCTGCAGGCTCTGTGGGAAAGACAGTTTTACTAGCAGTGCACCTGGATCCAGGGGCGCATACGTACTGGCATGGGTTGTGCCCTGCCACCTCCCCGGGCTGGAGCTGCCGGCGTAGATGTCACCAACCGCCTTGGGGACTTCCAGCCTCCCACCCAGGAGCCCAGGCTGCCTGCCTGGGGGGATTTTCGGAAGTGCTGCCTGCAGGGCCTTGGCTGATGCGAGCTTTGAGCAACAGGTTGGGAGTTTATATTGCCTGTGGTGCTGTCGGGGTGCCCAGGCGTGGTCCTGTCCCCCTGCTCAGCACCCGAGGCTCTGGGTCGTGGCGCTGGGCAGCACTGGTGGGAGATGAGGAGGTGTTTCCTCGGCTGGTGCAGGAATGTTAGGTGCATCCAGTTGAAAATCCTGGAGCGCCCTGGTCTGACATTCATCCCACCTGCTGGGATAACCTCGCTCCGTGCATGGTGTGTGCGCAAGTGAAGAAAGCTGTCAAAGAACTAGTGTTGATATCCTTGAACGTTACAATTTATTAGTACTCGTTGTGCATACTGGCGTAGGGCAGTTGGTATGTAGCGTGTTCTTCAGTTGTAGCAGCAAATCGGTTTTTAAATGAACTTGCTAGGAGTCATTGAATTTGGTTTCGAAGGCACTTAAGGCTGTAATTTCGAGAAGTTTTTGAAGGGCAAGGAAATTACTGTAAAATCTTCAGGAAAGGCTTGACTGCTAAATACTTTAAATATGTTAAAATATATATGTATGATAAATATGGTGGTAGGTAGATTTACACATTGCTCTGTGTGGTACTAAATTTTTTGTTTGTTTGTTTGCCACATGCTGCAGAATGCAAATGTTGCCTCTGGAGGTGTGGAATCTCCCAAGGTAGTAACATTTGGAAGGGCAGAGCAGAATTTACCCAAAAGTTAATGTTTAAAATGCATCAACTTTACACCAAACGTATTTTGTTCCATTTTGGCCTGGTACTGGAAAGGGAGAATATTTTGCAAGGCATGGAAGTGACTTAGCAGCAAAATTTCAGAAAAGTTTTTTGCGGACTTTTTCAGGCTGGCATAAATGGTGATTTTATCTGGATGGGAATTGTGCCGAGAAACTTAAATAAACACGGAATTTTATTGTAGCTTTAATTCTTGTTGTTGATGTTTCTGCAAAGTGGTAAGTTGGGTTCTTGTTTTGCGTGTGTGCGTGAATAGGGTTTGTTGTGAACTGAGATGCCAGATTCCCAGGGGATTAGCATGTGAGGAAAACCTGTAACAGAATAATAGCAAGTGCTGCTCTGAATTTGGACAGCGCAGAGTGGCAGTTGTATGCAAAGATAAAGAAGAGAGCATAGTCTCCAGGAAATATGAATTCTGGTCATATCATTACCCTGTGATGATGAAGAAAATTAGAGTGTGTGGTATTTTGGTAGTGCTTGGCAAGCCTGCACATTTGGGTTTGTGAGTAAGCACTCAAACCTCTGGGTGTTTTCCAAACTATGCAATCCTTTTGGAACAGTGCATCATCAATGTCCAGATGTGCGAGAGGACATCATGGAAATAGTCATCCTGTGCCATTTTCCATCTCTGATCTTGATCAGAAACATGTAAAATGTGCATGCTTATGATAAAGCAAAATAGTTATTTAAGGTAGCTGAATTTATTACAACCTCACGACAGATCAGTTTTGTCCAAAGAGTGGCTGAAGTCACTCTGTTTTAATCCAAACCGCTCACTCCATCCTTTTCAGGGAGGAACCTGGTCAGTAAAGAAGGTGGTATCACTGGGGTGCCTTGGCTCAGCAGAGATGCAAGAAGATGACTGACTTGATGCACAAAGCAGACATAGTGAAGTTAGACTACTGAAAGTAACGAGCAATCAAACCAGTTCTTAAATCTTTGCAGTGCTGAAGTTTTCTTCTACATTTGGCACAGGCCATATTAATTTTTGCAGTACAAGACTGTTCAGGTTTTAATACAGATATTTTTTGTAACTAACATCTATGTTACTAAGCAAATAGGTCTGAAAAAACACACGCTGTATGAATGATTAGTTTTGGAGAATAGGATCTAAACCCCTTAACTTGGATGAGGCAATTTCTTTTAAATGAGTAGTAGGTTGAACCGACATCAGAGCTTACTCCAAGGGATACTAACCCCTCAGGGCAGGATTCAGGTCATTAGTGGGTTAGTTTAGGAAAGCATATACTATTGCTGCCTCCATCCGTCCTGGCCCGAAGATAAACAGAGACTCCAGTTTCCATTGTTACCAGACCAGGAACCTTCACAGGCCATAACAGCAGCTTAACAATTGTAAAAATACATTTGCGAGTTTAAAGGCCTAGAGGTTTCATCAATGGTGGAAAGTTTAATGCTTTTGGTGGGTTTACAAAGGAATGCATAAATCAAATCCTTTGTGCGCCATCAGAATTTTATATGCAAATATCTACTTACATGCTTAAGAGAAGTGCATGTATGAAGAACAAATAACGCACAGTGGACTGGTATGCTTAAGATTTATCAGCATGCATTTAAGATGGCTACAGTCTAAGGTTACTCACTAAAAGGACAAGTAATCTGGCCATACCAACTGTATGCCAATAAACTTGTTATAGAACACTATCCTATATTCATTTATATGCCATATGGGTTGTAGGAAAGCCATTTAAGAATATTTTGGAGGGTTTTAAGTTTTATTGTAACTTTTTTCCCATGATCCTCCTCCTGCAAAGTGAGGAGGTATGCTTATTAAACAGCAAAACACCTTTAGAAACGACCTAAGAACTTTTCGTCTTGCAAGGTTTAATGTTAAAACTTGTGAGTTTTAACTGGTGGGCACACTGAGCCCTTGGTGCTCACTTATGGAGCTCAAGTCAGTTGTTAAACTTCCCGGGCAACGAAGAATCCAGATTCCCATCGTTTGTCCTTTCTGCACAGAGCGGGGAGAAGATGGCCTCTTTCCCCACCCTCATGGCTTTTTATGGAACACAACGTGCAGCCATTGAAATGGTCTTAACTGCATTGAAACTGAAAAGGACTCAAAGTTACCAGGCAAAAGGGAGGAGATGTGTGCCATAAACTCATTTACTAAATGATGCATCAGCTTTCCACATGGATATTACCACCCTGTTGTGTTTGCATCCATACCTGCCATGTGTATGCATATTGAAGACCAAAACCTAAGATGCTACATACCGTAGAACGACAGAAGATAGATGCCGTATCTGTTTATATAGTTAAGGGATCTGCATTGTTATTTGCCTGCACTATTTAGGGTCTTTCTGTTATTGGACATCTCTTCAGGGATTTAGAGACTGCAGGTCCAATGCTGGTGTTCTCTTAGCTGGGGTGTCAAACCTCATGTGAAGCCACGTGCTCTCAGCAGCTCTTCCAGAAGAGGTGGGTGTGCATGCACGTGCACAGGGATGTTATCTAGAACATGGTTTTGATAGTAGCATTTCTGACTGAAGTTTTTTCCTCCCCACTGACCTCTCCAGTCAAAAGGTGTTCATTGGAAAGACAGAAATTGAAGATTTTGTTTAAAAAATCTGTTAGTAATCTGTGTTGAAATCTTACCCCGTGGACATCAGTGACAAAAATCCTATTACTTCATCAGGGACAGGATTTCAGTCTTTGTGCTTTTTATGCTTATAAGATTAATGGAAAAGCCAAGTTCAACACCCAAAAACACATGCAAGGTATAAAACCAAAACGCCGACATGCAGACTTTCAATAAAACAGGGTTTAATAAGTTACTGTCCAATCTGGATGACAGATATTGTGTAATACTGTTTTAATGGTCAACTCTGCCTTCATCATGATTTGGAGTTGAAGCAGGAAATGGTGAAAATATTGCCAGTGATTTTAATGTAAAAAATAAATAACAGGAAGTAAAAGAAATGTGTCATGAGGAGGCCTGAGACAGGGCTCACCAGCGGAGTGTAATGGATTTGATCGCTCTTGCTTTCCTTAGGAGGAGTCACTGCATGTAAAGTATTTGGAGATAATCTGAGCAGAAGGGCCACAGCCAAAGCCCTCTATTTCTTTTTCCAAGTCTCTGATGCAGAACATTCCTAGTTCCTTCACTGCCCCTTGAATTCAAATCCTGGCTTTGTTAGTCCAAATAAAATATAAATCCAGGATATATTTCAGTCCCATCTGTATGTGCGGGGTGATGTACAACAGGTGGAATCCATTTGCCGAATAATTACTAGGATGCAAACAACGGAGAGCTTTACAAGGAAGTCATCTCTCTTCATCACAGCTCTGGTGTTAAGGCCATATTTATTCCTGATAATCAGCAAAATTCCAAAAGACCGGTATTGAAATTACTCGGAGCCCTCTCCCAAAAAACCATGTGTTGAAACAACGAAAGACTTGCTGTCCTTTCAGCAGAAATTAAAACAAATCCTTTGAAGATTACTGCAATTATCCTCCACCCTTTAAATGTAAGCAAGTTTTTGCAGCTTTCTCCTCTAAGAGAGGGGTGGAAAAGCAAGATCATTTCCAGAGAGGCTGAATTCTGGGTGCCTGACTTCAGACCTCCTGCTGCCCATGCCTCAGGCCTGCCCTATTGAACTCGGTGGCAAAGTGCCTCTTCATTAATGTCAGCTGTACGGGATCAGACCAACCCTGACCCCCAAGCCGTCTGCCTCTGGAGAGACATCTGTACTGGCCTTAGCAAGAGATAACCTTTTATTCTCTTACACTGTTTAATGCCGTATATGACTCTCACCTCTGTGTGTCGATAAGCGTTGGGTTAAGCTGCCTTTGCACATGGAAGTTACTCCGCCTATAGCCATCTTCTGCCATGCTGCTGCCTGCCCTGGGGTGGCTGTTTACCCCTCCAACAAGCTCTCTGTTCTGCAGACACTAAATGCATCTCCAGAACCAGAAATCAGACCTCCCTGGTAGCAACTTTTGGCAGTAACTCAAAAAAATTTGTGGGTTTTGTTATTTTTTTTTCCCACTGGTGTCAAATGCAGTTTGATTTTGTCCGAGTGAGCGTGGTGGACATGGTGGTTTTATGTGGGGCAGAGCGGCCAAGCTGGTCGCTTCTCCCGGCAAGAGGCAGGAGTTTGCTTGGGAAGCAGCATAGGCTGTGCGTGGAGAGATCCCAGTAAGACGAGCGTGTAGGGTCTACCCCTCAGGGCGGGGGGGTTGTGTGTGTGTGCTGTGGGACCAGCCCCTCCCAAGCACCCCTTCTTACTAAGTCTGTAAAATGGAGGGGGGAGGGGAGCTATAACGCTTTAATTTCTTGTTTTACTTGGCCCCCGCTGTCTGTTTACATAAAATTTTTAGTAGTACAGTGCTAGTAATGCAGAAGATATTGATAAGTTAAGCAGCCATAAGGCACTGCCTTCTGCCAAAGTTTGTTGCTTTAATCAAATGACGTCACTGGTTTATGAAATGCAGATTCCTCTCTGATAAGGTAGGCCAATGGAAATTTCTTGTTGAATCAACGAGTCCCATAGGAATATATGATTTTTTTTCCCTCATGCTAAATACAGTAAGAATCATATTTCTGGTTTTCATTTTCTTTTAAAAATCTTTTTCTGTGCTGTCTATTTGAGATTGTATCTGCTGAGGGAGGAACTAACCAAGGAAAGGCTGACATCCTAGGTGCTGTTCTGGTTTGGTTTTGGCTTGAATCATATACTGCCATGCAGATTTTCTGTTTTCCCCCCAAGCTGCTGTTTGGAGCATCATAGAGGTTGCTAATTATGTTACCTTTTCCTCTGCCAGGACTCTAGTTTCCATATAGCTACCTTGCATTGGAGTTTAGGCGGAAGACCTGGTCTTACAAAATAGCATTTCTTAGTCCAGGTCTTGAATAGCCTGTGACCTACTGTCACACACAAAGTTTTCCCTCTGACTCCAACATGATGTGTTGTTTCTCAGCTGCACGTTCTCTGGGTTTTTTTGTGGTTCACGGCAAGGGGATTGATTTTTTTCTTTTTTCTTTTTTTTTTTTTAGTTGACACCCCCTTGCACACATTAGCATCAGTGTTGCTGTTGCAGAACAAAGGTTCTTCCTGGTGAATATGTTGTATATATTGCAAAAATACCCCAAATAGACGATCACCCTGCAGTGCTGTGATGTGCTGGAATCCTGCTCACCAGTAATTACCTGCTGAATAAGAAGTGGATCAGTGACAAAACCTAACAGAGCTGAAGCAGCTCACAGCAGTAAGATTTTTCAGGGCGTAAAATGTTGGTGGGCAAAGATTGTGTAATAACTCAATGGTATTCCCGATAAATACTTGGAAAGCCTTAAATCTGATCTTCCAAGTTTGACAGATGTGGTATGTTTGTGTGGTGGATTTTACCTACTGTAGCTCGGTGTCCTCTGACTACAGCTAAGAAAAACCTGTGAGATTGTTAAATGGGAGCTTCACCTGCCAGTCTGTACTGCAAGATCTCTATAGCAACCAAACATAAATCAAGAAAATGGCCCCTTTTGTAAGTTGGTTAATAGGCACAACATGCTTCTTTAGAAAATCCAACTATTCTTTCAATAGACTTTGATTGAAAGTCAGCCTTTTCTACAGACACATTCACATTCACATCTAGTAGCAGCTTGTATGGCTGTCCAAGGTCTAATTTATTACCCTTTAAAGATTGGGCAAAGAAAAAATGGTTCTCGGAACAATGTTTACATTCAGAGGCATAAGCACAGTGCCACAAAAGAGCATCCTTTTGTTCTGAGCCCAGAATATTAATCTTTAACCTACTACTTATTTCAACTCCCCCTGCTTTTATTTGGTTAGCCACATTCTTCCCTTGTAATTGAAATCTTAACGATTTAATACCTTATTTATTAGCAGTGGCGGGAGAACAGATCTCTCCGCTGTTGTTTTTCCTAAATCTTGATATGTATTGATACATTCCCCAGGCTCTTCCGCCAGGTCTGCGAGCTAACTCATCTCCTGAAGAGGTCTCTGATGGCAAAGGCAGGCGTTGCAGCTGCTAGCGTTTCTGATGTAAAATTTTGGTCTGTTAACCAGGGCTTTCTAATAATCTTCTTCCTACTTCATTTAGGGCAGTTCTGCACTGGGAATATTTGTAACAGGCACATCACGTTGAGACCCCTATAACTGCCGAAGGAAAACATGCAAGTGTTCTACAGTAGAGAAGGAGTTAGGCGCCAGCGTGTTTTTACGTGAAGTCTGGAGTTGACTCAATAACCAAAAGGTGGGTTTTCCTTCAAAGGAGAAGGAAAACTTTGCAATTCCCTGTTTCTTTCTGGTGGGGCGGGGAGCACATCTGGTTCAGATATATTGCAGCAGGAATTAACTCGTTTACTTTCAACTAAGCAAGCATGGGAGAAGCGGTTTTCAGGGAGCGGGCAGATGAAATGCGTTCAGCCTGGTGTGGGTCGTGGCAGCGGAAGCGCTGCAGCGGGCACTCTTGCAGAGCCACATCCCAGCAGAGGGGTGGCATGGCCCCAAGCATGGGGGACATCTTCCCTGGACGGAGGCAGAGAGGGAGGCAGAGCAGAGCACTTTGGGCCCCTCTGCTCTGGCCAAAGCAGGCGGGATTGAACGGCGCCTCCTTCTTCTGAAAGCAAACCGGAGAGAGTTTGGAGAGGGAGGAGGTGGGGAGAGAAAAACCCTGCTGCGAGAGCAAGCTAGGGCTTTCTTCAGCAAAATCCTGAAAGTGCCCCTCCTGAGAAAAAAGATTGTGAAGTATTCTTTGCCTCAAAAGTGTCCCAAGGATTCACGCGTGGACGCCAGGGGGTCTTTGTGTGTATGTGTCTGTATATATACAGATGCATACGCACATGCATGTGTGTTCACATGCCCAAAATGAGCTCACTGCTGCCTAATTTAGATGGAGGCCCGACACGGAATTTGAATCTTCATTTTACCTTTCTCTTAAAACATTTCCGAAGCGTGCAAGGTTGCGTGTGGAGCTGTTAGCTCGTCGGTGCTTTGTTCAGTGCCGCTTTCCCTTTGGGATTTAGTGCGGGATGTTACTTGGGAGGTTTCTGTGGCAAATGGTGCCAGCAGGTGCATCCTTGTCACTGTGCCAAGAAGTGCCAGAATAGTTTTTGTCCTGCTTGTTAATGTGCAAAAAGATGGTATGTGTTTACTTCATTGCATTAAAAGAATGGTGTGTAGTGTATGCCCTGGATGACATTACATTAACAACTGCATCAGTAATCACAGAGTCACAGAATGGTAGGAGTTGGAAGGGACCTCTGTGGGTCATCTAGTCCAACCCCCCTGCCAAAGCACGGTCACCTACAGCAGGCTGCACAGGATC
>Ga0181612_125827_pt1 | contig 21891 bp, 9 predicted proteins | sample HoacroProtozoa21_FD_119630 | JGI IMG/M metagenome (GOLD analysis project Ga0181612, IMG submission 119630) | Hoatzin crop microbial communities from Cojedes, Venezuel. Combined Assembly of Gp0051906, Gp0051904, Gp0051908
ATCCTGTGTACACTTCGCCACAAAGGCTATAAACGGTAGATTCTAGAGAAATTCAATATATATACTATGCTCAAACGACAAATTAATCAGATTGAGTACTACCTTCTTGGAAACAGCTAGCAACATGCCTTGTTTCTATGGCTTTTAATGAATATTCTGAATCGAAGAAATGCATAAACATAAGGGTAATTTACATTGCTAAAGTTAATCAGTTTTCTTATACATTTTATGCATCTGCATGATTTTTCATCTGTATTGCATAAATGTGTCTTCTCCTCACTTTTAATATGCATGTGTACATTCCAACACTCCACTCCTAGTGCCTTTTCATTTTTACAAATTTCTAGAACCACGCCTGTCTCAAGATTTCAGAATTCTGTGGCTTACAAGAAATCTGATCAGCTAAAGGCTGCAAAATACTTACAGATTCAAGGTGGCATTTAACTTCGATGTGAACTTGCCCTTTTGTAACTCAGTTTTTCTATCAGTGAAATGATAATAGGAGAATCTCCTTCAGAAGCTGGCATATCAGCAAATGTCCAACACAAAGGACAACTCCATTAAAGAGGATGGTTTGTACATACAAATGTTGGGTATGAAATTTGACAAAGGTACTGCAAATCTTCACTGATTAGCATTTGCAAAGGTCCCTGAGACGCAGGGATGAAAGGTCTTCACTACGAAACAAAATGCACATTTGTTGTTAACATCATTTTACGTTTAAAAGCTTCCTCAGCCCACCCTAACTAGACACTAATGAACCTTCAAATATTTCTCTGGTTCATTCCAGCACAAAACCAAGGACTTGCAAATTCTTCTCTGGCAGGGTCAAGAGAACCAGGTACCTAACAAAATAAGTTATGGTTGTTTTCTCAAGAGGGTTGACCCTTACTTGATTTTGTTTCAACCACGTTTGCAAGTTAATTCCAGTCAAGTCCCCATCTAATCGACAGCGGTAGAACTGGGCGCAGAATTAACGTCATCTTCTAATATGCAACATTTCATTATTTACAAACCAACAAAAGAGGTTTAATAATATAATTTGGGAACTCAAGCACACCGGTTAGTTGAAGGGACTTTTAGATCAGTGAAGCTGCTATTAAAGTGCCATCAAAGCATTTCTGACTCCACAGAATTAATCATGAAATCTGTTCCTGCCAGCTCACTTATCATATCCGAAATATTAATTTTGAGCAAAATTAAATTGGACACCTACCGACAGCAACATTTTGCCCTTCAGAACTCCCCTTCACATTGATTTATTAGCGGCTGCCAGAACAGTGTACCACAGCAATTTATTACTACCTTCTCCATGTTTCCCTGTGCTTACAAATAGTCCTCCAGAGTGAAAGGTGCTACCTGACAGCGTTCTGACAAAGGTGCATTTTTCAATTTGCATAATGTTCTTCAGAATTATTAGGATGTAAGGAAAGGAATTTCATTTTGTTATCAATGGGAATGGGTGATTCACATAAAAGAAATCAAGTGGAGATTCTGTGCTGAGTTGCTTTCAAATAAAGCAGACCTAGCATTTTCATTAGGACTTGGTGTGATCTCAGACAGGAGAGTCAGCAAATTCTTTTGTTTTCTTCCTCAGCATCATTTTCTTTGCACGCGAGACAGCCAAAGCCATTTGTACCGAGCATTAGGTACGAGTGGTAGCATTAGGTAGCAGCGGGTCTGAAGGTGCAGCGCTAGCCCGAAGAGAGCTAACGGCATACGCACACGCGTGCCTTACTGCTTTTCGGAAAATGCCATGTTAGCAAGGCGCTTTTCCTTGGGTGAAAAAGCAGAAAAACCCCACAGTTCCTCTTGCCCAAACTGAGGTTCCTTCCCCCGCAGCTAGAAGCCCTGGGATAGCTGCACATAACACAGGACAGTTTGGCACGGGGAGTTTTAATTTGACATCAGAAAGCTATAGCTAATGGCGGGGAAACTTGACGTCAAGGTATGGCTGGTCTAGGTTGGAGTTACTACCTCAAATGATCAGCCTGATCCAAACCCCTGACATGAAAGTGGCTTCTTCAATCTCTGAAACGTTTGGTGTCTGGAATCAAACTCTCATTCAGGGGCTTTTAATTTCTTTCTGTGGAACCATTCCATCCTTCCCGTTTCTTCCATTTCTGTGGCTGTACAAAGTACAAGCCATCCCACTGACACAGGGGTTGTTTTATTCACTTGCTGCCTGAGAGAAAGACAACTCACAAACACAGTGGTGCCTACCTGTTCATATTCCTGGCTCCAATCCAGCTATTCAATCTATGTGCTTATTTTTAGGCATGAATAGTCCCATTAACTTCAATTGGGCTGCTTGTGTTCTTAAGTAAAACAGGTGTTTAAGCACTTTGCTGGATCAGAGCCTACGAACGCACATCTGCAATCTTCCTTGGCTCAGTTCAAGGTTTCTTCCTAATCACTACACATTTATCCAGGAATTCCTCTTGTTTATACTTGCACACACAGTCAGCCTTTGTAACAGGCTACTCGACACGTTTAAAAGCAATTGTGTTTGTAATCAGAGACAAAACTGCCTACGTAGCAATATAAATCTGTACATACATCTGTGCGCTGAGGGAGCACACGTAGCTGAAAGTGTAATAGAGAAGAACACACGGCTGGACATCAGCGGAGAGGGAGCTTTTGGTGATTCCCTGGGAGGCAAAACAAGTTCAACATGCGCAGGACCAAACAGAACACTCCAGATGCAGCTAGAAAAAAATGTCATCAGCACGTGTCAGAAAGCACTCTTTCAAAACACGAACATTCAAAGTAAAAAGCTGTTAATGCTGCCCAGCAGTTATCAACTCTAAAAATTCATTAAATACAAAACCCCTGGTCTTTCCTAGAGCCACCTACGGAGAACCTGCTGCTAGCAGTTCTTCGCATCGTTGTGTATCGCCAAGGCCAACATTTCCAATCCTGTGTGAAGCTTCAACAGCTCCTTGTTCACAGAGCACGAGAACTCTCGTGCCCACTGCCGCCATGCTCCCTCGTCTATAGGCAGCACGCTACGCCGTTTCACACTCTGCGCTGACACTTGTCATTAACAGGTAAAGCTCTCTTGGGAAAACTTTATGTTCTTTCACCAACCTGTGACAGCCTACCTCGCAGCGGAGTTAGCTCTCTCACAGCAGATGGTTTTGCACTTTTACCCCCAAACCTGAGCTGTTTGGCAGCGTCCTCTGCCTCTCAAAGCAAGGAAAAGGGACGCCGTACACCCGCAAAGCCCCGCGCTGCTGCTGCCCGCGGTCGCAGCTCGGCACAGGCAGTGCTGGTGTGCAGATGACAGTCCGTGGCAGGAGCGGTGCTGGCACAAACAGATCTCTGCGTCTTTCCCCGCCTGCTCCTGAACATGGCAGAGAGAAATCATGTCTCTAGCAGGTGAAAAGGCCGAAGGAACAGCCACTTTTGAATGGAGATACCTGTTTCTTAAAACATGCTCCAAAGCCTAGTGCGTTACAGCGCTCTTTTCCAGTCTTCTGCTTTGTCCTTCGGAAAGGCTATTTCCTATTAATGATTTCCAAGTACAGCCCCCAGAATACTTTCCGCTATAATCACACGGCCAGCAGCAAGCCCGTTTTCATAGTCTTCACCAAGACCAGTTACCTTCAGTCTTGCTCTTCTTTCAGCAAAGACAGCACGTCAGGATAAAAGCAGAACGCAAACGAGCACTGCGGCAGTGCGAAGGCCTCAGGCCGTCACGCCGTGCTCAGGAGCGGGAACGGGAAGGGCTCTGTCTGCTTCATCCCCCTGCCAACACCAGGTTTCACACCGTGGGGTCTTCCACACTCACTTTCAAAAACTATTTAACCCACTTCCTCCCTTAAGTTCCTTCTACCATCTAGAATAATTTACTCGTTACTTTGATAAATACCCTTTGATTCCATTTTAATTTTTTGTTGTTTAATAGCACCCTTGTTATTCCTATTCATAGTTTTAGCAAGCTGTCATGTTTTCTGAACCTAGTTACCACTCAGTGCCCTCAGATGTTTATTATATACACATATTTTATCATCACTTTGGCAAATTGCTTTTATTTATTCAGCTTACTGTTCTCTCTTCATCAGCCTTTCTAGTTGCTTAATCAGTCTTTTTTGCTGACCTTTTCTGACCTACCTTCACTTTTGTCAATTGCTGTCAGCTCTTCATGTGCACAAGAGATCAGTATTGCCAAAGCAGTATTTACAATTTAAGACTCAAATATACCAAGATATGATTAAAAAACCGGTGTTTTTCAACAATACCTGAGCTTCTTTTTACTAGTCTTATGAGGGAATTCTTTTTCTTATTTAAATACCAGAATTTAAACATCATTGGAAATCAAAAATGAGACTCTCCTAATAGCGTCAGGAACACAGGGGCTTTCAAGAAAGAAAAAACAGTCTAATGATTGTGAAATTTGTATGCCAAATCTGCAGCAAGTCCAAGCAAATGAAGGAATTCAGTCTTTATCATTACTCTACACCTAGTTTACTACATAATAGCCCTATAAGTATTCCTTGACAATCCCTTCCCCATGATTTCACACACATTTCACTTGCAAAATCATACTGGCTTCACTATCTCCTCTCATCTCCTTTCTGTTGAAGTACTGCTCTCTTCTTACATTAAACACTAGTGTCTCTGTTTGCACACTTTCTAGATGACTTTATTTATTATTTCCTGTCATATTTCTAACTGTGAGATCTTAAAGTTATCATCTGACCTCACAGGTATTCACAGTTCTTCCAAAATGCAATATAACCTGTGAATTTATTTGCCATGCTGCTTACCATGCCTTCTAGATTATTAAGGTGTTAAATAAAACCAGGTCTAACAATAAACTCAGAGACATCACCCTATAACTCAGTGTAGCTATTTACCAACTTTTGTGACAGATAATGCTCATATCTAAGATAATTTGAACTATTTTTTCCCAAGTAAGCTATGGCAACCTAAGAGATTAAATTCTCCTCCTGGATGTAACTGCACAAACACAAAGCATAAAACCAATGTAGCCCATTAGGGATCAGTTTTGATACAGAACTCTAGATTAACCATTGCTATTGATCTTTCTTAGATTATTAGACCTATACATATTTCAAAGATACACACATAATAGCACTAGGAAACCTGTTGTTTCCTTAATAGGTCCACAATACTTACAGCTCCCAAACACATTTATACACTGCTTTGATGAAAGCTGTCAGACAAATATTACAACGTGCATGTGTTACCAAGACACAGATTAAGAGCTGATGATCTAACATGTACCACCGTCAAAGCCACAGAAAGAATACCATAACCACATGGGGGCTAAAATAGGCCCAAATGACCAGTTTTCAAGGGCTTGAAGAAGACTGAAGCATGAGGAAATGCTTCAATTTTGCACAGAAAGTGCCCTCATCCCAAGGTAGGAAGGAAAGAATTCTTCTACACTGCCTAGTCCCTCTTTCCTTCCTTGCTTGAAGCTTTTGTGCTTTGGTGCCTCACACATCCATCAAAATTAAAAACAATAAAGCCAGGATCCGTCACTGAGACTGAGTCTTCTCCCTTCTTCTTTACAACCAAGCAACTACTCGCCTCCACGCCTGCTTAACGGACTCAGCCTCCGTCGACAGCGGTGGCAAAAACCCTGCCTATCTGGTTTCAATCTTCTATAAGTTACCGGCTTCAGTTTACACAGGGGGATGAATCTGACTCAGAATCCCCCTCCCCCAGTTCTTATCTATTTGTCTCCCTTAAGAGAGAGAACATTTACTAGAAGGATGGTCTTTCCGCAGGGGTTGAGCAGTGCAACAGTGACATCCGATGGCTGGCTACGTTAGTCTCCACGGAGCTCTCCTGACTTGCCAGTGGCCTCCTCTCCCTTGTTAAAGGCAGGTGAGGGTAACTGACTGTTAGCTGCCCTCAGTGCAATTTAGTCATTTTACCTCCACATTAAAACTACCTGGGCAGTTTACTCCGTGTTTCCACCGCGCTAGGAATTGTCTTCAAACGCAGCCCTAGACAGGGGCTGACTCACGGAGGTCTCCTTGCGTCGCTCGCTAACGAGGGAGCCTGGGAGCAGACAGATAAGCAGGCTTTCTTTTCGCTCGTCATTTCTAGCTGGAAGGGAGGTGCATGTGAGGCATTTGTTGTGATGAGCACAGCTCTCAGGAGTCTGCTGCATCTCTTCATCTATCAAACAGGTAACGAGATCCTAGCAGAAACACTGGTGAGTGTGTGTACAGCAGTACTCTGCGTGCGAAGTGGGGGGGAAGGTTATGAGAAATGGGAAATACAGAATTGCTGCTTAGTTTAAAGGGATCCAAAATTTACGTTCCTCAAATCAGAGACCGCTCAGCTCCCAGGCCCACTGAGCAAAATAAATCTGAGCTTTTAATTAACTAAAATCTGAACTCTAAATTCATATTAATACCTGAAGTGAGGAGTAGGCTTTTACAGTTTGATGGCAGTGGATTTTGTTATGCAACTTTTATAGTATGCTTATTTAATGCTGTTTTGCAATACAGTGCGACAAGGAGTAAAGAAGTTTGGTTATTCTGTGGACTTTCACTTGCACTAAAAATGCCCTATTCTGGTGCTCCCCAGGGTGGCTACGGACCTCCTTTGGCTTGGCCACGTACAACTGCTCTTATGTTTTCTCCTTACAGACAGAAATTACTCAGTCTTGACTGAACAGTCCAGTAAGTGAAGCAGCAAAACGTTCCTCAGCACAAGATAAATCTGATACAACAGCCAAACAGGAGCAGCCCAGATAAACTACCCTATGTATGATCAGAACGAATCCACAACACCAAACTCCTCCAAAGCTGTGGGACAGAAGAACCAAAGACCATCCTGATCCAGTACGCTGCATTTGCAGACAGCCATCCAATACAGCTTTAATTCAGAATATTTACTTCACATGCTCACATAAAGCACCTCACTAACTATGCAACAGTCTGAAGAGCAAAAGCCACAAGTACATTCTGACACAGGTGGAGTTGAGGTGCAGCTAAGTTCTTTGTTATTAAAGCTCTGTTTGGACATGACATGACATACTGTAACCTGTGGCATCTCCTACTGCATCCATTGCTTCCATAAATACTGTTGGTTGTCCAAAGCTTTATTATCAGCTAATGCAGTAAGCAGCCGATATTTTTTAAAGTCTGAAACGTCTACACTGTGTTCTCTTTATAACCTATGTTTATTGTATTTCTATGGAAAAGTCACCCCGAGGGACTGCAAGCCATGCGTAACCACCCCTCTGTAGTGCATAGGCTTTCCTTTGAATGCAGCATACTCTCCAGTTCAGACGCACACACTGCTTTCAAACTCAGGGAAAAACCGAGGTGAAGGGAGTTTGCCATCTTCCTTCTTCCTTCCTCTCCCCTCCACCCCCCCTTGTCTTATTTGTCTATTCTGTTGCCTCCACTAATGAATCTTACTTTGCCCAAGTCTCATTGTCATTTTGTTGAAACTATTCAAAGTGCCTCAAGCTGCTAAACAGCTGGCAAAATACACAAACATTTAAGACTTTAGTCTGAATACTAAATCATGATTTCCAGGAGAGAACAATGTGGTCCTTTCTGATTGAATGCCTTCCTTTGAACTGTATGTCATTTTTGCTTTCAAATTAATCTGAGTGTGGAAAACAGGTTGAGTATATTTTTATTAGAAGGCATTCCAAATATTTAGACAGTTATTTGAATCGTGTTTTGGCAAAATGATTATGCGTGTCAGTCTGAAAACATACAATTTCCATATTTCCCTTACATTAACTTTCTTTAACAAAGGATTATTAAAATCTTAAATGCTATTTACTCTTCTTTTCCCCTCCCTCTCTGGCACGCATACTTAAAAAAAGCCCTAATAAAATATTTGGGATACATTAAGAAACATCTGAATTGCCATTGCAATTCTAGTGTAGTCACAAGCTTGTCATTAAAATGCATAGCACAGTGCTAGTGCAGCTGTATACAGCTTTTATTATTCAGACTGCTAAATGGATAAAACATATTTTAATTTAACGTAAACTGTGCAGCTAGAAACACGAGAGTGTGAGGCTTTTTTATTTCCTCAGGAGAAGCCCAGATCCTTGAGCTCAATGATACCTTCTCCTGGCCAAGAGCCAATCCAGATTTATCGTGAGAGGCCCCGTGCTGCCTCTTCAGGCACCCGCTTCGTAATACTTGAAGAAGCTGGTGGGAAAGGCGTGCTTTCAGCCTCTACCACCGCTTTTTACGAACAGGTACCTGTTAATATTTGCAGGGCCTCACTCTGTACCCCATGGGTAGGACTCGGGCAGCCGCGCTCCGGCTGGGCGTCAGCTCCGACAGCGCTGGGGTCAGCCCAGAGCCCCGGGCACAGAAATGTCCCCAGCTCGGCAGCCTGGCACACACACTGTGCCTTCTGTTCATGTCCCGAGGAGTTCACACCAGCTTCAACTCTTTCCTGCAACGAATCAATCAGTCTCCATATTGACTGAATTGTAGTTGACCAGTTCATACACGGGCTTTGGTAGTAACCTCATGCCTCACCACTGGGCTGTGTTACTAGCTGCTAAACATCAATTCTTTCTAACCACAGCCTGTGTAACCATCTCTAAGTTTTACTTTGAATTTCATGTATCAGGTGAACAATAAAGCAGAAGAAATGCTTCAAAGCTCACACGCAAATCACCCGGAGCAGGCTGCCGGAACAGCACGGAGATCCGCAGCAGCACACCAGCAGACCCTACAGAAGCACACCCTGAGAGACCGGCAGTCAAAGAGTTGGGCACGCGCGTTCCTCCTTTGGGCAACCTGGCAGCAGAAGTGCAAGAGCAGATCATAGCACAGGCTGTAAAGGACAGTCGGTAGAGCCCCTGCACCAGCTGAGCTGTCAGTGTAAGGTAAGCATCTAGCCTTGAAAGCCAGCAAGTCCTTTGCCAGATTTCAGCCCTCTCCAAGCTAAGCAACAAGGTATTTTCTGGCCCATTGTGAGCCCTTCTATTGAGGTGGCAGTGGAGTCTCATTATCTCCGTGGGCTGTAGAAGCGCCTCTAATTAGCTAGTCACCAATGCTCTACCAGAGGGTATTTTGGAGTAGATATATTCTAATTGTCTCTGTTGGGTGTCTACAGTGATTCCATAGAAAACAACCTTCACACAGGGCATGCTCAGCTTGGAGGCATTCCTGTCTGCTCTTTCACTCATTCACAGCATTTTAAGCCTGGATGCCACATAAAGCCGAGATGGACGTGCTACGATTAAAGACAGAATAAAAATGAAATGAACCAATAGACCGAGGTTAAAAATTGGAAGTAGCAACAGCTAATTAGTTCCATAGTTGAAAAGAGAGAAGCCACAGTGCTGCTGTTCAAGAGGCTACTGCTGCTATTAGAATATGCTGGTATTCCCGCAACGTGTTTCTAAGTTTCTATTTTTTAAAAAATTAAAAGGAACATTTTTATTATCGATTTCCAGTTGCTAAAGCTTCAGTTTTTCTCGGTCTTCCCATAGCAATCTGTTGCTAGTCACTCTGACATCTACAATGCCAGAGTCATCACCTACTTCTCCCATGCCACAAAGAGGGTTCTGTAACACAAAGTAAAAGAGAATATTCCTTAGCTAGTGACAGAAAATGGCTTGACTCACAGACGCCATCCTCTTCTCCTCTAGTTGGAGGCTAAATTAATTGCCTTTTATCCCTTCCTTGTAATATTCGTGATACCGATGCTTACTCACACACACACTCTTTCATTTCCTCACCGAGATCCAAAGGGCCGGGTTCTCCTCCATCCCACACCTACAGGGCTATGGGAATGCAAACATGTCTTACTATAGATATAGGTTTATGGAGAAGGACAAAAAATGGTTACTTAGAAAAGTCCTTACGCTACCCTATTTTCAGAATGTCTTATCTGCAAGGATCTTGGTCACAGGCTCTTGGGTTCATAAGGTAACGTCTTTAGAAGTGCAAAATTATTTCATATGATTCACACATTCAGAAAAAAAAAGTTAAGCTAAACAAAAAGTCATATACATAACACAACGGCTGAGTGACTCAGATTACAAGACATTTCACTTAAAATATGTGATCAGCTGCCTGATGGCAGGATTACTAGCGATCTGAAATGAGTTATCAGTCTCTACCTTTTTGTTTTTAAAGCAGACAGTGCTTCTCTGAGCTCTCTGGCACCGGACCTCACTGGCCACCAGGCAAACTCCAGTCTAGACTAGTCTGGGCTACAGGTTCCCTTGCAACACGGTCAGTGTCAGCCAGCTGGCCCGCAGCCAGAGAGTGGCCATCGGAGCGGTATTACGCTTCCATTCAGGTGGAGGAGACTTTACTCTACTTGGAAATCAGATTTTCTATCAATTTGCTAGACAATCAGATCTCTGTGGGAAGCAAATCTGCTTAGTCATTCCTCGGTCCTATCTCTACTTATTACTCAGATCTTTGCATAGCAGCAAAAGGTCTGTGAATAATGCTCTCGCATTAGAGGCTCGACACACGCCAGTAACCTCAGCCTGCTGGTGTTATTTTTAGCCACATACGTCTGCTGCATCCACGATTATTCCCATTTACAGGAGGACATTCCTGAAAGCTTTCTTACTTTCCATATGCAATTCACAATCTTTTCTTGGCTGTTTATGAGATTTCATCCGCTTTCTTTCTTAAGTTTGAAAGTTACTGGAGCTGCTATTCACTCACGTTTCACAGACTCATGCATGACTTCAACTTTGATAGCAAATGCAAATCACGGCAGCATATTTTCATGAATTTATTGCTTTTAATCCAAAATGAGACTTCCATGTCTGGAGATTGATCTAGATACTTCACCACTTAGGTAAGGATGCATCTTAATGAAAAATCACAGGATGCCAACAACACTGGTTGAAAAGTTACTATTTTCTACGAACACAATGTTCTTCCAACCCTCCTCCGATTCAGATGTCTACGTGTCTAATAATATTTTTCAGAAATAGTATCCAAAACAATGTCCAACCTCCCTTCAGCTCCGAGAAACATGTTTCAGTTGACTGAACAAATTACTTCCTCAGTATCACACAAAGGATACAGGTAACTGAGTTTCTCTGCCTTTCACTCCTTCTAATCTTGCTGATGTGTTATTTACATTCTGTTCAATAAATGAAATCAAGATTAAAAAGTTGAGCTGCCTGAGGGCACTCTTTGCTAACACAGATTTTCAAATGTACAACTTGTTTTTGACTTTCAATAACAACCAGAGAGATACTTTGGTTTATAAATTACCCATGTGACGTGCGTGTGTAATCAGTGGAGCTCCCAAGAAATAACTACATTTTCTCTTCTGTGTACCTGCTCTCTACTTTTTGATTGTTCTGTACGATCTGTATGAACACGCTGCTCTAGCAGCATCTGGCCAGCTTGCTGGACTAGGACCAAGAGAGCAGGAATTCACGATGTGAACACAAAGAGAAACCTTCGAAGCGAGTAAGGGTGAGAGAGCAATGCTTGAGAATTACAGCGCTGATACACCTCACCGGTGGAAAACAAGGACTAGGCTCTGGGTGGCACACTGGGTTTGTTGGGGGGACTATATTGTACCAGGCCCCAAGCTGAGTGGGATTTGTTGCCAGCCCAACAGTTGCCACTGTTTATTAGAGGCATTTTTCCTCAGCCAGCGAACTGAAAATGACAAGAAAATAATCAACAGTTGTCTGAGAATATAAGCCACCAGCAAGCAGTCCTTCTCAACAGCGTTAAAAAAAAGCAGCCATTAAGCTTGCTTAACACAGCTGGAACTGGAACTGGTTCTGTTTCTAAATTGCTCCTGAAAGCAATGGAAAAGCCCAATTGAGAAAGAAGTAGCTGTAGGAGCCAAATTGCAAATGGCTTGGAAAGCAGGCTTTGCAGCTGACACGTTCTTCAATGCTTGGTAAGAGGGGTCAACAATCTCCGAAGACTGATACGACAAACCGCGTACTTCCTTCCAAACTGGGGGCTAAGTGTGCAAGAAGGACCTCGCGCAGAACGCCGCCGATCAGCATTTCTGTCCAGCTTCCCACTTTCGCCAGGATTCTGCTGCTTCTCTCAACACGACGCAGCTCCCAACCCGCGGGCCCGTGTCCACGCTGCCTTGCGCCGTCCGAGACTCGCGCTGTCGGCCGTGCGTGCATGCCAAGGCTGCCACCCCCTCCCGCCACGCACGGCGTCAGAGTACGGGGAGCACAGGAGGCACGCCTGAGAGAGGGACGTGTCTGGAGCAAGCGTATTGCCGAGGTGTCCTTGTTGGTTGCTCCCTGACAGACAACCACAAGACTGACATGGTTTGCTTCTCGGGACCAAACCAGCTCCTGACAATTAAATATACACAAGTGTCCTCCGTCCTCCGCTGAGCAGGGTCTAACACCAGCACCAAGGCACCAAGAAAGAGATCATTTGCTCTTCTCCCTTGCTGGGAAAGGGGGTTCCTTCTCGTCCTTTCTTTGTCTCATTCTTCTCCTTCCTTCTCCCCCTTCCCCATTAGTGCAGTTACAACGAGAAAGCTGTAACTACAATAATGCTGCACCTAGATAAAGCGGGAAATGGCACAGGATTACTCCTATTATATCTTGAAGCGTTCAAGGCTGAGGGACTGCAATGCTCATAAATAACACTTCAAGCAATTCTACCAGAGGTCCTTAGCTCAATGTGACATAATTGCACTCTCGCAGGTGCACTACTTAGCCTGCAGCCATTTCAGAGAATTGCTAAAAATTAAAATAGAAAAATAATTTAAAAATTCACCGGCTCACACAAAGCTTCTTACTTAAAAAGTACAGCACTAAACTCTACTTTAATTGAGGTATTTCTGAGGTAAAGTAGAACCAAGATGGCTGAGATCCCAATTTCCTTGCCTAAATGTACAAAATGCAACAGAAATTTAAATTAAAAATACAGAAGTATTGTAGAAGTAGGACCTTTTTTTTTAACAGAAAAACCTTGTTGTGGTAAAACTCTCAGCTGGACCCAAACTGAAAACAGACCAACGGAATTAGACATACACAATCTGTATTATACAGATCTGCACTGACGAACCCAGTGATAAAGCTTCATTGAACATATGCAGCAGAGGAAAGACAGATTTTAGAAATTCAAATAAGCCAGGATGTGATATTTTTTAATATGACTTTATGAACTTTTAATTAGATCAAGACCTGAGAGTATTAAATAGTTTCTGAAAAAATACATGTTGCAAAAATGTCCAACCTACTGTTAATTCCTGAAGATTTCCTATGAAGCTCAAATAAGTATCAGAAACTCTAAATTCTTGGATCAATTTCTCAATATAGACATAGCCCACAACCAAAACCTTGAAATCAAAACACGATGAATTTTGAGGGGTTTTTTTCGATACATCATCACCTTTCTCCTGACAAAGAGAATTTCCTTACAGAGATTAGAACCTGACTATTATATTTAAGCCTATAATGTCTAATAACTGGGTTATTTAAATGTTTGGCAACAGCAAACAGCAAGGAAGCTTCTCAAGCAGGAGAACAAAAGCAAAAAGCAGCAAATAAAAGCAATCAGCCACAAGACTGCCCAGAAACTTCTTTATTCACCTGTAATTCTATTTCTGAAACCAGATGACAATCACCTGCTCTTAGGCCAGCTAAGAATCATGTGATTTTGAAGAGCATAACTCATCTGTTCACATCTTTTTAGCAATTACCTTCTTGAACTCTTGCAATTTTCCTTTGCGATCCACAATTCAGTTGTGCCTCAGTTGTGTTGGTCCGTTTGTGTTCTGTTAGGCTTTAACAGAAACTGAGCCTGGGAAGTGTCCGAAGGGCTGGCCGCTCCCCGCTGTAGGCAGGAGCAGCCCCACGTTTATTTGGGCCTGGTTTTGGGTTGGGTTTTTGCTTCTTGAGGATCGCTTCCTTTGGTGACAGACAACAGACCCCTCCAGCACCCAGAGGTGAGGCCGTTCCCAGCCACCTCCAGAGCCAGACTCACAACAGTCCTCCGCTATCCCAGGGTACTTTAAAGGACAGCAAATTCATTTTTTCCTGGCTTTAGGAAAGCTTTTCCTATTCAGAAAAACTGAGAGGTCTACTTCTCTTTCTAATGAATCTGTGACCATTCTTCCCTCCTGGCTCTGCACTCCAGGTCTGGCCTCTGCCAGCGCTCTCTGGCAGGGGTTCACCTCCTCCATAGGCTCTTGCTGAGCTTTCCCAGCTCACACAGCACTTGTCCACCTTGTCCCACCACTGCTTCCTCGTCATCCATTTCTCCGATGCTGAGTACACGAAGCAAGGTGTTCTTTAAATAGCCCGCATCAGCCGACAACAAGATTTTTATTATTCATCCAGTAGGCTGAAACGTGTCATACCCCACACCGGTGTCTGAACATTTCCTTCAGAAATTAAATGGCTGAATTAATGGCTGAATAGTCCTTGAAATTGTACCCATCACGCTTCCAACTTCCCTTTGCCACCTGCAGCCATCTTCTTTGTCCATCATGGTTGTTCATCTTCGTCAAATTTATGGCAAGCACTCGGTCTTGGAAGGAACAACACACAAAGAAGCATGGTAAAGATGAGAAACAACAGGGGTGGGGCGGGCTGTGTGTGTCTTTAACAAAAGCCGGGTGTAGAAGTTATTAATTAACTGCAGAGACATGGCAGGAGTGATTCGAAGAACAATTTAAATAATTGGCACAATGCATTTGCTTGATGCATCTGAGAATTATATGCCCCCACCTTTTCACTAAAGCACTAAATGACATAAAATTATTTAGGAAAGCATGTTCATTAAATTCTACCATACCGTGAGAAGCAGGCCTTTACCAAAGTATTTAGAATAAAATATTCATATTTCAGACCATACAGGCAGTAAATGTTGACAGCACCCAGTCTCTGGGACTGCAGTATCTGCACTCCAGGCCCCAGAGGAGCAGTATTAATTGTTTCTTTTTAAAGCAGTGCTTAAAAAAAGAGCTTTAATTTGATCAAATGAAACTTAACAAAGGTGATTTAGCCTATAAAGTTAATCATCGCTTTGGTGTCACTGTTTCACAGGATTTGGAGACTTCCCATTCCGAGGCAGGAACGCAAACTTCACAGACAAGGGCACACCAGTGTTTTTCCCGCTATCGGTTCTACAGATAAAGGAGAAGATGCAGCGCCTGATTCACACGCACACGGCTTCTCCCAATTGCTTTATGATAAATACAATCTTCCTCATCTCGGACTTCTTTGCAGATAAGCCTCTATTCCACACACCTCTCTGCGTACCCTCCGGGCTCCCCGGCGCGTATTGCTGCGCATTCTGGAGCACCTGCAAGGCAGCAAGGTCTGTTAAAGCCCTCACCCGCGGGGCTGGGCTTTCCCCAGCGCGCTCAGGGCCCAATCCAAGGGCCACGCTCAGTCGCCGAGAGTCTTCCCAGTAAGCGCAATACGCAGTCAGTCCGCTCCCTGATTATTCAGCCCGGTCCCCGGTTATTCAGCCTACAGAGGATACCGGCATTACGAAAGCAAAACACACAATTGCAGTAGGGACAAATTCTTTTCCCCGCTTTAAGTTCTCTGCATGTGGGAAACACAGCCTGGGACTGGAGAAGCCACAGGGACTGCCCAGAGATTTCCAAGCTGTTCCGCATTTTTCTGGCAACCAAAATAACCAGAGAGATCACGAGTGCTGAAACTACAACGAGAGTATCTATGTATTTTAAAACTGCATTCTGCATCATGTCTGAAATCAATTTCTTTTCATTATATTCATATTGCTAATGACAAACTGAAGACAAGATCTGGTGCCAAGGTCGATAATTTTCTGTTCCTCCAGGAGGGAAATACGGCGCTCTGAATCCAGGCACTCAGTATCGTACACGTACGGGTCCACAACGTTCCCCTCCTGCAGCAAAACCGGCCAGCAGGCCAGCACCAAGGACCACCAGAACCTGAGTATTATGAATAATTAATTAGCAATGAACAATAACCGTTTGGGATTACGGCACGGGGAGTGCAATCAGAAGACACAAGGCAATTCCTGCAAAGCATCAGAACCCTCGATATCACATTTAGATAGGAAACTCCATACCATGTTCAGGCTTTCTCACGTTTTATTCTTCTCCAGGATGTATTTTCCACTTCCTCATTACCCAATAAAATTAACCTGCACACAAACACACCCAGGCACTTTCATCCACCAGATCCAGTTCAAAGTCGTCTGATCTCCACTCACATTTTTTGTGCTTTTGCTCATTCACATTCTATCAGTTGCTGGCAACTATTGCAAAGCTGGGTTTTTGTGTGCAGCAGAAGGCTTTTATTTGTGGGATATATAGCATTTTGATAAATACCATAATTTTAAGTGTTTTAAAGCCTGCTTTAGACCTTTAATGAAGTCATACAATACCGAAATGATAATTACAAAGAATTTCTTTAAAGCTACTTTGCTTGGAAAATAAAATGCCTGCACAAACTTGCCAGTTAAAAATCAAAATTGTAATACACTACTTGTAAGCCTTTAGCACAAATAGAATTCCTGACAGATTTATGTTCAGGATAAAAAATGTTACCTGTCAAAAACAGCTATAAAAAAATTAAATATCTGCCTAATGTGAAGCTTCAAGTATTGTGAATGCAGCATTCATTATCATAAATACAGTAGTATGATCTAATTATGTATTCGGTACTAAGTTTGTCAGATAACACAATTTGAAAATGGCACAACTAAATCAAATATGTTCTACTTACCTATTGAGTGATAGTGAAATTGCACATAAAAAGGCTTCTTTACAGTCAATTTTGAGATGCTACAACTTTGCTATGGGTTTTATTTTATTTTAGGGTTTTATCATCAGTTTACCAACCTCTTTTAGAGATTTTTCCAGCATGAGAGTGGAGGGTGTCTTCATATCCAAACACAAATAGATGAGTTCTTATATGAATCATCAATCTTATCACTGTTTATCTTCATCTCATACATATTGCCAAAGTACTCATCTTTTTCCACTGTCCTTCAGTTCGTAATTTAGGAAAAGGCAGTGTAAGTCTTTACAAACCATATGACTGAAATGGAAAAGCAAGGCAAGAATCTGACGGCCAGTTTGCTTGGTTTCAACAACAGGATTATGTTCATCAAGGACAAAGGAATGTGGTTCGTATCATGCATCTTAGACTAAATAAAAAATAGCCTGTCTTGTTAAACTAAAATCAGAGATAAGAAACTATACAAAATCTAAGAAATTGTTTTCTTATGCACTAGAGAGGTAGAGCTGGGGCAAAATTGAAGTAATTAATCTTTCAAAAAATAACTCTTCCTCAACATCACACAAATTTCACCTCAATCAATCTAGTCTCTAAATACAGATCCTTGGGATGTAAACCAGGTCTCACTTTTGCCTTCTGCTCAGACTCATATGCCGTATGGCACACAACTGTTTCTCTGAGCAGCGGTGAAAGAGCACAGCTTCTGCGGTCTCACCCTTCAGCTGGAGTCATCTCCTCGTAGACGATCCCTCCCCTGCCGTTCTCCGATACGGGCTTGCCCTCACGGCCACCCCAAGACATGCAGCGCTTGTTCAGCAGGCGCATTTTTAACTGTTCTTCAGGAATCACGTGCTACACCTATCTTCTGTGGTGGTCCAAATCTTCTTCTCCTTCCGTTTCTCTCTCCTTGCGAAGCAAGGTTTTGACCATTCCCTTGTTGTCAGGTTCCAGCTGCTTTACTGTCAGCCTGAACGCATTCTCACAGCGCCTCTTTTGACACATTCCGCCGTCTGACCGGAGTGTCTCCAGGGGATTTGCAAAGCTGCATTAACGCAAGGAAACAGCCTAACTGTTACCATCATCATTTCCATCCCTGTTACTGGCAACACTGATCCTAGGGTCACAGTCCCAGTCTGCCTCCCACATACACGAAACACCCAGGCAAAAGAGCATTCCTGTTTTCAAGAGCTCACTACGTGTGCACATTGAAGGACCGTAAAAACGGGTTCAGAAGAATCACTGCGTATTGCTTCCTGACTCAGAGGAAGATGTCTCATTTACTGAGACATCTGCATTCAGGTTTTTTCCTGACTCCATTTTCTCTGAACATTTGAAACTTGAAAAAGCAAATTTACACCCATTTAATGAAAAACAAGGCAAAGCGGGGTCCTATTATATGCACAAAACCACATAACATAAGGCTACAAAGATACATACAAGAAAATGGAGGAAATTAAGTAGTATACACACATTTAAAATTTACTCACACAAAAGCTAGTATTTATTTCCAGATCCCAGTACTAGCTATCCCCATGAACATACATGAAAGACACGTGGAGGACCATCCCAGATACCACAAGTATCACAGCTTTATGTTCTCACATGTGACTCGCTACTCTTCTCACGGGCACCCATTTCTTATTTATGCTTCCACTTCAGCTGTTTTTTTTGTATTATGGTTTTTAGCATACCTTCAACTTCCAGTATTGCACAATTTGAGCCTTTAACTACCCTGATTTTTGCATTTTGTCTCGCCTTTGTTTACTTATTTTACCTGATTTCTTCAACACGAGCAAAGTAGGAGCGACAAACAACCCTCGTACAGCACACTGCATTCTAAGATTATGACAATCATGAAACAAACCTAGGTACAGCTATATATAAGATACAGGCCACAAGCATCTGTGAGCACTACTGCCCACAAAACACAGTAATAGAACTCCTCTTCCATTCAAAGGAGATGCTGGGCCTAAACATCTTCCGAAAATATGCACCCAAATTTAATCTTAATAATACAAAGCAAGGGACTAAATTATTTTCTGTCAACATTCAGCTCTCCATGATATTGTTCCAAGTGGGTGAAGAATTTAAAAAAATTCAAAAATGTTGATAAAACAGAAGCTCTATTCATAATGTTGCAGCCAAATTATGAATTGAAGTCATTCCATTATTAACACTGCACAACTGGGGCCTACAAGGGAAATATTGGCACACCACGAATTAGAGTTGCAATAATACAATTCTTGATTCCTAAAACTTAAAATTTTCCCCATGGTGATTATGGTAAGAATAATAATAACATTGTGCAATAACAGTAATGAACCTAATTAGTTCATTAAAATTATGATAGCTGTTATTACTATAGGTCATAAATTAAGACACCAAAATCTTGTACAAGACGCTCTCTGAACATAAATAGAGATGAAATATGTTTTCCTCTGCACAATGGACAAGGCAGCAGCTGTTGCCTTGGTGAAAAAAATAGAGGGATGATTATCTGAAGATGCAAATGAAGTTTCTTTCACTAACCACTGCAAAGGTTGAATATCGAAAATAATGAAAATAATTTTTTCTGCAGATGGAAAGAAACCAGTCGCAGGCCACCGCAGACCAGAGAAAGCTTTTCGTTTCCCAGTTCAAGACCTATGACCTGGCAATACTTTCCCTGCTCTATTCTTCTTCCCCTGCCCCCCTCCCCAGAAGAAACTTCCATATACAATACTATATTTATCATCAAATTTTTAATAGTACGCTTGCTTTCTTTCTGCAACAGGTTTATGGTGTTTCGCGTATGAGCTTTTGGGTATACTTGCATGCATGCATTAACTGCGTCTTTGTGAAATATGATATATGATAATAAACACATATCTTGGTATGTGGAGATGAAAACCTTGGGAAAAGTTAAAGAAACACATGATAAATCAATTATTTATGCCCTTTTTATTGCTTCACTGGCCAGATAATTCTCTGTTCCCTGGAGCTTTACTCTGACATTCCAATCCAGCGAGCAGAGTACAGCATCCATCATTTACTTGAAACCAACATACCAAATAAATATTTCTTCCATCTGCCTCTAATGTGAAATGTCACCTCTTTTCTGCAAGCATGGGCAAGATTCAGTCTTAAAAGGGCTCCAGGTTTCCCTGCTATCAAAGCTTTGGGGTCTGACAGCACCCAGGCTCCAAGCAGGGGATGGCCAAGGAAGACGGCACCATCGAGACAGGACATGCCAACACCCTGCTCACAGCCCCTCCAAGCCTTGGAAGACCCCAGATCAGCTACCTTGAGTACAGGTAACTCACATGGAAAATGGTTCATCAGCAATTCCTATCACTACAGTCCATCCTTTCTCGGGTTTCCCAGGAAAATGGCACTAGATGCTGTGCCACTAGGTGAAACCCTCTGTGGAAGTCAGCCTCACCTGCCCTAAATATCGCCCCACCTTCTGCACCCCAGATCCAGCCGGAAAACGACATCCTGCAGCGAACAGCAAGCCAAAGGGAAGAGCAAAGGGGAAGGTGAAGAGGGATTTTTCCAAAGGACAGAATTTGCAGAGCTCACAGACAAAAGGAACGTCACGTAAAATAAAAAGAGCCCTGTGAAGCTTCAGGGTTAGCAGCGTCCGGCTGACTTCTGAGTTAAGTAGCCAGGTCCACCTGTTTGCAAACGTTTTATACCACTGGCACAGACAGTCTGACTCTTTCATAAACAAATACTTTATACAGAAAAGATGTTTACTATAACCTGAGCCGCATCCTCCACATCTTACGACTGGCATACTCCGCTGTCAAAGCCAGGGGTCATATCCCTAGACAGACAAACGCCCTTTGGCCACCTCCCTCCAAGAAGCAGCCTTTCTGTAACGTTGCTGCTCCGTTACCCAGCATCCCAGATCCACGCTTTTGTGAGGCTAATATTTTAAATTCACTTGCTTTTTATTTTCCTGTCCTAACAATTTAGGTTAATGCCAGTTGATTTAGACATGAGTGAACCTGAATTATGACCAAACTATAGCCAAAAAAGAATATGATAGAAAGACATCATCTAAAAATATGTGAGGAATTACAATGATAGGGTTGCACTTCAGCTGGGAGATGGCATCCGATTTTGCTTTCAGATATAAACCTAGAGCCGTCACAGAACAGGTAACTCTCAAAGTATGCTAATTAGTCAGAATCCGTGGATGCTTCCTAGGCATGGATTTATTTTTGTTTCATGTGCAACTTCAGTGGGGGTCTTCAGTTTAAAAAAAAAAAAAGTTATCATCTGTGCATTTTTAAAGGAAATAATGAATAATTCAATTTTAAGAAAGGAAGCATAGGAACAATTGATTCAAGCTTTCCTTTTCACCGTATTATTTATGCCGGCGTTTCTTTTCATATGAGGTAAGCTCCTCTTTCTTTAAAGAACTAATATTTCTAGAACAATTGTTTTTAATTCCAAAATCTCAAAATGCTTTCCAAGCACTGAGCCTCATTTCGTGAAATGAGCTTGATGAATGAACAGGAAAAGACAAAAAGTGCTACAGACTATTAGCAATGTTTTCCTACGAGCTGTTCTATTTACAGTAAGAAAAATGTTGTCTGTTGAAGGGTTTAAAGAAAAACAGGGGGAAAAGCCCCCAATGTCTTAAAAACAACAGAACTTTTAAGAAAATTGCTGTACCCATAGTGCAAGCATGGTAAACTGAGACAGAGGCAAATGTTTTCTTCAGCAATTCACAGTTGTTTCTCACTCTGCTTTATGTTTTTCTTAATAAACCACCAAGGATATAGAAACTAGGGAAAGCATTGTGAGAGAACATGAAAGACTAACTTCCTTAGAGGAGACAAATTTTGTCAGAGCAACCTGGAAGTGGAAGATGCCCGACCCCCTCTTCTTCTTCTCTCACATCCTGCACTCGTGTCTTCACGGTCATTCCTGGGGTCCACATGCCGGCGAGCACTACTGGCAAGCACACAACTAAAGCCACAGAACACCGTTCCAGATCCCATTTTTAACTCCAGCATTTTCTGTCTGCTTCTTTCAAAAGTACTAATACACAGGTTAGGCACTGAGGAGATCTAAAAATCTTGCCAAAAAATACCTGTGTTCAGCCAGAGAACTTTTAACTCCCTGGCACCGGATACGCAGGTCTCTCATACTTGAAAAAAGCTCACTTAAAGGTTAGGCATAAATACACGTTGCTTATGGCTTCGTTG